>Ga0209555_10000004_pt1 | contig 310090 bp, 270 predicted proteins | sample SaaInl85LU_5_DNA_FD_184643 | JGI IMG/M metagenome (GOLD analysis project Ga0209555, IMG submission 184643) | Marine microbial communities from expanding oxygen minimum zones in the Saanich Inlet - ESP_85LU_5_DNA (SPAdes) (version 2) | ecosystem: Environmental > Aquatic > Marine > Intertidal...
TAGTTGAGGTTTTTGTTTGTACTCGAGGTGGGAATCGAACCCACACTTCCGAAAAAACTGGATTTTGAATCCAGCGCGTCTACCAATTCCGCCACTCGAGCAATATCTCAATTCTCAATTCACAGTTCTTGATTCTTGATTCTTGATTCTTGATTCTTGATTCTTGAACTTTTCAGTAGGTTGCAAATGTATTAAAATATTTTATTTTAAAGTCTATAAATAAATATCAAAGTCAATAAATAATTTCTACTTTTGTCATCAAACAACAACACAACAAAAATTACAACTAAATGCCTACAAATCAATTAACACCAAAACTTTTTGCTTGCAGACAAAGCACTGTTTTAGCAGAAAACATAGCCAAAGAATACAACACAACATTAGGAAAAGTAAAAACAACTTACTTTAGTGATGGCGAGTTTCAGCCAGCTTTCGAAGAATCTGTTCGAGGAAGACGTGTATTTATTATTGGTTCTACGTTTCCGAATGCAGACAATTTAATGGAAATGTTATTGATGTGTGATGCGGCAAAAAGAGCTTCTGCAAGACATATAACAGCAGTAATGCCTTATTTTGGTTGGGCAAGACAAGACAGAAAAGACCAACCAAGAGTTGCAATTGGTGCAAAATTAGTAGCAAAATTATTAGAATCTGCAGGGGCTACCAGAATTATGACAATGGATTTGCACGCAGATCAAATACAAGGATTTTTCGAAAAACCAGTAGATCATTTATTTGCATCTACTATTTTTATGCCCTATATAAAAAGCTTACAATTAGAAAACTTAACCATTGCATCGCCAGATATGGGTGGCTCTAAAAGAGCTTATGCCTACTCTAAACATTTACATTCTGATGTAGTAATTTGCTACAAACAACGTAAAAAAGCCAATGTAATTTCTCATATGGAACTTATTGGCGATGTAAAAGGCAAAAATGTTATTTTGGTTGATGATATGATAGATACTGGTGGTACCCTAGCACATGCCGCTGATTTAATGATGGAAAGAGGTGCGTTAAGTGTAAGAGCAATCTGTACACACCCAATACTTTCTGGTGGCGCATACGATAAGATAGAAAACTCTGGGTTAACAGAATTAATTGTGTCAGACACAATTCCGTTAAAAAAGGAGACATCTAAAATAAAAGTTGTATCTTGCGCGCCATTATTTGCAGATGTTATGCACAAAGTGCAAGACAATACTTCAATTAGTGGAAAATTTTTAATGTAAACTGTCCAACATAAAAAACGGACAAAATTTAAACAAAAAGTAATGAAATCAATTACAATTAAAGGATCAAAAAGAGAAAGCGTGGGCAAGGTAGCTACCAAAGCCTTACGTAATGCTGGTATGGTTCCTTGCGTTATATACGGAGGAGAAAACCCAATACACTTTTCAGCAGAAGAAAAAGCGTTTAAAAATTTGGTATTCACTCCAAACGTCTATACTGCAAGTATTGAGGTTGATGGAAAAAAAATACCTGCAATTTTACAAGACATTCAGTTTCACCCAGTTACAGACAAAATTATTCATGTAGATTTTTATCAATTATTTGATGATAAAGAAATTACTATGAAAATACCTGTAAAATTAGTTGGTACTTCTCCAGGGGTATTAAACGGTGGTTCTTTACGTTTTACAAACCGTAAATTAAAAGTAAAAGCATTACCTGCTAACCTACCAGATTTTGTTAATGCAGACATTTCTAAATTAAGAATAGGAAATAAATTATTAGTTACGTCTCTTTTTAATGACGACTATACTTTTATGCACCCAGATAACACCGTAGTTGTTCAAGTTAGAACTTCTCGTAACGCAACAGCAGACGAAGAAGAAGAAACAGAAGAAGAAACTGCAGAAGCTGCAACAGAAACTGCTGCAGAATAAATTTTATTATAGTATTAAAAAAGCGTTACAGTTTTGTAACGCTTTTTTTTATGCCAAAACTATATGTATCACCACAGCTAATTGTAATTGGTTAATTCTTCTTATTTTTGAAGATGATTTAAAAAACGCTCTTTTTTAAATAAAATAACACCTAAAAGAGACGCTAAAAACGTATTGATGAAAAAATTTTTAATAGTGGGTTTGGGTAATATTGGCGATGATTACAAGAATACACGTCATAATATTGGCTTTCAAATTTTAGAAGCACTTGCCGAAGAGCACCAAGCTAGTTTTGAAACCCAAAAATTGGGAGACATTGCTACTTTTAGACACAAAGGCAAAACGTTTATTTTATTAAAACCAAGTACTTACATGAACTTAAGTGGCAAATCGGTAAAATATTGGTTACAACAAGAAAACATTGCTTTAGAAAACCTTCTAGTGGTTACCGATGATGTACATATCGATTTTGGTTCTATTCGAGTAAAAGCAAAAGGATCTGCTGGTGGGCACAACGGTTTAAAAGACATTCAAGAAAAATTAAACACCCAACAATATGCACGTTTTCGTTTTGGTGTTGGTGGTAATTATTCTAGAGGACGACAAGCAGATTTTGTTTTAGGCAAATGGCTTAAAGAAGAAACCAGCCAATTAATAGAGCGTTTACCAATTGCAGCAAAAGTAGTAACTACTTTTGGCACCGATGGCCTAAACAATACCATGAACACTTTTAACGGAAAGTAACAAGAGCAACTCTAGTTTCTTACAAAGCTAATATTTGTTTCAATTTCGGTAGTAACAGTATCAATTACTTCTTCTGTCTCTTGTTTTAAAATAACAGTGTCTTCATTAAAAGTTACAATGGTAAAATTACCTTGTAAAAAACCATCATTAGAAGCCGAAATTTGTAAAGTATAGGTATCTGCATCTACTTGGTAAGTACCAGCTTCATCTATCAATAAAATAGTGGTATCTGTAATGGCACTTCCAACAGCAGGGGTAACTACAGTAATAACTCTGTATTGCCCAATAGCTGTAAAGGTACCGTCTGTATTTAGTATAAAATCTATTTGAAAAGTATCTCCGTTACTAGTAGAGGTAGCTACCGGAAAAGGAACCAAAACACCTGCTACTTCTGTTGCAGAGGTTACCTTTGTATCAATATTAAAATTAGTTACTTCATAGGTACCCGCAATGTTTTCTGTAGTTAATACATACGGAGCATCATTGTTATTACTACTGCTACAACTTGTTATTATAACCGAAACAAGTAAAATAAGAAAGGGCTTTAATAGTTTCATATGTTTTTTTTTCAAAGATAAGTTTTAATTATGAATGCCATAAATAAGTGGCTTTTTTTATTTTAATAAGGCACATATTTTATAAAAAGGGAAAACCCTCTAAATGAATAGAAGGCTCGTTATTTTTTCTTTTTCAATGATCAACTTCCCCCAAAATTTGTATAGAAACTTTTTAGTTTCTGGTTTTTTTATTGTTTTAAATTGTTTACTCTACAGGTAATAATTAATTTTTGATTACTGATTTTATAGTAGAATATTTTTCATTTGAAATTTTTAAATAATAAATACCTGTGTTGTATTTAGATAGATTTATTTTTTGATTATTCGATTTGTTAAAAATTTTAGTTTCTATTTTCTGACCTAGTGTATTAAAAATTTCAATTTTATTAAAAAACACATTAGCTTCTACTGTAACAATATTTTTAGCAGGATTTGGAATAATTGATATATTTTTAATTAAATATTGGTTATTAGACAGTGTACTTAATTGAACTGTTATAACAAGTCTTTCGCTTTCGCAATTATTAATTGTTTGAGATACATAATATGAAGTGTTACTTACCAATTCTGTAGATAAAGGTAGCGAACTGTTTTCTGTTGGACTAGAGTACCAAGCAAGATTTACACCAGACACATTTAAATCTTCTAAAGTATCACCAGAGTTAAATACTTGATTGTTATCTCCAATAGGTTTATTGACAGTTGTATTTATTACTTTAGCAGACGTTGTAAACGAACAGTTTTCATTATTTATAATACACGTATAAGAACCAGATTCAGTTGCTGTATATGTGTTTGATGTAGCATTAGTAATATTTATATTGTCTTTTTTCCATTGATAACTATTTGCAGACCCTAAAGGTACTGTTAAAACTAGTTCTCTACAAAAATTAGAAATATTTATAGGACTAATCTCAAAAGATGACGTTAATACTGTTGGTTCTGAAATTTTACTACATGTTGTATTGTTGTCTGTTATTTCTAAAGTATAAGAACCTATTGCAGTTGGTAAATAAGATGCATTTGTAGCATTTGTAATCTCATTTTCATTTAAATACCATTGATAACTATAGTTTGAATTTTCTTCACTTTCTAAATTAAAATTACTAGAACTACAGACTAAAACACTACCGGTTATTGATATATCTGTGCCAGGTAATTCTTTAAACTTAACCTCTATTGTGTCTGTGTATGTGTTTCCATTTAAAGTAGCACTACAACTTATACTACCTTCTTCTATTGGTGTAAAAGTAATGGTGTTTTCTGTTGATCCATCAAACCAGGTAGGTGTGTATCCAAAAGGTCCATTGTATGTTAAGGTTACTTCTGACCCTGGACAAATTTCAATGGAATCCCCTTCAGCTATTAATTCAGCATTTGGGTTTGCTCCATAAGGAAAAATAGTTTTTTTAAATACCGGTCCCCAATTACCATCTGCATCTTTAGCTCTTATATTAAATAAAACAGGACCAGAAGTGATATTCCAAGTAGTTTGATCCCTAAAAACTTCTTCAACAGCACTATCTAAAGCACCATCAAAAGCAACGATAGTATTTCCATTACCTTCCCCTGGGTCAAAATTACCAAAGTAATATTCAAAACCAGTTATAGTAATTTGTTGGGGTGTATCTGTTTCACCTCCAATAAAAATTACTTTTTTAAAGGTTGGCCCCCAATTATCTTCGGCGTCTTTCACTCTTAAATTAAACAATATTGGGCCATATACTGTTTGGGTTACAGAGTAATTAGCTATTATTCCTTCAATAGCAGTGTTAAACTCTCCGTCTGCTGCATTAAGTGCAACACCTTGCCCAAAACCAGGGTCTGTTTGACCCCAATAATATTCTGCATTGGTAATATTATTTTCTTGTGAAAAAACTGTACAACTCAATAAAAAGAATAGTATAAAATATCTCATAGCTATTACTTAATTTTTGTGATATGCTTTGGCCTTTATCTCTATATTTTCATTTGGAAATATATCGGAAGGCATTTCTAAATCAAAAATAAAGGCTCGGCTATTATTTGGATTGGATGCATTATAATTTAGTTGCGAATAAGGCCCACCATTAATTCCTCTATCATTAATTGTTAAATCAATATCATAATATTTATTATTTGGATTACCTCCGTCAATTGGGTTAGTTTGACCTACAATTTTATTAAGCGTTAATGGAGATGAAGAGTCTGGAACATTACAATTAAAATCAATACCATTGTAGCTCCACTCAAAAAAACCTGGAGCTGATAAATTTGGAAAATCTGAGGTTCCTGCTTCAACCCAACTTATAATACAGTTATTAACGTTGGGTCTTATCGGATTATACATTGTATCACCTCCCCAAGTCCAACTACCTGAAGATCCAAACCAAAGCGCGTAAGCTGGTGTATAACCACCAATTTGTCCAAAATTCATTAAAGCAATGTTTTCGTATGTTTGGTTTTGATTTGTTGATAACCCATAGAAATGACCTTCTATGGTACTACAAGTGTCATAATTATGATAGAAAGTGTCTTCAAATAAATTATTTGAAATTCTTAAATTATATTCCGGAACATTTATTGATGCGAATTGAAAAGTTGCATCACTTTTTATATCATTATTAATGATTTCATTTAAAGCATTTTCAGACACACACCATTTTCTAACAGATAGATCTCTAAATGAGTTGTTTGCAATCAAAAATGGATAATCATTGTTGTAAATCCCCATTAAAAAAGTAACATTATTTTGTATTATCTTGTTTTTAATATTAGTGTCAGGATTATTATTTTGTAATTCATCCAACAATACAATATGATTCGTTGTGTTTTTAATGACGTTACCGTGCCTAAAAGCTATGAATTGTTCAACCTCATTATTTAAAAATATACAATCGTAAAAGTCTTCGTTGAAAACTATTCTCAAGGCAATACAATCAATTATTTTAATTGAGGACCTATTTGTGTAACTTCCGTTATTTATATTTTTACCATGGAAATAATACGAGCCTAAATCAAAACCAACAATTTCTAGATTCATACCTACAAAACCACTAACAATAATATTGGCATTAAAATTAATAGTTGCGCCTGCTGTTTGTGGTATAATTTGCAAAGATTTATCGATTGTTAGTTCTGCTTCGTTGTAAGTTGAAGAGGTAACAATGATGCGGTCTCCATTTTCAGCAGCTGCAACAGCATCTGTAATGGTTGTGAATAAGGTAGTGCCATTGCCTTGAGAAAGGTTAGGGTTTACAAAACGGTCTGTTGCAAATACGTTTGCAAAAAGAAATAGTGTAAGTACTGTAAGAGGGAATATTCTTTTCATGATTTTATTTTTTATAAATTATAAATAACTTCAGTTTCGGTGTTGGTTCTGGTAAAACCTTGGTGTATTAAAACCGTACCAATTTGCTCAGAAGTTGGTATGCCATTGTTATTGGTAAATAATTGTGGGTTACTTCGCATCCAATCTTTTACAGAGGTGTATTTGTTATTTGTAAACACCCAATGTTTTCGGTAGGGTCTTCTCATAGTATTTTATTTAATTTTATTTGTCCAATTTTTAAGCATATAGTCAAACTTTTTTACACCACTAGCCACTTTAGCAGCCATACTTGGTGATACTAAGGGTATGATATTCTCAGTTTTCTGAATTTCATTCCTCCATTCTTTAAGTTTTGGACCTTTACCCCAAGTAGAAAATATTTTAATGTTTGGGTTAGATGCTATAATTTTTAAGATTTCTGAAGTGTTGTAGGTTCTGGTTACGCAGGTATTGATAATTTTAGAATCACTATAACCCTCACCAGTAATAGAAGCAACTTTATTTTCAGGAGCTTCTATTTCAGCAATCATATCTATACAACCTATTTTATGCTTCTTAATTTTTTTAAAAAAATCAGGACTATTCGGGTTAAAATCATCATTAAATATAATTGAAAGTAACTTCCAAAACTGATTTTTAGGTCTGCCATAGTAATAGTTAACAAGTTCACCACCTTCAGGGTTAAAAGTTCCTACGAATAAATAGTTTATTCCCCATGTTGGAGTATAATATTCTTTTTTTTGTAGTTGATGTTTTATTTGTTTCATGCTTTCTTAATAATTAAAAACTCTTACAGCAAAATATCTTTTGAAGTGCGTTTTATCGCCATTGTTATCTGGTCCAAATGTTGATGTTCTGATGTAGTAAGCTTTAGTAGCTGAATAATCATTAGAAGTCCAGTAATCACCAGTTATAAAACTTCTTTTATCTACTGGTATGTTTATAAAAGACCTTGCTTCTGTTATATTTGGTAAATACCAATCATTAAATCCATTATATGTAAATCCTGATATAGAAGAAGCTATAGTACCATTATGATTGTTAATCATCGCTGTATTATTAAGGTTTCCTTCGAAAAACTCTATATTATCATTACCTACTACATCTTCATCTTTTGGATTCCAACTTTTATTATTTTGAGTAATAGGGGCAACAGACAATCCTTTTCGTTGTGTTGTGTCAATATAAAAAATAATACCACCTTCGTAATTTAGACCATAAAAGGTTTGAACAGAAACACCGTTTTGTATTAATTCATAAATTGAACTTCCTAAATTTAGCTTCTCCTGTAAAGTTAGATTATTCATCTCACTTAATTGACATATATATTTTGTTAAACTATCTTTAATTTCATCATCATCTAAAATATCATTTCTGTTTAAATCAACACCCACTTCTATTTTAATACCACCACTTTCACAATTATTTCCAGCGGCCTCATCTGAAGTTTTTATTAAAGTATTTCTCCCATCTTCACCAGGAATACCTTGCGCACCTTTAAGAGAGTTTAAGAAATCAGTTTCTGTACCTGAATTTCCAGCATCTAACCATGTTTGATAAGCAGAATTTCCTTGCGCACCTTTAAGAGAGTTTAAGAATTCAGCTTCCGTTCCGGTGTTTCCGGCATTTAACCATATTTGGTAAGCAGAGTTTCCGTTTGTGCCATTTATGCCATTTTCACCATCTTCACCAGGAATACCTTGCGCACCTTTAAGAGAGTTTAAGAATTCAGCTTCCGTACCTGTGTTTCCAGCATTTAACCAAATTTGGTAAGCAGAGTTTCCGTTTATGCCATTTTCACCATCTTTACCAGGAATACCTTGTGCACCTTTAAGAGAGTTTAAGAATTCAGCTTCCGTACCTGTGTTTCCAGAATCCAACCAAATTTGGTAAGCAGAACTTCCATCGTTTCCATTTTGTTCAGCTAACTCTACCTGTAAGTAATTTAAATTTACCGCATCTTGTGCATCCGTAGGATCTGCCACATTTTTTATTTGGTGGTTTTCTGCACTTACAGTGCCGTTTAGTAAAATATCACCACCATTCGTAGATGATGAATTGGTATTTGTAATTTCAATTATAAAAGGTTTTTCAGATCTTTGACCACAAAAATATTCAGGACCATCATTCCATTTACCAGAGGTCGTCATAAGTCCAAAATCTTCGCCTAAAGGCCTACATTCAGAGTCCGCTCCTGCATTGTTAGGCTCACCGTTAATCCAATTTAAAAATAAGTACTCACTACCGTCAATCCATTTCCAAACACCTTCTTCATTAGAATCTGATAATCCTATCCAAATTTCTGAAGTAATTTTACTTTCAATAAAATCGTTTTCTTCTTGAGTATTTATAGATACTAAATTTCCATTATATTGCTCAGCAAAAGCTTTTGCTTCAGACCATATTAAACCATTTTCATGATAATAATACGAACTGCCTCCAAAGTTACCAACAAAAACAGTAGATGGTAATTCTTGTGCTTTTGTTAATGTAATTACAAAAACAGATATTATTAATATGTGTAAGATTTGTTTCATAATTTTAGGTTATTGACATATAGAAAAGTCAGGTGTAAATTTCAAATTATCAAAAGCTCCGCTAAACGCAACACCTACTTTGAAGTACCCTGAAACTTCTGTGGGGTGTGTAATTGAGGCTGTCTCGAATAAAATAGTATCGTTGATCCATATTTTAAGCGAGTTTTGTAATAATTCTATTTTGATATTATACCAATTTCCACGTGAAACAGGAAAGCTATCTTCACCAGCATAAGTCTCTCCATTCTTAAAAATAGACCACCCAGGATTGTCAGTATTATTTGGCCTAAAACTAAAAGTATAGCCACCTGTAAGTTCTTCTTGTTGTAAAAGGTATACTATGTTGTCTGAAATCCCATTATCTGCAATTGCATCTAATTCATAAGTACCGTATAAAAATTTTCTGTCAATTGCATAAAAATTGTTAGAATCTTGACCAGCGTAATGTGTCATATAAACACCACAACCTTCTTTTCCATTATTTGTTGATGATATACTACCCCCTTGAGTATTATAGTTAGATAAATCACATGAGTTAAAATCTTCAAAATAACTTTCACCACAATTAACTTCTTTTTCACCTTCTAAAAGCTCTATTCGATCAATCAACGCATCAAGTTTCGATTCTAAATATGCTATTGTAACCGCATCTTGTGCATCCGTAGGATCTGCCACATTTTTTATTTGGTGGTTTTCTGCACTTACAGTTCCGTTTAGTAAAATATCACCACCATTCGTAGATGATGAATTGTAAATATTTTGGACTTCTTGTTGGCTAAGGGCTCTGTTCCAATACCCTATTTCATCAATTTTACCACTAAATAAGTACCAATGTCCGTTTGACATGTGTAACTCACCAATAGTTAAGTTAGTATTAGAAGTATTTAACTGAATATTTAAAGCTTTTTCATTTACTAAAACCCCATTTTGGTATTGATGTAAAAATGAACCATCATAAGAAATTAAAACATGTTCCCAGTTACCATAGGACAATGTACCTCCTTGGGTAATATTCGAAGTTGAACCTTCTAATAAATTTGTAGAGATATTTCCATTATAATCTATTTGATGCCTAAAAATTGCTGTTCCATTACCATCCCATCTACCCATTATTGTGTGAGGTCGATTGTCAAAAGGGCTTGGTTTTTCAGCTAAATTTACCCAAGCAGACATCGTAAAACTATTATTATTCGGTATTGTTGGTGTATCTATTGTAATACTATTCTGTGAAGCGCCCCAACCGGAGGAATTATTAACAGAAAATATGTAAGCATTATTATCATTTCCATCCTTATCAGTTGTCAAAGTAGCGCCATTAACTTCTCCATTATTTCCATTTCCGCTTGCGTCATTGGCATTACCATTAAATGGATAATATGCCACAAGCCCATCTGTGGGTACATATGATGGTAATTCTTGCGCTTTTGTTAATGTAATTACAAAAACAGATATTATTAATGTGTGTAAAATTTGTTTCATAACTTGATAATTTTAAAGGATTTAATTGGGGTCTTTTCCGTTTTTATTCTTAAAATATAAGAGCCTTTGCTAAGATCTCTCATGTTCATTTGTGTCTTTTTGGTAGCCCTTACTTTTCTACCATTCATATCAAACAACTCTGCTTGTAATAGGTTGTCTGCTTTTATAAATATTTTATTGGCTGTAGGATTCGGATATACTACAAAATTGGTGTTTATTGTGTCTGTGTCTTCTAAACTAAGTGAAGCGTCTGCGGCACTTGCGGTTACAGATTTAAATGAGACGGCTTCGTTAAAAGTGTAGCTTACTGTATTTTGTGTTTCATTGACATTTGCAGTATAAGAAACCCAACGATCATCTTCTCCTTTTAACTGTAAAACCAGATCACTTTCAGTAATGTCATTCAGTTCGTCTTCTAAATAAGAAAAGGTTAAGGTACCTTTAAAATTAGTAAGTAAGTTTAGCGTATTATAAACCCTAGACACAGATGTGTTGCTGTTGTTACTAACAGCAGTAATAGATCTATATATACTGTTGTTGCCAAGAATTTGATAAGCCTCAGAAGGTGCTATTTCTAATCCGTCTAAAGTAATAGCGCTACCAGAAGCAACAGAAATAGAAGATCCTGAATTAATGGTTAAAATTTGACCATAAAAAAAAGGACTCAAAAAAAGTTCTAAAAAAAGCAGTAGGACAAATTTTTTCATTGAAATACATTTTAAAATATTTTCAAATCTAGATTTAAATCTATTATTTTCTCAAAAAATTATACGACATCATAATTTCGCATATTTTTTAACTACTAAATTTTCATTAATTTTACATTAAATTATTTCAAGTATCAGATTCTTTAAAAAGCTATTATTATGCAATTTAACCCTCCAAAAAAAGTTGTTTTTTATTTTTTGTATTTGAGTTTTTTTATGACTTACTCTCAAACAAATTTTTTTATAGATTCTGATTACTTATTGTTTGAAGATGCCGTTACCAAAGAACCGGTGTTGGTTTATAATGATTCTATGGCGGCAACTGGTTTTGATTTTTCCACTCACTTTAAAACAAATTTCCCGAGTCAATTCTTAGCATTTGAGTATAACAATTACCAACTACAAATAAATAATATTAATTATTTGGTAGACGATGGTTGCGGAATTGTATTATCCTATGCTAATAAAAAATTTACACGCATAGACAAGTCTTTTCAGCACAAAAACCAATACGGAGCCGTTCCTTTTGTGTGCAATAAAAACATTTATTTGTGGGGTGGTTATGGGTTGTTTACATACAAAAACATCTTAACTTACTATGATTTTACTAGTAGAGAATGGTTGCTAAAGAAATATGAAAATATTATGAGTTTCACCCCAAGATACCAAACTTTTTTTCTCAAAAAAAAGCATAATTTGTATCTTTTTGATGGGAGTTCAGATAATTATTCTAAAGAAAATAACAAACTAGAAACAGACCCTTATGTTTGGCGCTTAGATTTGGATACTTTTACCTGGTTTAAAGAAAAAAAATACAATACAAAGTTACCTGTATTTGCAAAGACTCAAAAAAAGAAGCACAGGTTTACTAAGCAAAATACAATTGTATTCATTGCTTCCAAAATTTTTGAGATTGATCTTTTTAAGAATACAGTAAAAACTTATGAAATTAAAAACTTTAAAACCATTAATAAACTCATTTATCATCCTACTTCAGATAAAGTGAGTTATGTTTATTTTAGTAATAAAAAAAACATAGCCAATAGTGAATCGTATTCAGATTTTAGAGGTAATTTACTAAGCGAAACTCCATTATATGTAGACGAAACAGCTACGCAAATATTAAAATACCTAGGTATATTAAGCCTAGTTTGTTTGCTGGTGTTTTTAACTATAAAATGGATAAAAAGAGTTAAAGAGACTAAAAACCAATTAACATATTACCGTAAAAAAGATCTTTTTCAAGGGTATAAAAAGACTCCTTTAAAGTTATCGCCTTTACATGCCGCGGTTTTAAAAGTTTTTATAGCGCATGAAAACACCTTTTTTCCGTTGCAAGAGTTAAGTGATGTGTTGTCTGAAGATCTTAAAGAAGACAACTATATTACCATAAACAAAAGAAGAGAACGCGTTTTAAAAGACTTAAAATTTGAACTTTCTGATGCGCTTAAAATCCCTAAAGACAATATATTTACAACTAGAACCAGTCAGTTAGACAAACGTATGAGAGAGATAAAAATAAACGTTACGTTTTTAATAAAATAGTATTTTAGTTATTTTCGCTAGCAAACCACTCTGCATAACTCGTAGCAGTTTCTTGTAATTTTAAGGAATGTAGCGCAATGTTTTTTGGCAATCTTTTTTTAATTTTGTCGGCAAAATCAATTACCATCATTTCGCTTGTTGGTTGGTAATCTACTAGTAAAACTTCATGGCCTCTGTCTAATAATTCTTTTGCTAGTTCTACATGTGGTGTGTTTTTGTTAAATACGGTGGCATGGTCAAAAACATTAACAATCTCTTCGTTTACAATTTTTTTTAGATCGCCAAAGTCTATAACCATTCCAAATTTTACATTTTCTTGATCGCTTATTGGCTGTCCAGAAACGGTAACAAATAGTTGGTAAGAGTGGCCGTGTACATTTTTGCATTTGCCATCATAGCCATATAATGCATGACCGGTTTCGAAAGTAAATTTTTTGGTAATTCTTATCGTGCTCATTAACGTCTGTTTCTAAATTTGTTGTAAAAGTACACAATAACCAATGCTATTGCCAATCCTATAAATAAATAATCTCCTCCCATAGTGTTTTGTTATTTTTCAATTAAAAATTCTTGTAAAACTGTTGCAATTTTTCTGTTATCAGACAATTGCGGAATTTTGTTTTGACCGCCAAATTTACCAATCGATTTCATATACGCATGAAAACCTCCCTTTTTTACTTTAGAGATAACCAGCGGTTTTAATACCTTGCCTTCAATTAAATCGAAATAATAAATATTTTGTGCTTGCATAGAAGCATCTATTTTAGCGGCAAACTCATCGATGTCATCAGGTTCATTTTCAAATTCGATAAACCACTCATGATAAGGCAATCCGTTTTCTGGATTTACTTGAGGCGCCACAGTAAATTCGCTAATATTGATTGGTGTCCCTTTTATGGCATCATTTAACGCTTTTTCTACCTCTTTACCAATTACGTGTTCGCCAAAGGCAGAGATAAAATGCTTAATTCTGCCAGTTACTTTAATTCTGTAAGGTTTTGTGTTGGTAAACATTACAGTATCGCCAATATTATAACCCCATAAACCAGCCGTTGTATTTAAGATAATTACATAATTAACACCCACTTTTACCTCTTTCAATGAAATTCTTGTCGGCTTTTCATCAAAAAACTCTTTGGCAGGTATAAACTCGTAAAAAATACCCGAATCTAATTGTAACAGCATTCCTTTTTCGGTTTGCGAATCTTGATAAGCAATAAATCCTTCGGATGCAGGATACAACTCTATATAATCTATTTTTTTACCAATTAAACTCTCGAATTTATTTTTATATGGATCAAAATTAACGCCACCATAAATAAAGAAATTAAAATTCGGGAACAACTCAGAAATACTTTTACCTGTTTTTTCAATTAGCTTTTCGAAATACATTTGCACCCAAGAAGGGATGCCACTAATTACAGACATGTTTTCATGTACGGTTTCTTTTACAATAGCATTTACCTTGGTATCCCAATCTTCAATACAATTGGTTTTCCAGGTTGGTAAACGATTTTTTAGTAAATAGTTAGGTACATAATGAGCCGCAATACCACTTAATCGACCTAATTTAACGCCATTTTTGTCCTCTAAAACAGGGCTTCCTTGTAAAAAAATCATTTTACCGTTTACAAAGCTGGCATCATTTTTTTCAACAATGTAAAAAAGCAATGCATTTTTTGCTGCGGTAATATGCGTTGGCATCGATTCTTTGGTAATGGGTATGTATTTTGCGCCAGAGGTTGTGCCAGATGTTTTTGCGTAATACAAAGGTTTGCCAGGCCATAAAACATTGCTTTCGCCAGCAACCATTTTGTCTACGTAGGGTTTTAAGCCTTCATAATCTGTAACAGGAACATTTTTTTTAAAGTCGCTATAATTGGTAATGCTATCAAAGTTATGGTCTTTACCAAAAGTAGTTTTACACCCTTTAGCAATTAAATTTTTAAAAACTTTTTCTTGAGTTTTATGTGGATTATTTGCCCATTTTAGCACTTTTTTTGTGGCTATTTTGGCAAACGGAATTGCAAAAAAAGATTTGATACTCATTATTTAAAGTCTATAAAATTTAAAGGATTTACAGCATAACCGCCGTTCCAGAGCTCGAAATGTAAGTGCTCTCCGGTGGTTAATTCTCCGGTAGAACCTACGGTGGCAATTACTTCGCCAGATTTCACAAAATCGCCCTGTTCTTTTAAAAGATTTCCGTTGTGTTTATAAACAGAAAGGTATTCTTTAGCATGCTTTATAATTATTACATAACCGGTTTCTGTGGTCCATCCAGAAAAAATTACAGTTCCGTCTGCGGTAGCTTTTACAGGGTCTCCTTTTTTAGCAGCAATATCTACTGCAAAATGTTTAGAGTTTGATTCAAAATTTTGAGTAATGGTTCCGTTTAAAGGAGCAAAAAAGACGATACTAACATTAGTTGGTTGCTTTTTTTGTAAAGAAAAAAGTGTTTCGCTTTCTACTTTTTCTCTAAAAATAGAATCTTCTTTTGAAGCATTTAATAAGTTTTCGTCTATATTTTGTTGCCTTTGTTCTGGCGCTAAAGAGTCTATTGCTTCTGCACTAATTTCGCCAGTTAAGACTGGTAATAGTGCTTTTGTATAGTTTTCTAGGTAGGCAATTTTTAATTTTAAAGAATCGGTTGTAAAATTAAGTTTTGCAGTTTTTATTTTTAATGCAGTAGATGAGTGCCCAGGTATATAATCTCTAATTGGGGTAAAAGCAATTAATAAAATGGTTGCTGTTATTAGCAAAATAGAAAAGATACCGCCAAAGACAAACACGTTTAATCGAGATAGTTTTAAAGAAAAACGTTCTTCAAAAGTATCTTCATTTAAAACAACTAATCGATATTTGTCGGTTAGTTTTAGTTTTCCCTTTTTTTTCTCTTTTTTACTCACAAAAAATTATTTGATTATTAACAAAGATACAACGATTTTTAAGTGCACTTATTTTTTATAAAAATTCATTTCATCAATATATTTCGAAACCTGATTTGGTAAAAGTGGTTCTATGTTTTTTTTGTTTTTGATACCATTTCTAATCATTGTAGATGAAATTTCTATAATTGGTGCTGCTATTTTATGAATTTTTAGGTGTTCATCAAACTGAGTTGCAACCTTACCTTCAGAAATTCTAGGGTACACGTAAATGTGGTGGTGTTCTAAAATAGTTTCGTAGTTTTTCCATTTATGCAGGCTTTTTAGATTGTCTTCTCCCATAATTAGACAAAATTCTTTAGTTGGATACCGATCTGTAAGATGCGCCAAAGTATGCACAGTATAATTAGGTTGTGGTAGTTTAAATTCTGCGTCTGATGGTTTAATTTTTAAGTAGTTTTCTGTAGCTTTAAAAACCATCTCTAACCGATGATGATTGTCTAACAAAGTACTTTTCTTTTTAAATGGATTGTGCGGTGTTACCACCATCCAAATTTCATCTAAATCAGAATTTTCTACCATATGATTGGCAATAATTAAATGCCCTATATGAATTGGGTTGAAAGTGCCAAAATACAATCCGATTTTACTCATTTCTTAAAGATATTAGAAAAAAGAGCCTAGAAAAGAGATTTTTATCAAACCCTATCATCCATTTTCTTTTCCCTCTGTGCTATTTACTATTTTAATTCTAAAAAATTGCCCACCAATTCTTCGGCTTCTTTTAAGGCGTCTTCTAAAATGTAATTTTTAATAATTTTATCAAATTGAGGCGCTGTTGCTAATTCTACCGAAGCTTTTGCTATGCGCATATTTATTTTGTCTTCGCTTTCTGTAGAACGTTTTTTTAGTCTAATTTTTAGCTCATCTACACTCGGTGGCTTTACAAAAACAGAGAGTGTTTTGTCTGGGTATTTCTTTTTTATTCTTAGTCCGCCTACCACATCAATATCAAAAATAACATGTTTTTTTAGTGCCCAAATGCGTTCTATTTCACTTTTTAGGGTACCATAAAAATTGTCTCTATAAACTTCTTCCCACTCTAAAAATTCATCGCCTTTAATTTTATTCTTAAATTCTTTTAAATCAATAAAATAATAATCTTCACCCTCTTTTTCAAAACCTCTTGGTGCTCTAGAAGTAGCAGAAATAGAGAATGCTAAGTTAAATTTTTCTTGATTTAATAAATGACGAACGATGGTTGTTTTTCCGGAGCCAGAAGGAGCAGAAAAAACAAATAATTTACCGACAAAATTATCTTTCATAATTAATTTTGTTATGCTGAACCTTTTTCAGCATCTTATTAATAACTAATTTTATTTATAAACTGAAAAAGTTCAGCTTGCTTTAAAGTATTTTAAAGCACATTTAATATTTGTTCTTTAATTTGTTCTAATTCGTTTTTCATTTGAATAACGGCTTTTTGCATCGGTGCAAAATTTGCTTTAGAACCAGTTGTGTTTATCTCACGGCCAATTTCTTGAATAATAAATCCTAGTTTTTTACCATTAGAGTCTTCAGAGGCAAGTGTTTTTAGAAAATAATCTAAATGATTTGCTAAGCGAACCTTTTCTTCATTAATATCTAGTTTTTCTAGATAATAGATCAATTCTTGTTCAAATCTATTGTTGTCTGTATCTACTTTTAAATCGTCAATAGCTTTCTTTAAACGTGTTTTTACGTTTTCAATTCTATCGCCGTCTAGGGCTTTTACTTCTTCTAAGTAACGACTAATGTTAGCAACTCTTTCTTTAAAATCAACCTCAAGAGAAGCGGCTTCATCTTTTCTGTATTGTACAATTTCTACAATGGCAGTATCGATGTTTTTATCAATAAGCAACCATTCGTTTTCATCTAATTCTTCGCGAGCGGTTTTTAACGCATCTGGCATTTTTATTGCCATTTTTAACAGTTCTACATCACTAGAAGCGCCGGTTTGAACAACGTTTCTTAGTTGTTGCATGTATTCGTTAACAACCCCTTTGTTAATGGTTGTAGAGGTTTCATCTGCAGTCATTTCTACAAAAATTGAAAAATCTACCTTACCACGAACCAAAGCTTTAGCTAGTTTTTTTCGAACGGCTAGTTCCTTTTCTTTGTAGTAAGAAGGAATACGAACATTTAAATCTAGATTTTTACTATTTAAAGATTTTATTTCAATCGTTACTTTTTTAGTCGGTAATTGTAATACCGCTTTGCCGTAACCTGTCATAGATTGAATCATAAAAGAAACATTTTTAGATGAATTGCAAAGATAGTTTTTATTGATTAAATGTAAGTTTCAAATCAAAGAAAGCCTGCCATTACCCCTTTAAATAGTTGTTATTTTAAATAAAATAGTTTTTTTAGGTTGTTTGTGTTTGTTTTTTAGGTTGTTTTGTAACCAAATAAACGCCACAAAAGATAAGTAGTGTTGCTCCAATTTTTATCAAACTTAAAGAATCGCTACCAACAATAAGCGCAAATACCGTGGCAATTACGGGTTGTAAATAAATAAAAACACTTACGGTTGTTGGTTTTAGTTTAGATAAACCATACAGATTAAAAAGATACGTTACACAAGAAGTAAAAATTACTACAAAGCCAATGTTCCAATAAATAGTATTGGGTATTTCTTGCCAAACAACTTCACTTATTTCTTGATATCCAAAAGGCACCACAAAGATAAGACCAAAGAGATATAGCCATTTTACAAATACAATTGGGTGGTATTTTGCAATTAAACTTTTAGCCAGTACTAAATACAGGCCATAAGAAGCGGCATTAATAAACACCAAAAAGTTGCCAAAGCCAGTATTGGTGGCATTTTCTGTAATAGATTTGCCATAAGTAATTAGTAAAATAGCCCCAATAAGACCAATAAAGATTCCTAAAATTCTTAATTTACCAATAGATTTTTTAATTAAAATACTAGAAAACACCAGCACCATAATTGGCGAAGTAACCATCATTACAGAGGCGCTAATTGGCGTTGTTAAGCTAAGCCCTTTAAAGAAAGCCAACATGTTTATTGCAATACCAAAAACAGAGGCTAAAAATATTTTCTTGTAATCTTGCTTTTCTATTTTTTTAGCTTTGATGAATAAGCCAATTGTCCAAAAAATAACAGTAGCACCGATTACTCTTACCAAAATAAACGCATACGGTTTTAAATACATAGGCATTACCTCTTTTGCTATGGTATAGTTTACACCATAAATTAGTGTTGCAATGCAAACAGCTATTAAGGCTACTATTCTTTTGTTCATGCTATTTTTTAATTAGTATTTGTAGTGCAAAGTTGCACATAAATTTTAAAATAAGATGTAAAAAAAGGGCTTCAAAATACATTGAAACCCTTTTTAAATTTGGTTGATTGTTTTTTAATTAGTCTACCAATGGTGGTATTCTTAATACTTGACCAGGATAAATTTTATCAGGATGAGACAACATTGGTTTGTTTGCCTCAAAAATTACTGGGTACTTCATTGCGTTACCATAGTATTCTTTTGCTATTTTACCTAAAGTGTCTCCTTTAGCAACTGTATGAAATTGAGCCATTAGAGCCTCTTCTACCACAGCAACTTCTTTTACAGACATATTGTCTTCTACAGATGCAACACCGTTTGTGTTACCAGCAACAAGAACTACTTTTTCTTTTGTTGCTAAATCTGTTGCTTCTCCCCAAATTTTTACAGCATCATCATCTACTTCTATAGATAAATCTGCTACTTCTAGTTGATGAGATGCAATAGCGTCTCTTAATTGACCAGATTTCTCTGCATTTTCTTCTTCTGTTGTTTTGCCGATGCCGAATACAGATGCACCAGCGTTTTTAATGAATGAAAAAATCCCCATTTTTTAATTGTTTTTGTTAATAATTCGATTTTTTTGTAGTGCCAATATACAATTTTTATCCAATTACACTACATTTGTTGTAATAACTTAAAGAAGATGAAAATACACAATCTTACTCAGCAACCTTCAGTTTTAAATACTTTTATCGCTGAGATTAGAGACCCAGAAATTCAAAAAGATTCTTTACGTTTTAGAAGAAATATAGAAAGAATTGGAGAGGTAATTGGGTACGAACTTAGTAAAGATTTATTGTATAAATACCAAGAAGTAACCACACCTTTGGGTGTAAAAAAAATGCAATTATTACAAAACGAGGTGGTTTTATGCTCTATTTTAAGAGCGGGTTTACCATTACACCAAGGGTTGTTAAATTATTTTGATGCTGCAGAAAATGCTTTTATTTCTGCTTACAGAAAACCCTTAAAAGCAGCTGATGATTTTGAAATTATTGTCGAGTATTTTGCAACACCATCCATAGAAAACAAAACAATGCTTTTGGCAGATCCTATGTTGGCAACGGGTCAAAGTTTAGTGGCAGTATATAATGCCATCAAAGAACAAGGAATTCCGAAAGAGATTCATATAGTTGCTGTTATAGCGGCCAAAGAAGGGATTGAATTTATAAAAAATCATTTTCCAGAAAACACTCATTTGTGGGTAGCAGCCATAGATGAAACACTAGATAAAAAAGGATATATTATACCAGGTATTGGCGATGCTGGCGATTTGGCTTTTGGTACTAAGTTATAGCCAGAAGAAAGTTATAAAAGTACCCACCAATAAAAGGCTAAACAGAATATTTTTAATAATTTTATTCTTAAAAGCTTCTAAACCATTTGCAATAATGATTGTTGCCGGGATGGTTAAAAATACTATTTCCGAACCATTTTTTTCAACTTCCGTTAAAGCAAATAGTATTGCGACAACTAAATTTACAATTAGCAGCAACCAGCTCATTTTAAAAGAGTTGTTTACAGATAGTGCTTTAGGAGTTTTAATAATAAGGCATCCAAAAGTTAGCAGTAAAATAGTTGTTGTTAACCATAGATGATATCCTTTACTGTAAAAATACATGTTGTTAAAACCTTCGAAATTAACGGTTTCAAAAAAAGTATAACTAAAACTTTCTTGTTGCCAAAACAAGTAAGTACCATAAATAATTAGTGGAGAAATAAAACCAATAACGGGGGTAATTAAGGTATGAAACGTTATTTTTTGATGTAATAAAATAGCAGAATAAAGCAGTGCTACAAAAAGAATAGAATTAGGGGCTATTAAACACAACATACCAAGCCAAAAACCACTATCAAAAAGTTTTTTAATAACCTTTTTAGAAGATTTTAAACTGTATATTTTTCTTAAAAAAAATAAATGAGTTAGCAGTAAAAAAAGTGTTTTAACAGCTATTAAATTTGGCAAAAATAATATTAAGGCCAAAGTAAATAGAAAAAAACCAAACGAATTATCTAAAGTTAGCTTGTTTTTTGAGACAACAAAATGATAAAAGAAAAAAATAGCTACAAACAAAAAGAATAAAAAAACACTCTTAAACACATTAGGCCAAGAGGTTTGATGGTCGAAAAGACTAGAAAAAATAACGATTAAAAAACAGCAAAAAAACAATCCGAAGTAGATTGTAAAATTGATTGGCTTAGATTTCTCTAAAAAATTGGCTAGCATTGTTTCTTTTGTTATTTTTGCAGTGTAAAGATAATTAAGTTATGATAGCAAGCAATATTTTTAGATGGATTGGTAGTTTATTTACAGATTTATTATTCATTCCTTTTAATTGGTTAAGAAAAGGCGATTTCAATTGGTGGTCTTCAAACGCAATAAACTGGATGTTTTTAGCTGTTTTATTAGTGCTTTTTGCTTATTGGATGGGTCAATCTGTTAAGTTTAAGAACGAAGGGAAAGAAGATAAAGCATAAAAAGATACTTTGGGAAGCAAAAATAAACTGAAGCGTTTTAAAGAAAACGAAACATTTAAAAATGTCATTCAGCCTACTCGAGAAGAAGTAATTACCAACTTTTCTCACAAAGGCGCATGGCATTCTTTTTTTGGTAATAGCAACCCTATTGTAGTAGAGTTAGGTTGTGGTAAAGGAGAATATACCATTGCACTTGCTCAAAAAAATCCCGATAAAAATTTTATTGGTATCGATATCAAAGGTGCTCGTTTTTGGCGTGGTGCCAAAACTGCTATCGAAGAAAATTTACCAAACGTTGCCTTTGTAAGAACGCAAATTGAATTGGTTGATTTTATTTTTGCAGAAAATGAAGTTTCTGAAATCTGGATTACTTTTCCAGATCCGCAGATAAAATTTCAGCGTACAAAGCATCGAATGACCAATGCGAACTTTCTTAAAAAATACCATCATATTTTAAACCAAGAAGGCATTGTAAATCTTAAAACAGACTCAGAGTTTATGCATGGTTATACTTTAGGGCTGTTGCATGGCGAAGGGCACGAAGTTTTATATGCCAACCACACAGTTTATAAAAATGAAGGTGCACCAGAAGAGGTAACAGCAACCCAAACCTTTTACGAAAAACAATATTTAGAAGTCGATAAAGCAATTACTTATATTAAGTTTCGATTAAAGTATTAACGATAGTCATTCTAAATTTATTTCAGCATCCAAAAAGTTTTGTACAATAAATAGTATCTTAACTTCGTGAAAGTGAAAGAATCCGACAATTTTTTTGAAAAAGTATACCAAGTAGCCCGTTTAATTCCTTTAGGTAGGGTAACTAGTTACGGCGCAATTGCCACTTTTTTAGGTGCTGCACGTTCGGCAAGAATGGTGGGTTGGGCAATGAACAACTCTCACAATCAACAAGAAGAAGTACCTGCACATAGAGTAGTTAACAGAAAAGGATTGTTAACAGGAAAACATCATTTTGATGGCACTAACTTAATGCAACAGTTGTTAGAAAACGAGGGAATTGTTGTTGTTGAAAACCAAATTCAGAATTTTGATAAAATTTTCTGGAACCCGAGTGAAGAGCTGTCTAAATAAATACAGCAAAAACTATAATTTACATTTATCAAAGTATAGAAAATCGTCATCTACTCGCTTTATTTTCTGAACACTTAGCCGTATCTTTGCAATCAAGATTAAATAAAAATAAGACGTGAGTTTTACAAAACAAGATATTTACAAAGCATTAGAAACAATTACTGCTCCAGGAGAAGGTAAAAGTTTGGTAGAAAATAAAAATGTAACAAACGTAGTAACTTTTGGCGACGAGGTTATTGTAGATGTAACGATAAACAACCCAACTTTACAGGCAAAAAAGAAGATAGAGACAGCCATTTCTGACGCTATTAAAGCGAATGTAAAAGAGGATATTCAGGTAAAAATAAACGTAAAAGTAGAAAAGCCTGCAGTTAAAGAAAACCCGAATTTAATTCGAGGAAAAGAAATACCAAACATTAAAAACATCATTGCCATTGCTTCAGGTAAAGGTGGTGTTGGTAAATCTACCATAACAGCAAATACGGCAATTTCATTAGCTAAAATGGGCTTTTCTGTAGGTGTTTTAGACGCAGATATTTATGGTCCATCACAACACATCATGTTCGATGTCGAAAAAGAAAAACCACTTTCTGTAAATGTAGATGGGCGATCTAAAATGAAGCCTGTAGAAAATTACGGAGTAAAATTATTGTCTTTAGGGTTTTTTACAAATCCAGATCAGGCAGTAATTTGGCGAGGTCCCATGGCTTCTAAAGCATTAAATCAATTAATTTTTGATGCAGCTTGGGGCGAGCTCGATTTCTTGTTAATCGATTTACCTCCAGGAACAGGAGATGTGCACTTATCTATTGTACAAGCCTTACCAATTAATGGTGCAGTAGTGGTTTCTACACCACAAAATATTGCCTTGGCAGATGCAAAAAAAGGAGTTGCTATGTTTCAACAAGACAGTATTAAAGTACCCGTTTTAGGAATCATCGAAAACATGGCTTACTTTACACCAGCAGAGTTGCCAGATAACAAATATTACATTTTTGGTCAAGATGGTGCAAAAAACTTGGCAGCAGATATCAATACTCAGTTTTTAGGCGAAATTCCTTTGGTACAAAGTATTCGTGAAGCCGGAGATGTTGGGCATCCTGTAGCCTTGCAAAACGGCACTGTTTTAGAGAAATCTTTTAACGAGATTACCAAAGAAATGGTGGCACAATTAATAAAAAGAAACGAAAACTTACCACCAACAGAAGTTGTTAGAATTACAACAATGAGTGGTTGTAGCTCCGTGAAAAAATAAAGCATATGACAGCACAAGAAACATTAAATAATGTAGAAAAAGCATTAGAAGAAATTCGTCCTTTTTTAATGAACGATGGCGGAAACATCAAACTTTTATCCATAGAAGACACCATTGTAAAAGTACAATTAGAAGGTGCTTGTACGGGTTGCTCTGTCAATCAAATGACTTTAAAAAATGGTGTAGAGGCTACCATAAAAAAGTATGCGCCACACATTGTAGAAGTTATAAATGTTGCTTAAACTGATAAAAATCAGGTTTTAAAAACTATAAAAAATATATTTTTGGGCGTTCCCAAGCAAAAAAGCTTGGTCAGGCTTTGCACTATATCTTTTTTGAGAAAAACAAAAAAGGATGTCGTTTCAATCCTTAACGCACTCATCAAAATCTAAAATTTTTATCAAAATGATAAAAACAGACATACTTATTATTGGGGCCGGACCCACAGGTTTATTTACTGTTTTCGAAGCAGGATTGTTAAAATTACGCTGTCATTTAATTGATGCATTACCGCAACCAGGCGGACAATGTTCTGAGATTTATCCGAAGAAACCAATTTATGATATTCCTGCATATCCAGAAATTCTTGCGGGCGATTTAACCGATAAATTACTAGAGCAAATTAAACAATTTGAGCCAGGATTTACTTTAGGTGAACGCGCAGATACCATAGAAAAACAAGATGACGAAACTTTTATTGTAACAACTAATAAAGGCACAAAACACCATGCAAAAGTTGTTGCAATTGCGGGTGGTTTAGGCTCTTTCGAACCAAGAAAACCACCAATTCCTAACATTGTAGATTTTGAAGACAAAGGAGTAGAGTATATTATTCGTGATCCAGAATTTTACAGAAATAAAAAAGTAGTAATTTCTGGTGGCGGAGACTCAGCTTTAGATTGGTCTATATTTTTAACAGACGTTGCAGCATCTGTAACCTTAATTCATAGAAGAAACGAATTTAGAGGCGCTTTAGATTCGGTAGATAAAGTACAAGAATTAAAAGATGCAGGTAAGTTAAAGCTTATTACACCAGCAGAAGTAAAAGGAATTGTTGGTACAGAAAAAGTAACAGGTGTTTCGGTTGTGCAAAACGGAGAGGCGCCTTTTACCATAGAAACCGATCACTTTATTCCGCTTTTTGGCTTGTCTCCTAAATTAGGTCCTATTGCAAATTGGGGATTAGAAATAGAAAAAAATGCGATTAAAGTAAACAATGCGTTAGATTATCAAACCAATATTCCGGGTATTTATGCCATTGGCGATGTAAACACCTATCCTGGTAAATTAAAGTTAATTCTTTGTGGTTTTCACGAAGCAACTTTAATGTGCCAAAGCGCTTACAAACGTATTTTTCCAGATAAAAAGTATGTAATGAAATATACCACTGTTGGTGGTGTAGATGGTTTTGATGGTACCAGAAAAGAAGCGCCAAAAGCAGTAATTAAAAAGATTGAGTAATCAATATCATTGTTACTTTTAACATATTTTACAAACCCTTCTGCTTAAACTCAGAAGGGTCTTTTTTTTAAAGATATAATTATCCTTTAGTTTTCTGTATATTTGTAGAGAACAATCTTAAAACGTTCTAGTATGTTTACAGATTTATTAATTCACTTAAAATTTTTGATAAAGCGCAACCCAGAATGACACAAGTTAAATGAATTTTCAATCATTTAATTTTTTAATCATTTAATAATAAAATATGCCTTTCTATCACAAATTAGGAAAAATTCCACCTAAAAGACACACTCAATTTCGTAAAAAAGACGGGAGTTTATATTACGAACAACTCTTTGGTACCATCGGTTTCGATGGCATGTCTACCAATTCTTATCACGAACATAGGCCTACCATGGTTAAAAAAATTGGCAAGCAGTATTCTGTAAAACCAAAAATAGCCAAGGCAAATAATATTCAGTCGTATCGCTTTCGTGGTTTTCAAGTACCACCAGAAAACGATTATTTAGAAAGTAGAAAAATTGTGCTTACCAATGCTGATTGTAACATTATTTTAGCAGCACCAAAACAAGCTACACAAGACTATTTTTATAAAAACACAGACGCAGACGAAGTTATTTTTATACATAAAGGAACCGGAAAATTAAGAACACATTTAGGAAATATCGACTTTAAATATGGAGATTATTTGGTAATTCCGCGTGGTATTATCTACAAATTAGATTTCGATGATGAGAATAATCGTCTTTTTATAGTAGAGAGTTATTCGCCAGTTTACACACCAAAACGTTATAGAAATTGGTTTGGACAATTGTTAGAACATTCGCCCTTTTGTGAACGAGATTTAAGACGTCCTCAAGAATTAGAAACGTATAATGAGTTGGGCGATTTTTTAATCAAAGTAAAAAAGCAAGGCGAAATTATAGAAATGACTTACGCTTCTCATCCTTTTGATGTAGTGGGTTATGACGGATATAATTTTCCGTATGCATTTTCTATTCACGATTTCGAGCCTATTACAGGGCGCATACATCAGCCGCCACCAGTGCATCAAACCTTTGAAACCAATGCCTTTGTAATCTGTAGTTTTGTGCCACGTTTGTATGATTATCATCCAAACTCAATTCCGGCACCTTACAATCATAGCAATATCGATTCCGACGAGGTTTTATACTATGTAGATGGCGATTTTATGAGCAGAAACGATATTGAAGCAGGGCATATTTCTTTGCATCCGGCAGGAATTCCACACGGCCCACACCCAGGTGCAACAGAGCGCAGTATAGGAGAAACCGTAACAGAAGAGTTGGCGGTTATGGTAGACACTTTTAAACCGTTACAGGTTACAGAAGAAGCCATAAAAATAGCCGATGAAGACTATTATAAAAGTTGGTTTCCACCTATAAACCCTTCAAAGGAGTAGAATACACAGACGTAAAAATGATGTGGTAAAAAGAATAATTATTAGAAGCTATTTCCTGCTTTCCACTATATCTTTTTAATTGTGTTATCGGTACAAATTTGCTAAAAAAGCAAATTCACTCGAACTTACAATTAAAAAGGATGCCGTTTCAATCAGGGCTAAAACTTGTTTGAAAATAAGGGTCAACATTAAATGGAAGTTATAATTTACAAACTAAAAGACCTCACAGGTTTTTAAAACCTGAGAGGTCTAAATCAAAAAATACAACGAATAAAGATTGAGTTAAAGATTCAAGAATTCTAAAAGATGACAATGGGCTTTCAAAATAAACTCTAAAAATCTCTTTTCTTGTCTCTATTTTCTATCTTCTAAATAACAAAATATGAGTAAAAAAGAAATAAAATCAGTAAACTACGGTTTAGAAAAAATATTTGAAGGCGCACAAGATTTCTTACCGCTTTTAGGAACAGATTACGTAGAATTTTACGTAGGTAATGCAAAACAGGCAGCACATTTTTACAAAACAGCTTTTGGGTTTCAATCACATGCATATCGTGGCTTAGAAACCGGTGCAAAAGACTCGGTAAGTTATGTATTAACACAAGATAAAATTAAGTTGATGCTAACAACGCCGCTAAATAGTAAATCGCCAATTAATGACCATATTGTAAAACATGGCGATGGTGTAAAAGTGGTTGCACTTTGGGTAGAAGATGCCAGAAAAGCGTATGAAGAAACCACCTCGAGAGGCGCAAAATCTTACATGGAGCCAACCGTTGAAAAAGACGAACATGGCGAAGTGGTAAGAGCAGGAATTTATACTTATGGCGAAACAGTACACTTATTTGTAGAGCGTAAAAACTACAACGGAGCCTTTTTACCAGGCTTTCAAAAATGGGAATCAGATTACAATCCGCCAGCAGCTGGCCTAAAATATATAGATCATATGGTGGGTAATGTGGGTTGGAATCAGATGGATGTTTGGGTAAAATGGTACGAAGATGTCATGGGCTTCGAAAACTTTTTATCGTTTGATGACAAGCAAATTCATACCGAATATTCTGCTTTAATGAGTAAGGTAATGTCTAATGGAAACGGACGAATAAAGTTCCCAATTAACGAGCCTGCAAAAGCGGCAAAACGTTCTCAGATAGAAGAATATTTAGACTTTTACGAAGGTGCAGGAGTGCAACATATTGCGGTTGCAACAGACGATATTTTAAAAACAGTATCTCAATTAAGAGCCAATGGTGTAGAGTTTTTATCGACGCCACCAGAGGAGTATTATAGAGCGGTACCCGGAAGATTAGAAGAATTTAGCCACGAATTAAACGAAGATATCGAAAAACTTAAAAGTTTAGGTATTATGATTGATGCCGATGAAGAAGGTTATTTGTTGCAGATTTTTACCAAACCAGTAGAAGATAGACCTACGTTGTTTTTTGAAATCATTCAAAGAATGGGGGCTAAAGGTTTTGGCGCAGGAAACTTTAAAGCCTTGTTTGAATCTATAGAAAGAGAACAAGAAAAAAGAGGAACGTTGTAAAAAAGAGTCAAGAAACTTAGTTTTATTAAACTAATTAAAATGAAAAATCAATTATTAATTTATATCAATTTAATTAAAAAACACACTCAAGAACAGCCTGTTTTAAGGATTTTGGTTTTTTCTGTTTTAATTATTTTAGGGTTATTAATAATTGCCTCAATATTTCTGAATTAAAATAAATTCTGGTTTTAAGTAGAAGTTTACAGTATAAATATTTCCAGACCTCACAGGTTTTTAAAACCTGTGAGGTCTTTTCTATAAAACTATTTTATATTTGTTTAACAATCAGCAATAATGAAAAGAGAAGAAATATTAAAAGCAATAGAGAAGAAATACGATAAATTAGGCGTTCCTGTAGATGCTATGTTAGAGGGTTTGTTGCACAGCACACCAATTACCTATTGGGATTATATTCAAACAGATGCTCTTTTAGGTTTGCAAACACCAAGAACCACACAGCCAGATGAAATGGTATTTATTATGTATCATCAGGTAAATGAATTGTTGTTTAAAATGGTGTTGTGGGAAATAGATCAGGTGGCCAAATCGATTGAAATTTCGGCAGATAAATTTGCCATGCATTTAGATAGAATTAGTAGGTATTTTGACATGCTTTGCAGTTCTTTTAATGTAATGGCAGACGGTATGGAAAAAGAACAATATTTAAAATTTAGAAATACACTAACGCCTGCAAGTGGCTTTCAGAGTGCACAATACCGAAAAATTGAGTTTGCTTCTACAGAATTAATTAATTTAATTGATGCGCGTTACAGAGATAAAATTGACAGAAATTCTTCATTTAAAAATGCCTACGACCATTTGTATTGGCAAGCAGCAGGTAAAAATTACACGACTGGGCAAAAATCGACATTGTTAAACCTCTTTGAGAAAAAATATTTGGGAGAGTTTATCGATTTTATGGAAGATTATAATGACATCAACTTGTCTTTAAAGTTTAAACAGTTGCCAAATGAAGTGCAGCAAAATGAAGACTTAATAAAAGCCATGCGTCATTACGATTATACCGTAAACGTAAAATGGGTGCTAGCTCATTACAATGCAGCGGCTAAATATATAGGTGGTAGTGATTCAGACTTAAAAGCAACCGGTGGAAGCAATTGGCGTAAATACATGCATCCAAAATACCAAAGAAGAATTTTTTATCCGTATTTATGGTCTGAAGATGAGTTAAAGAATTGGGGAACTTTTTAGTTTTTTTTCATTAACGATTTAATTGTCATTTTATTAGAATCGACAGGATTAAGATCGTGTCTTGTCTCTATAATCTTATTTCTATAGTAAAAATCTTAAAAAAAGCTTAACTGTCATTTCGACTTTTTGGGAGAAATCACAGAAAGGTAGTTTTTTTAGTCTTGTATCTATAAGTCTAACAACTAGACTCTTTCTAACTTTTCACGGCTATGAGACTTCTCCTGTCGTCGAAGTGACATGGTTCTCTAGATTCTAGTCTCTTGTTTCTAAATTTTTACAATAAAAAATAATTTTCGAAAGATCATTGCAAAGCGCTAAGGAATCTACAAGTTCTACTTTAATATCTTCAGAATGAGAATTATTTCCTTTCTGGAACAGTATTTGTCAATACTTTTTTATAAGTTTGGTTTCTGATGAAAAAGTATATTTTAATAATTCTATTTTTAGCAAGCGCTATTTCTGTTTTCGGACAAGAAAAAGTGCAAGCATTTAAAGCTGGTGAATTTTTAAAGTATAAAATGAGTTATTCTGGTTTTCTTAGAGCGGGAACAGCAATTTTAGAAGTTTCAGAAAAAGAGTTAAACGGAAAAAAAGTGTATTACACCAAAGGAACAGGTTATACTTCTGGTATGATTAAATGGTTTTTTGAGGTAGATGACACGTATGAGTCTTATTTTGATAAAGAGATTATAAAGCCTTATTTATTTAAAAGAAAAATTGATGAGGGCGGTTATAAAAAATATAGAATTACCACTTTTAATTACAAGTCTAATAAGGCATATGTGCAAGATTTTACAAAGCAAAAAGATACTTCAATAGCTTTTTCGAATGTACAAGACATGCTTTCTTCTTTTTATTATTTAAGGAATAAGAACGTAAAAAATATGCAAAAAGGAGAAGAAATAGCCATTGATATTTTTATGGATTCTCAGGTTTATCCTTTTAAACTTCGTTTTTTAGGAAAAGAAACTCTTAAAACAAAGTTTGGTAAAGTAAAAACGCTGATTTTTAGGCCTTTGGTGCAATCTGGTAGGGTTTTTAAAGCACAAGAAAGTGTAACTCTTTGGATTACCGATGATACAAATAAAATACCTGTAAAAATTAAAGCTGATTTATCTGTAGGTTCATTAAGAGCAGAGTTAGAGGCGTATAAAGGACTGGTTAGTCCTTTTAAAGACTAAATAAATAACTTATCGTTTTCTTACAAGCTCTTTTTCCTAATAAAATAAAGCTATTCTGTACCTGTAACGAAACCCTTTTCGAACTTACAACAGATTCATGTAAAAAAAGTGTTTTTTATTTGTACTTTTGACCGTAATAATTAACAACTCTTTCTTTTGAAAAATAGTTTCCTCCTTTTACTTTTATTTATCAGCTTTTATTCTTGTAAAAAAGAAGAAGTAGCAACCACCCAAGAAGTTAAAATTATACAACCAGAACTTAGATTTGGTTATAAAATTGATGATTATAAAGTAATACAGGATACTATTAGAAAAGGAGAAAGTTTTGGTATTATTTTAGATAGGCATCATGTTTATTATCCTAAAATAAATAAAATTGCATCTTCAATAAAAGAAGTGTTTGATGTTAGGCGTGTTAGAGCTGGTAAGCCTTACACTATTTTAGCAAGTAAAGACTCTACCGAAAAAGCACAGGTTTTTATATATAAACACGATAAAATTAACGCTACAATTATCGACTTTAAAGATTCTGTAATAGTTGCAAAACCTTTTCAGAAAAAAATAAAGACAGTTTTAAAGTCTGTGAAAGGGGTTATTAATTCGAGCCTTTCTGTTTCTATGGATAGTTTGCATTTATCACCTAATTTAACCTATACAATTGCCGATATTTACGCATGGACACTAGATTTCTACAAACTTCAAAAAGGAGATTCTTTTAAGTTTATGTATGAAGAAAAGTTTATAAACGATACTGTTTTTGCGGGTTATGGCGATGTAAAATCGGCAGTATTTAATCATAATGGTTCTAATTTATATGCTTTTCGTTTTGTTGCAGATAGCATTAGTGGTATTCCTGAATATTATGATGAAAACGGAAATATGTTGCGTAGTCAGTTTTTAAAATCACCCATAAAATTTCAGTACAGAATATCATCAAGATATAATTTAAAAAGAAGAATTGCACACTATGGTTACCGTGTAAAAGCTCACAGAGGTACCGATTTTGCTGCTAGAAATGGAACACCAATTATGGCTACCGCAAATGGAACTGTTACTGAATCTACAAGAAAAAGAGGAAACGGGAATTATGTAGCTGTAAGTCATAATGCAATATATACTACAAAATATTTGCACATGAGCAAAAGAAAGGTAAAAGTTGGCGATTTTGTAAAACAAGGAGATGTTATTGGCTATGTGGGTAGCACAGGCAGTAGTTCTGGAAATCATGTTTGTTATCGCTTTTGGAAAAATGGACGAGAAGTAGATCCTTTAAGTCCGAAAACGAAATTACCAGAAGCAGAACCTTTAAAGAAAAGTGTAAAACCAGCTTACTTAGCATTTATAGCTCCTTTAAAGTACGAATTAGAGAATGAAACTTTACCGGTTTTAGATCAGGAAATAATTAAAAACACAGATTAAAAGTAAACAAATGGCATTAAAAAATATAAATCCGACAACAACAAATGCTTGGGCTGCATTAACAAAACATTTTAATGAGGCTAAGGATTTAAATATTAAAAACTTAGACAAAGAAGCCAACCGAAAAGAAGATTTTTCGATTCAGTTTGAAGATTTATTTGTAGATTTTTCTAAAAATAGAATTTCTAAAGAAACACTAGGTTTGTTATTAGACTTGGCGAATGAAATAGATTTAAAAGATGCTATTCAAAAGCAGTTTTCTGGAGCCGTTATTAATGCTACAGAAGGTAGAGAGGTGTTACATACTGCTTTAAGAAGTACTACTGAAGAACCAGTTTTGGTAAATGGTAAAAATGTAAAACCTCAAGTACAAACATCACTTAGAAAAATGAAAAGTTTTTCTAACAAAGTGATTTCTCGAAAATGGAAAGGATACACTGGCAAAGCAATTACCGATGTTGTTAATATTGGTATTGGTGGTTCTGATCTTGGGCCAGATATGGTGGTAACAGCTTTAAAATACTATAAAAATCATTTAAACACTCATTTTGTATCTAATATAGATGGAGATCATGTGTCTGAAGTTATTAAAAACTTAAATCCAGAGACAACTTTATTTGTCATTGTTTCTAAAACATTTACCACTCAAGAAACCATTACAAATGCAGAAACCATTAAGAATTGGTTTTTAAAATCGGCTACTATTTTCGATATTCCAAAACACTTTGTTGCAGTTTCTACCAACTTAAAAGCTGTGGTAGATTTTGGGATCGATAAAAACAATGTGTTTACAATGTGGAACTGGGTTGGGGGTCGTTTTTCTTTATGGTCTGCAGTAGGTTTGTCTATAAGTTTATCTGTTGGATATGACAATTATAGAGCGTTACTAGATGGTGCAGAAGAAATGGATTTGCATTTTAAGAATGAAGATTTTGAGAACAACATACCTGTAATTTTAGCATTAATTAGCGTTTGGTATAATAATTTTTACGGCGCAGAAACAGAAGCTGTTTTACCATTTACGCAGTATCTATCAAAGTTGCCAGATTATTTGCAGCAAGCAATTATGGAAAGTAACGGAAAAAGTGTGGATAGAAACGGTAATAAAGTAGATTATCAAACAGGTACAATTGTTTGGGGTAGTACAGGTACAAACATGCAGCATGCTTTTATGCAATTAGTACACCAAGGTACAAAATTGATACCTGCAGATTTTATTGGCTACAAAGAATCTTTATACGGTTTAACAGACCATCATAAAAAATTAATGGCCAACTATTCTGCTCAAATGGATGCTTTGGCTTTTGGAAAAACAAAAGAAGAGGTGCATTTAGAGTTGAAATTTTCTGGTGATGAAGCTAAAATAGAAACTCTTTTACCATTTAAAGTTTTTGAAGGAAACAGACCAAGCAATGCCTTGCTTTTCGATAAATTAACACCCCGTTCTGTAGGAAAGTTGATAGCACTGTATGAGCATAAAATTTTTGCACAAGGAATTCTATGGAATATTTATAGTTATGACCAATTTGGGGTAGAATTAGGAAAAGAATTGGCAAATAAGTTATTGAAAAATTAATAGAGGCAGTAACATCGTAAACATACAATAACTATTTTTTTACAAAGGCTTTTTTTATTTAAAACATTATATTTCAGTAGTTTATTTATAATTTTAAGTGGGCTAAAAACTTAATGTTTTGTTAAAACTTAACATTAAGTTAACATTAGAAACAATCAAAAAAGGGAATTTTGCAAAACATTCATAAACTAAATTTAAACAATGAAAAATTTTAAAAACTTATTATTTGTAGCAGTACTTTTTGTATCGGCTACAGTTTTAGGACAAACTAAAATTACAGGTACGGTTGTCGATGAAACAAACCAACCATTACCAGGAGCAAGTGTTGTTGTTAAAGGAACAACAAACGGAACATCAACAGATTTTGATGGAAAATTTGCATTAACGTCAGCAGATAATGCTGGTAAAATTGTAGTTTCTTTTATCGGTTTTAAATCGAAAGAAGTTTCTTTTTCTTCTTCAAAAGCAACTTTAGGTGCTATTCAGTTAACTGAAGATGCAACTTTAGACGAGATTGTAGTAACTGCAACTTCTTTTGCAATTGACAGAAAAACACCTGTAGCTGTTTCTACAATTAAAGCAGCAGACATTGAAAGAAAATTAGGATCACAAGAATTTCCAGAAATCTTAAAATCTACACCTGGTGTATATGCTACCAAGTCTGGTGGTGGTTTTGGAGACGGACGTATCAATATGCGTGGTTTTAACTCAGAAAACGTTGCGGTTATGATTAACGGAGTACCAGTTAATGATATGGAAAACGGAAGAGTGTACTGGTCTAACTGGGCTGGTTTATCTGATGTAACTTCTGCTATGCAAGTTCAAAGAGGTTTAGGAGCATCTAAAGTTGCTGTACCTTCTATTGGTGGTACCATTAATATTTTATCTAAAACTTCAGATATCCAAAAAGGTGGTAATATTATTGCTTCTACGGGTAACGATGGTTTTCAAAAGTACGGCTTTACATTATCTACTGGTTTAATGGATAACGGAATGGCTGCAACAGTTTCTTTTGCAAAAATATCTGGAGAAGGTTATGTAGACGGAACACAGTTTAATGGTTACAACTACTTTGTTAATTTAACAAAAGAACTTAACGATAACCATAAATTATCTTTTACAACTTTTGGAGCACCCCAAAGACATGGTCAAAGACAAAACAGAAGTACTGTAGAAACTATTAGAAACGCACAGTCAGGTATTCGTTTTAATCCAGATTGGGGTTATAAAAACGGACAAGTAACTCATATAGAGGATAACTTTTATCATAAATCACAATCATCTTTAAACCATTATTGGACTATTAACGATGTAACTTCTTTATCAACTGCTGTATACGCTTCTTACGGTTCAGGTGGTGGTGGTGGTACTGCAGGGTCTAACACAGACTTATTTAACCAAAGAATTGGTGGTGCAGATCAGCCAGTAGATTTAGATAATATTGTTGCTATTAACAGAGCAAACGGAGCTTTAGGTTCTGAAGCAATTTTAAGAGCTTCTAGAAACGACCACGAATGGTATGGTGTTTTATCTACATTTAAAACAGAATTATCAGATAACTTAAACTTAATTGCTGGTGTAGACTGGAGAACTTATGTAGGTAGACATTACAGAGAAGTTACAGATTTATTAGGTGGTGATTATTACTTAGATGTAAATAGTAGAGGTGTTGGTAACAACATTAACAGAACAAGTAATGCATTACAAGTAGGTGATAAAATGGGGTACCACAACGACGGTAACGTTGGTTGGTTAGGTTTCTTTGGTCAAGTAGAATATGGTACAGAAAATTTTGATGCTTTTATTTCTACTTCAGTACAAAGAACTTCTTACCAAAGAGTAGATTACTTTCAGTATGATTTAAGTACAGAAGCTGGTAGAGATTTAGCAACTACAGATAAAGTAAACTTAAACGGTTACAGTATTAAAGGGGGTGCTAACTATAGATTAGACGATGTACAAAATGTATTTGCTAATATTGGTTACTTTGAAAGACCAGCTATTTTTGATGCAGTATTTCAAGGATTTAACAATACAACTGTTAATGCTGACGCTGAAAACGAAAAGATTTTTAGTATGGAGTTAGGATATGGTATTAGAGGCGAAAAATTTGCAGCTAACATTAACCTATACAGAACACAGTGGAATGACAGAAGTTTCTCTAGAAGAATTAATGCAGACCCAACTATTACAGGTTCAGAAGATTTTACAGCAAACTTATTAGGTGTAAATGCTTTACACCAAGGTGTTGAATTCGACTTTACTTATAAAGCTTCAGATAAATTAAACTTTTCAGGGATGTTATCTTTAGGAGATTGGACAAATGATAACGATTTAATAGACGTTGCTATTTTTGATGAAAATCAAGTACAAAGAGGTACTTTAGATCTATTAGTAGATGGTTTAAAAGTATCTGATGCTGCACAAACAACAGCAGCTTTTGGTATGCTATATAAATTCTGGGACAGATCTTCAATTACAGTAGATTATAACTATTTTGCAGACCTATATTCTCAAATTAATATTTTAGATAGAGCAGATTTTGACCCATCTACACCAGCTGTAAGAAAAGGGAATCCTTATAAAGTGCCTAATTATAGTACTGTAGACGCAAGTTTACGTCATGGTTTTAACTTAGGAGATTTTGACACTACTGTTACTGTTCGTGTAAATAACTTATTAGACACAGAATACATAGCAGATGCTTTAGATGCCGCAGACCCATTAGTTTGGTTTGGTTTCGGTAGAACTTTTAGTCTAGACTTAAAAATTAAATTTTAAAAAATTTTAAAAATGAAAAAAATATTTTATTCTTTCGCAATCCTTTCTTTGTTGTTTACATCTTGTAACCCAATGGAAGATATTTATGCAGAATTAGACGCTAAAGAAAGCGTAATTTCTGGAGAAGCTGTTTATACATTAACAGATGAAGATTATGAATCTCTAGATTTAAGCTATGGAAACTTTAGTAATCTAGATGATGCAAAGTCTATGATACCTGGTTTTTTATCTAACAAGTACCAAGCATGGGGTAGAGAATCTTTAGCAACAGTTACTTTTAAGTTATATGCTCCAGAATCTACAGAAAGAAGTTTAGAGGTGTATACTGTATCATCTGCAGATTATGCAGACGCAGGTCATACATATGGTAACTTTTCTAGAGATACTCATATTACAGACTTTTTAGATAGCAAATACCCAAACCCAGCTAATAGATTATTAGTTTCTTTAACATACAAATACTATTCGGGTAGTGTATCTACTTTTAACGATGGGTTTTTATATGTAAATGGGGAATGGAATAAAGTGCAAGGGTTTACAAATGATGAGTATACTGCAATGGGAGAAGGGTATCCTAACTTTAGCTCTGAAGATGAAGCGTTATCAAAAATACCAGTTTTTCTTTTAGACAAATTTAAGTTTGATGATAAACAAGCAGGAGACATCGCACCAATTATGTATAAGTTATACGTTAGTGGTTCTACAAAAAGTTATGTAGCAAACTTTATTTTTGATGGTTCTACTTGGTCTGAGTATAACAATGTGAAAGACGAAACTATTAAGTTTGGTCATGATGGAACAACTTGGGTGCCAGATAACACTATTAAGTACACATTAACTAGTGCAGATTATACATTAGTAGGTAACGGTAACTATGGTAACTTTGATGTTAGAGATGGTAAAGCAGAACAAGAAGAGTCTGTGCGTTTAGAAAAAATAAGTACAATTTTACTAAACAATTTCCCTAACGATGCAGAAGGACAAAAATATATTGTTACTTATAATATCTATAATGGTGCTGCAGGTATTTGGTCTTTAGCAGTTATTAAAGAAGGATCAGAATATGTAAAGCAATAAGTAGTATTTACTTTACTAAATATCTAAAACCACCTCTAATGAGGTGGTTTTTTATTTAAAATGATTAACTTTACAACAGAATCAAAACAGTTCAGAAATGAAAAACATTCACTCATATTGGGCATACTTAGTACTTGCCATTTTAATTTTTACCGTTGCAAATGCTATAATTAGTCTTGCTCAAAAAAAGAAATTTACAGACAAAGATTTAAGACTTGGTTTGTTTACCTTAATAGTTTCTCATCTTCAATTGTTAATTGGGTTGGCTTGGTATTTTATGTCGCCTTGGTACAAAGCGTTAAAAACAGATGCAGGTGTGGTTATGAAAGAAAGTACGGCTAGGCTTTTAGCCGTAGAACATCCAACAGTAATGATACTTGCTATTGTATTAATAACGATAGGTTGGTCTAAACATAAAAAGAAAACAACAGATACAGATAAGTTTAAAACTTTTGCTATTTTTTATGGTTTAGCATTGCTATTAATTCTTTCTAGAATACCTTGGAGTAACTGGTTTTAAGAACAAACATTTGTAAGTGTAATTTTTATAACAACATTCAATGAAAATAGTAAGTTACATAATATCACCAATATATATATTGGTGTTTTTTTTATTTTTAGTATTTTTTCATCCTTTACAATGGCTGAGTTTAAATTTATTTGGCCCTAAAGTGCATGCAGATGTAGTTGCTGCTTTAAACTTTTTCTTGGTAAAATCGATGCTAATATTAGGCATTACAATTCGTGTAATTAATAAGCATCAGATACCAGAAAATACGTCTGTTGTATTTGTTTCTAATCATCAATCTACATTTGATATACCGCCAATTGCTTGGTTTTTTAGAAAGTATTACCCGAAATTTGTTTCTAAAATAGAATTAGGCAAAGGCATACCAAGTGTATCTTTTAACCTAAGACATGGTGGTGCAGCGCTTATAAACAGAAAAGATCCTAAACAAGCCATTGCCGCTTTAGTCGATTTTTCTAAAAGAATTAAAGAAAAAAAATGGGGAGCAATTATTTTTCCAGAAGGTACTAGAAGCAGAAATGGTGTTCCTAAAAAATTTGCCATAAACGGTTTAAAGGTAATTACAAAATATAACAAACACGGGTATATTGTACCATTAACAATCAATAATTCTTGGAAAGTTTTTAAATACGGTAAATTTCCATTAGGTTTGGGTAGCCCAATTACAATTACAGTTCACGAGCCAATAAAAATAGACTCATTGCCTTTTGATGAATTGTTAGAAAAAACAGAAACAGTAATTAAAGAACATATATTATAAAATTATGTCAGTAATAAAAAATATAAGAATAGAGGTAATGCAAACCCTAGAAAAAAGGATGCAACACTTTATGGATACCTATTTAATACCCATAGAAAAAATTTGGCAACCAACAGATTTTTTACCCAATTCGCAAAAAGACTCTTTTATTACAGAAGTAGAAGAAATTAGAGAATTGTCTAAAGAATTACATGACGATTTTTGGGTGGTTTTAGTAGGCGATACTATTACCGAAGAGGCTTTGCCAACCTACGAATCTTGGTTGTTAGATTTAGACGGTGTATCTCAAGACCCAGACAATAGTTGGGGCAAATGGGTAAGAACCTGGACCGCAGAGGAAAACAGACATGGCGATGTTTTAAACAAATACTTGTACTTGTCTGGTAGAGTAAACATGCGTGAGGTAGAAATATCAACCCAACATTTAATAGCCGATGGGTTCGATATAGGTACCTCTACAGACCCATACAAAAACTTTATATATACTAGTTTTCAAGAATTAGCTACGTATATCTCTCATAACAATGTAGCTAAAATTGCACGTAAAAAAGGGCACAAAGCATTGGCTAAAATGTCTAAAATTATTGCAGGAGATGAAATGCGTCATCACCAAGCATATGCTCATTTTGTAAAAGAGATTTTTAAAATTGATCCTAGTGAAATGATGCTGGCTTTTCAGCACATGATGAAATATAAAATTGTAATGCCTGCCTTGCATTTAAGAGAATCTTTTGGTGCTAAAGGCTCTGCTTTTGATGATTTTTCTGTAGTAGCACAAAGAATAGGTGTATATACAGGTTTCGATTATGTAGATATTGTAAAGAAACTAAATGCCATGTGGGAAATTGATAAAATTACAAACCTTAGCCCTGAGGCAGAAAAAGCAAGAGATTGGTTAATGAAGTTGCCAGATAGAATGTATCGAATAACAGAAAGAATTGTGGTACCAACGACAAACTTTAAGTTTAAGTGGCTTTTACCAGCATAAATAGCAAAAAAATCCTTTAGTTTATTTAACTAAAGGATTTTTTTATACTTGTTTAGCATTTCTTTTAGCAATATATAAGTTTGCAATGGTAGGGTTTTCTGTACAACTTTTTAATTGCTCTAAGGTATCGCCTGTTTTTACAAAACCTGTTTTTATTACCTTAAAATAGATGCCACAAAAGGTGGTGTTCCAAAATTTTTTTACAATTTTCATATCATTAAAACGTACACCAAGCTTATAGCAAGGGTTTCTTTGCACTGTTGCTTCTAGTATTGCATTTCCTACTTTAAAAGTGTCTCCTTGGTGTATTTTAGTTTCGTCTAAATCATCAATTGTTAAATTTTCTCCAAACATTCCCATTTCAAATTCGGTATTTGGGTGCATTTTTTTAAAGTATTCGTAATGTTTTAAAGAGTAACCGTAAATAGCTTGCAGTATGCCACCATGATGTTTTTTATCGCAAATAGCGTCTCCTCTAACTCCTTCAGAATCTAAAAAGATAGGTTTTGAAACAGAAAATTTAAAGATGCCCGTTGTGTCTTTTTTTCCTTTCCACAAAATTTCTTTTCGTTCGCCAATATTTGTTGAAATAATTTTCATTTTAAAGTGAATTTAGCGGGTTATTTTTTAAATTTTGATAAGGCTTGTTTTGTAAAGTCAGACAGTACAAGGTTGCCAGAAATTTCTGCTCTTTCAGCCAACAAAGTGTCCCAGTTTTCTGTACCAATCCACAATGCTTTTTTCATTTCAGTGAGTGCATTAATATTGTAAGAAGCTAGTTTTTCTGATAGTAATTCAACTTCTTTTTCTAGCTCTTTTTGAGTTTCAAATACTTTTGCATACAGTCCCTTTTCTTTTGCCCAATATGCATTTTTCCAATTAGTGGCGTCTAATGTTAATTCTGATGTTGCTGCAATACTAATTTTTCTACTAACTGCTGGCTCTATCACAAAAGGCCCAATACCAATTGTAAACTCAGATAGTTTAATAGCGGCATGTTCTGTAGCCAATACATAATCGCAACCAGCAATTAAACCAACACCACCGCCAACTGCTTTGCCTTGTACGCTACCTATAATTAATTTACCACAGGTTCTCATCGCATTTAGTACGTTTGCAAACCCTAAAAAAAAGGCTTTTCCGTCTATTAAATTGTCAATAGCAACCAATTCATCAAAAGAAGCACCAGCACAGAAGGCTTTTTCACCTTCAGATTTTAAAACAATTACATGTACGTTGTTGTTTTTGCCAACCAATAAAAGCTCTTTTTCGAGTCTTTGTAGTAATTGACTAGGAAAACTATTACTTGCCGAATGACCAAATTCTATGGTTGCAATGTTGTTTTCTATGTGTGTATATAAACTACCATGTTCTCTTGTTGTAGTCATAAAATTTATAATTTTAGTAAAAATAAGATTTTTAAACCAATTCTTTCTGTTGATTATACTTTTGCAAGGGGTAAAAATTTGCTTCTAAATTTAATTACAAGTGGTAAGCCTCTGGCAAGTATCCAAACGGTGAAAGCGATCCAGATAGCGGTGAGTTTAAAGTTGTAGTAATCGAAAATAAAAAGCGTTGGTAAAAAAACAAAAGAAGTGGCTAATAACAATAGGTTTCTTAGGTATTTCATTTCGCCCATACCTTTAAACATACCGTCAAAAATAAAGGTAATTGCACTAATGGGTTGGCTTATTAAGACAATCCAAAATACTGCGTAAAAATGTTTTAAAACAGTAATGTCTTTGGTAAATAGTAGCCCGATAGAATTATAAAAAAGAAACCCTATTAGAGCCATAATTGTTCCTACAGCCAATCCGTATTTAAATAAAATTGCACTTAATTTTATGAGTGATTTATAGTCTTTTGCACCTAAAAATTTACCTGATAAAATATTACCAACACTCGAGTAGCCATCGATCATAAAAGCACCAAGTAGCCAAATATTAATTCCAATTGTGTAAGCTGCAATATACTCTTTACCATAGCCAGTTGCGTATGAAGTAGCAAAGTACAAAGCGGTATTTAAGGCAAGAGTTCTTATAAATAGATTGCCAATCATGTTTAGTAATCTCGGAATTTCTTTGTGGATTTTAAAACTGATGTTTAAAGAGATTGTTGTTTTTTTAAGTAAGAGTATAAGCGCCATTATTGCCATTATTACTTGTGCAATAACACTTGCAAAAGCAGCCCCTTTAATGTTCATTGCAGGCAAATAATTTTCGATACCATAGACAAAAACAATATCAAGAATAATATTTAATACCGCACCCGTTAAGGCAATTATCATTGGGTAATAGGTGTTTTGTAAACCTCTAAAAACCCCAAAAATTGCAAATACAAATAACGAAAAAGGAAATCCAAAAATGCGAATTTTAAAATAGTCTATACAGTATTCTAGAACAGTATCTGAGGCATTATAAAATTCAAATGTTTCTTTTGCAAAAGGGTAAGAAATGCCCACAACAAATAAGCTACCTAAAATAATAATAGCAATGGCTTGTGCGGGTAATGTTTTTATTTTTTCTAGTTGATTAGCGCCAACATACTGAGAAATTATTGAAGAAATGGCACTTCTTACCTGACCAAATACCCAAATTAACATCGATATAAAAGCACCAACAATACCCACTGCGGCTAAACTTTCTGTTGCATTTGTAGAAATATTGCCTATTATTGCAGTATCTGTGATAGATAATAAGGGTTCTGCAATACCTGCTATTAAAGCCGGAATTGCTAACTTATTAATGTTTTTAAAACGGAGTTCTTTTGTCATTACAAATCTGTAAAGGTACTAAGATTTGCGTTAAGGGTTTTAGAAAAAAGCCCACAGTGATGCAGGAACGAGTACTTGAAACGGAAATCCTGACCCTTGTGGTAACGCACAAAAAAAATATGTAACTTAGCAATATTAAATTTTACAGCTATGAAAAACATTTTAGTACCAATCGGATCTACAGAGACAGCGCAACAAACTTTACAATATGCGATTGATTTTGCAGCCGAAATAAATGCAAATATTTTAGTTTTTAGAGCATTTAAAGCAACTTCTAAAGCCGGCGTTATGAAAAATGTTACCGCTATTATTGAGCGTGAAACAAATTTATATTTAAGAACGATGGTTGGTGCTGTGCAAAGAAAAAATGTAGATATAAAATTAATTTCATCGAAAGGCTCTGTCGTAGAAAGTGTTGAGGCTATTGATACCGAAATTGGCATCGATTTGATTATTGTAGGTGCTAAAAGTAACTCTATGAAAGAGGAAGTGTTTTTAGGTAGTACTGCTGGTAGCCTTGTAAAAAAGACGAATTTGCCAATTTTAACGGTGCCAGAAAATTATGTTTTTTCTTCTATTAATTCTATTTTATTAGCTTATAAATCTGGGGTAGTAAAGAGTAAAACAGCCTTAAGTCCGTTAAAGTTTATGGTGTCTACATTTAATTCTCAAGTAAATGGGTTGTTAGTAAAAACTGCAGATTTTACAGAAAAAGATTTAGTTTTAGACAGTGGTTTATCTGCCTTACAAACGACATTTATAACCACAGAAAATGCAACTACTTTTCAGGGAGTATTAGAACATTTTAAATTAAATAACCCAGATATGTTATGCGTATTTAGACGTAAAAGAGGGTTCTTTAAAAAATTATGGGAAAAGAATACTATTTTAAAACATGAATTTTATGCTTCAATACCTTTGTTAATTTTAAAAGGTAAATAGTTAGTATTTTAATTCTGCTGGCTCTAAAAAGTCTTTATTAAGAGCGTATATTTCTTTAATATACTCTTTAATTTGTATCATAAATTCATCTAAATGATTTTCTGTTATGATGGTTTCTGATGTTTTTGTGGTAGCACCAAAACTAACCGATAAAAATTTATTATTTAGGTTTTTAAAAGAATAAATACCGGCTTCTATTGGTTGGTTAAAATCGTGTTTTTTACTTTTTGTGTATAGGTAAGCGTAAAGTAAAACTTGTATTGCTTTGTGTTGCTCTTTAGCCCTTAATTCGGTAAAATCTTTAATTTTTAATTCGGCACTTTTAACCATGCCTGTTTTGTAATCTATTATTCTTAAAACACCGTTTAATTGATCTACACGATCTACTTGGCCATGTATTTTAATAGGAAAATCGATGCCATCTATGGTTATTTGAGCAGCTAAATTTTCTTCAGTAGCAATTATTCTTAATTCGTTGTTTTTTACCAATTCTTTTTCTTGAATTAAAAAATTAGTAACAAATCGATTGGCAACTTCATAGATTAAGCGATTTCTACCCGTAGAAATATCACCATTTTTAAATTCTTTTTTAAAATGTTTGGTTACGATTTCTTTGGCACTTTTTTGCATGCCAATAATGGTATCGGTAGTTATAAGGCGCCCGATAAAAGGTGTGTATAATTCATCTAAAGTTTCGTGAACAACAGTACCAAGGGTGTTATAAGCTACGGTTTCTTCTACATCATCGAACTCTTTAAGTTTTAAAACTTTTTGTTTGTAAAAAGAGATTGGGTTGTATAGATAATTGGTTAATGCAGACGGAGAAATGCCTTTTGCAGCCAATTCTTTTAGTTTCTCTAAGACACTAGCCTCTTTTTTTATTTCTTTTAAAGCTATTTTTTGTGCCGTTACTTTTGGTGTTATTGTTTTGTGTGTAATTGTTTTCTGCATCATTTCTAACTGCGTTACAAAACGACTTTTTTCGCCACTACCAAAAACATCATGCTCTGTATTATAAATGATAAAAATATTTTTTGCACGCTGAAGTAGTCTAAAAAAGTGGTACGAAAAAATAGCATCCTTTTCTCTAAATGTTGGTAAGCCGAATTCAATTTTTACATCAAAAGGGATGAAAGAGTTTTGTTGGCTATTAGCAGGTAAAACACCTTCATTGGTAGATAGTAAAATTATATTTTCGAAATCTAAAACTCGAGTTTCTAACATGCCCATTAATTGCAATCCTTTTAGAGGTTCTCCTTGAAAAGAAAGACTTTCAGACCCGATTAATTGCTTAAAAAACAGCGTAAGTGTTTTTAAGTCTGCAAAATAATGATAGGTTTCTTCTAAAGATTTTAGTTGGGTAAAAGCTGTGTAATATCTAAATAAATATTCTTTCTCTAACTCGCTAACCTCTTCTTTTAAAAGGTCTATTAAATCTAGTATTCTAGCAATAAATTCTTTTACAGATTGATAAGGAGAAAATATATTAGCAATCACTTTTGCATTTTTATTGGGCAAGGTTTTTACTAATTCTTCTACCTGATTTTGACTAATAAACGTGTTGTTTTGTTTGGCAATACTATCAGAAAAACTATTTATTTCTGGCAAAAACTTGCGAATAGCTTGGTGTTTTAAAAACCGTAAAACGTCTTTGTAATAAAATTTATTTATGGCTGTTTTTTGTAACTTATTTTGTGAAACAAAAAGCTGAAAGATGGCTAGAATTAAGTTTGTTGTCGGAATATCTTTTAACGGATACCCCATAGTAATATTAATAGCTTCTATATTTTTAGGCAAAGAATTTAAGGTAATTGGCAATAATGTTTCATCTGCTAACACTAGTGCAGTATTTTTAAAATCGACAATTTTTTCTAGTATTTCTCCTGCATATTTTACTTGTGTTGTGTTTTTTGATGCTCCAATTACTTCGATATTTTTTTCTTTAGAGAAAGTATCACCAATCGTTTTTAACTCATTTTTTTCATAGTATTTCCAGTTCTCTTTATATTTTCTAATAAATTTTCCTGCTTGATGTTTTCCATTAAAAAAGGCGGTGTCTATATCCCAATAAATAGAAGATTTTTCTTTTTCTAACACCTTTTGAAACAAAAACTCTTCGGATTTGTTAAGAGCGTTAAATCCTATAAAAATAATTTCCTTATGGTTGTTTCTCTCTAAATACCTTTCAATTTCATTACAAGCTACTCTGTAAATAAGCCCTTGGTAGCCTATTTTCTTTTCTGACAGTAGTGCATAAAATTCGGCATAATAAATAGTTAATTTTTCTAAAAATGAGTAATGGTCTTTTATTAATTCTGTTTCTGTAAAATTCCCTTTTACAGACCATTTTTTTAACCTTTGAATATCTCTTAAATAGTTAAAAATATCTTTTGCATCTATTAAATGTTGATCTATTTCATTAAAATCTTGCAATACTGTAAACGCCCAAGAAGCAAATACATCAAAAGAAACCGGTGTAGCTTCTATTTTTTTATATACGGTGTAAAAATGGAAAAGTAATTGAATATTATCTGCTTTTTCAAAACCAGAAATACTATTGATAAATTGCTCTATATTTATAATTTCTGGCAAAAAACCGGCATCAATTTTTTCTTTAAAAACCTGTTTAACAAAAACAGTTGCTCTTTGTGAGGGTAATACAATTAACACATTATTATAAGAAGTAGTGTTTTTTATAATGGTGTCTAATGTTTCTGAAATAAAAGATTGCATAGGTAATTTTGTGTTTTATCAGCTTACATAACTGCTTTTTTGCTAAAACCAAATTACAAATTTTATCCTATTTTTGAGGTATCATTTTTTTAATTTTTAGAAGTAAATATGCAAAATGAATTAAATATTATTGCCATTCAAGCAAACTTGATTTGGGAAAACGCAGAAAAAAACAGAAGCTATTTTGAAGACGAAATAAACAAGCTACCCGAAAAGACTTCTTTGGTTATTTTACCCGAAATGTTTACCTCTGGGTTTACACTTCAGCCTAAAAATGTAGCTGAAAAAATGAACGGAATTACTGTTGCATGGATGCAGAAATTGGCAACTAAAAAGCAGCTTGCAATTTGTGGTAGTTTGGTAATTGAAGAGCATGATAAATTCTACAATCGTTTTGTATTTATAGCACCCAATAGTGCGCCTATTATCTATGATAAAAGACATTCTTTTTCTTTAGCAACAGAAGATAAGTACTATACTGTTGGTAAAACTAAACAAATTATTAATTACAAGGGATTTAAAATTTGCCCGTTAATTTGTTATGATCTTCGTTTTCCTGTTTGGTCAAGAAATACAGAAAATTATGATGTATTAATTTATGTTGCTAATTGGCCAGCAGTTAGAATAGATGCATGGCAAACACTTCTTAAAGCGAGAGCTATCGAAAATATGTCTTATGTAATTGGTGTTAATCGAGTAGGGCAAGATGGCAATCAACATAATTATTCTGGTCATTCTCAAGTTTTAGATCCATTAGGATTAGAGGTTGCTATTTTAAAAGAAGAAGTAGGCTTTTTAGAAGCCACTTTAACAAAAGAAAATTTATTGAATAGTAGGGCTAAATTTAAATTTTTAGAGGATAGAGACCAATTTAAAATAGTTGATTAACAGAGAAATTCTGTTTTAGACTGGTTGTTCTTTTTTGTGTAATAAACGCGTTAATTTCATTGAGAGATCTAATAAAATAATCTTAGCATTTCCATTTCTTTCAATATGATACATCGCATCGTTTAACTCTTTTTCGATCTCTAAAATATTTTCGCCATGCACAAATGGAGCAAATTTAGAAATATCGAAGCCGGTTTTACTCTCTATAAAAACTAAGTTTTCGCTTTTGTAATTTAGCAACAATGCTTGTCTAAAAAATTGCAAACAATAAGCTAAAAATCTTTTTTGAGTTTCGCGGCCTGTTTTTGCAATTGTGTCTGACCAAGAAATTAACTCTTGAACAACAGCTGCGTTTCCTTTGGCTTTAAAGGCAGTTCTTATCCAGGTAATAAACCATTGCTCAAAAACAATATCCGAAGAATCATTGTTTAATAAATGAACTGCTTTATTAAAGTTTCCTTCTGCTTGATGTGCAATTTTAGCAGCTTCATTTTTACTACAATTTTCATTTTTAAGCAGTGCTTCTGCAATATCACTTTCTGATAAAGCAGGAAAATGCAATGCCTGACATCGAGATTTAATGGTGTTAATTATCTGCTCTTCATCTTCAGTTACCAAGATAAAAACCGTTTTTTCTGGCGGTTCTTCTAGTAACTTTAATAGTTTGTTGGCAGCAGCAATATTCATTTTTTCTGCCATCCAAATAATCATCACCTTAAAACCACCTTCGTAACTTTTAAGTCTTAATTTTTTTACAATCGCTTCTGCCTCATCAACACCTATAATGCCTTGTTTGTTTTCTACGCCAATATGTTGCAACCAATTAAACAAATTGCCATACGGTTGTTTGGCTATAAAGGTTCTAAAATCTTCTAAAAAAAGATTACTTACTGCGTGTTTTTTAACGCTGTCATTTGTAGTAACCGGAAAAGCAAAATGCAAATCTGGATGCTGCAAATTATTACACTTTAGGTTGCAGGCATCAGCGTTATCAGAAAAATTACACAATAAAAACTGTGCATATGCTATTGCCATAGGTAAAGTGCCAGAACCTTCTTTGCCAACAAAAAGTTGTGCATGCGGTATTCTGCCATTTTCTGTAGAAACCTGCAAATGGCTTTTTATGTGTTCTTGACCTATAATTTGGTTGAAAAGCATGAGCAAATATAAAATTTGTTTGTCAGAAATTCATTAAGAAATGGCATCAAAATTAGTGAGGTACTTTTATGATGTGTTTTTTAAATTTTATGTCTACGCAAACGTTAACTTAACTTTTAGAGCTTGTGTTTTTTAAAACCTAAAGATTTCGGTATTTTTGTTAAAAATAGATAGACCAAAAATGAAAACACTAAAAGATTTTAATTTCGAAAATAAAAAAGCAATTATTCGTGTAGATTTTAATGTGCCTTTAAACGATGCGTTTGAAGTAACAGACACTACAAGAATTCAAGCAGCAAAAGCTACCATAATAGACATTTTAGAGCAAGGAGGTAGTTGTGTTTTAATGTCACATTTAGGTCGTCCAGATGGTTTTCAAGAAGCATTTTCTTTAAAACATATTGTAAAATCTGTAACAGATATTATGGGATGTAAAGTTCACTTTGTAGAAGACTGTATTGGTAGCAAAGCAACAGCAGCAGTTGCAGCCTTACAACCGGGTGAAATTTTATTGTTAGAAAATTTAAGATACTATAAAGAAGAAACAAAAGGAGATGTTACGTTTGCAGAACAGCTTTCTAAATTTGGAGATATTTATGTAAACGATGCCTTTGGTACAGCTCATAGAGCACATGCATCAACAACTATTATTGCACAGTTTTTTGAAGAAAACAAGTGTTTTGGTAATTTATTGGCAAGAGAAATAGAAAGTATAGATAAGGTTTTAAATACTTCTGAAAAGCCAGTATTGGCAATTTTAGGAGGCGCAAAAGTATCGTCTAAAATAACAGTTATCGAAAATATTTTAGACAAAGTAGACCATTTAATTATAGGTGGCGGTATGAGTTTTACGTTTATCAAAGCACAAGGAGGTGAGATTGGAAATTCTATTTGTGAAGATGACAAGCAAGAATTGGCTTTAGAAATTTTAAAGCAAGCAGCAGCAAAAGGAGTGCAAGTTCACATTCCTGTTGATGTAGTTGCTGCAGATGATTTTTCAAATGATGCCAATACACAAATTTGCGATATTAATGCCATTCCTGATGGTTGGGAAGGAGTTGATGCGGGTCCAAAATCGAGAGAAAACTTTGATGCGGTTGTAAACCAATGTAAAACTATTTTATGGAACGGACCTTTGGGTGTTTTTGAAATGGAATCTTTTGCAGCCGGAACGATTGCCTTGGGGCATTCTATAGATAAAGCAACTAAAAATAGTGCTTTTTCTTTAGTTGGTGGTGGCGATTCTGTTGCCGCAGTAAAACAATTTGGTTTTGCAGACAAAGTAAGTTATGTTTCTACTGGTGGTGGCGCAATGCTAGAAATGTTAGAAGGAAAAACATTACCTGGTATAGATGCTATTTTAAAATAAGTGTAATTGTTTTATTGTCTAAGTTTTTTAGAATTAAACTCTTAGACCATTCATTCATAAAAAAGTCAAAAAAACGTGTAGTTTTAAACTACACGTTTTTTTAATTTGTAGCATCTTCATACATATAAAAGTGAAATTTATATTAAAACTCAGTTCAAATTCTTAAAATAGATTTTTAGTTTTTAATTTAGCAGAAAGTTTTAAATAATTACACAATTCAATAATTACGCAGTTACCCATTAAAAATATGAAATATACTACTTTACCAACTACAGAAATTAAAGTCTCAAAAATTTGCTTAGGAACCATGACTTGGGGAAACCAAAACACCCAAGAAGAAGCTTTTGAACAAATGGATTATGCCTTGGCACAAGGAGTTAATTTTTGGGATACCGCAGAGTTGTATCCGGTGCCGGCAACCCCAGAAACCTACGCAGATACAGAACGTATTATTGGCAACTGGTTTGCAAAAACAGGCAATAGAGAAAAAGTAGTTTTAGCTAGTAAAATTGCGGGTGGTGGCGATTATACCAAACACATAAGAACTGGTGGTTTTACCAAAGAGAATATTAAAAATGCGGTTGAAGGCAGTTTAAAAAGATTGCAAACCAATTATTTAGATTTGTATCAGATTCATTGGCCAAGTAGAGGTGTAAATTGTTTTGGTACAAGAGAGTATCCTTTTAAAACAGCAACTAAAGAGGCAGAAAATCATTTTGAAATTTTAGAAACGTTAAATGCATATGTAAAAGCAGGTACCATAAAAGCCATTGGTTTGTCTAATGAAACTCCTTGGGGAACCATGAAATACTTGCAAACTGCTGAAGCTAATAATTTTGCAAGACCCGTAACAATTCAGAATTCATATTCTATGATTCACAGAGCCTATGAATATGGTATGAGTGAAGTTTCTTTACGAGAAGATATTGGTTTGTTAGCCTATTCTCCTTTGGCACAAGGTGTTTTGTCTGGTAAATATTTAGATGGCAACTCACCAGAAGGTTCTAGAGGAAATTTGTTTCCACGTTTTATTGCACGTTATATGGGCGACGGCTCTATAGAAGCGGTAAAGAAATACAACCAAATTGCACAAAAAAATGGCATTACTTTAACAGAGCTGTCTTTGGCATTTATCAATCAGTTACCATTTGTTACTAGCAATATTATTGGTGCTACAAAAATGAGTCAGTTAAAAGAAAACATCAATTCTATAAACATCAATTTGTCTGAAGATACATTAAAGGAGATAGAAGCAGTTCATGCTGCAATTCCTAATCCTGCGCCGTAAGTTTTACTTTTAAGTATTTATCATAAAAAATCCGAAGTAATTCTTTTACTTCGGATTTTTTTCTTGGTGTATAAAGTGTTGAATCTATTTTTAATCAGAACCTTTTTTATTTGTTTGACTTGTAAAGGTACTTTCAAAAATTTTATCTGCGTTTGCAGCTTCAAAACCCTCTCTTCTGTGTTTTCTTTCAATTTTATCTTCAGGTAAATTTCTGAATTCAGGTAAAATTTTTCTTTCAGCAAATTCTACATAGCTACCTGCAATTTTTTTGGTAATTCCCTCTGCAAATTCAGCATTACATAACTGAGAAATGGTAGCACTTTGCAACAATAAACCATCTCTACTTGTTTTAACATAACCACCAGCATCACTTAATTTTACATCAATATTGTTTAAAAACACATTAAATTCTACTAATGTATTATAGCCTTTTGGTAAGCTATTTACGGTAATTGTGTAGTGATTTAAATAATACCTATTGTAAATAACCCACGCAGCATATTCGCTAACCTCCATTAATCTATTATAGTCTTCTAAAGTTGGTATGCGCCACAAAGCAGCATGTAAATAACGATCTACTTCGTCTGCATTGTCTAAATTCAGACTGTCTACAGGATCTAAAGTTATTTCATCTGTGTAAGATTTTATTATCTTTTGAATCTCCTCAGAAAAGCTAGTAACCTGTAATTCGCTGATAAAAACTCTTGGGTATTTGTCATTTGGTGGTTTGTACCAATGTGCATTAAGCTTTTTTGTTTTAAAAAAGTAAGCATCTTCTTTGGTATAGCCATAATGAAGAAATATTTTTTCGAAAGAAGCAATCCCTAAATTAGCAACGCCCATTGTTCTAAAAGCAATGTGATCATTTTCTATATCTTCTTGCTTAGAAATAATGTTCTTTTCTACCAAGGCGGTTGTTATTTTTAGAACGTCTGGCACCCTTTCTTGATAGCGAGACATTAAGCCTTCTAAAACCTTATCTAATGTTTTCATTAAGTACTATGTTTTAATAGTGAAGATACAAAATATCATTTAGTTTAAGAAAGCAACTATTTTTAATGCTGTTTTTGAAGCTGCAGTAACTATCTAACTTAAAAATCCGAAGTAAAATTCATTTACTTCGGATTTTTAAGACGCTCTAAAATTAGAAATTAAGTTTAGTCAACTAATTTTAAATGACTTGCAATAAAACGCTCGTTTTCTATATTTCCTGTAATTTCTCCGTTTCTAATTACGCTACAAAAACCGGTAGTTTCATCATGAGCATCCCCGAAATCATCAATAGAAAAACCATCAACAAAATAGGCTTTATCATCAATTTTAACAGCCAAACTACAGCCTTTTTCAGAGTCTAGATTAAAATTACATTGCCCGCAAGAAATTGCCGCAACTTGCGTTGTTTCTTTTTTCGTATTGCAAGCAAAAGCAATTGTAAAAACAGCAAGTAAAAGTATTTTTTTCATGATTGTTTATTTTTGGTTTTCGACTGCGCTCGAGGTGACATTTCATTCAGTTTGTCATTTCGAACTATTAAGATAAATAATAGAAAGCTGAATTTTATAATGTCTTGCATCTAGACGCTATATTCTAATTACTTTTTAGCGTTCCAACTATCTCTTAAGCCTACAATTTTATTAAAAACCAAATGTGCTTTAGTAGCATCATCATCTACATTAAAATAACCCATTCTTTGAAACTGAAAACGCTCTCCGATGGTTGCCGTTTGCAAACTAGGTTCTACAAATGCAGTAATTACTTCTAAAGAATTCGGATTTATAAACTCCATAAAATCTTTGTCTTTATGGCTATCTGGAGCTTCATCTAAAAACAACCTATCATAAGCTCTTACCTCTGCTTTAACAGCATGTTTGGCAGAAACCCAATGCAAAGTACCTTTTACTTTACGCTTGCTTTCTTCTGTGTCCATGCCAGATTTTGTTAACGGATCATACGTACATTGTATTTCAATTACATTGCCATCGGCATCTTTAGTGCAGCTATTTGCTTTTATAAAGTAGGCGTTTTTTAATCGAACTTCGCTACCTAATTTCAATCTAAAAAACTTCTTGTTAGCTTCTTCTCTAAAATCTTCTTTTTCGATATAAATTTCTCTCGAAAACGGAACTTCTCTGCTGCCAAAACCTTCTTCATAATCGTTGTAATTGGCATCTAATAGTTCTTCGGTGTCTTCTGGATAATTGGTAATTACTACTTTTACCGGATCTAAAACTGCCATTACTCTTTTAGCGGTTTTATTTAAATCTTCACGAATTTTAAATTCTAAAAGTGCAACATCAATTACATTTTCTCGTTTAGAAACACCAACCGTTTCTATAAAACTTCTAATAGATGCTGGTGTGTAACCACGTCTTCTTAAGCCAGAAATAGTTGGCATTCTAGGATCATCCCAACCTGCAACAACTTTGTTTTCTACCAACGTTAACAATTTACGCTTACTCATAATGGTATAGCTTAAATTTAAACGAGAAAACTCGCGCTGTTTTGGTAAAAGTGGATATGTTTGTTTGCTAAATGGATGCACATTTTCTTTAAACCAGTTGTACAAATCTCTGTGTGGCTTAAACTCTAAAGAACATAAAGAGTGCGAAATTTGTTCAATATAATCACTCTCACCATGCGTCCAATCATACATTGGGTAAATGCACCAATCATTGCCAGTTCTATGATGACTTTTGTACATAATTCTATACATCAAAGGATCTCGCAATAACATATTCGGACTCTCCATGTCTATTTTTGCACGTAAAGTATGTTCTCCTTCCTTAAATTTACCGTCTTTCATACCTTCAAACAAGGCCAAATTTTCTTCAACAGATCTGTTTCTAAAAGGACTATTTTTACCCACCTGTGTAGGCGTTCCTTTTTGCAAACGCATTTCTTCTGAAGATTGAGAATCTACATACGCCTTGCCGTCTTTTATCAACAAAACTGCCCAATCAAATAATTGCTGAAAGTAATCTGAAGAATAACACTCATTAGCCCAAGAGTATCCCAACCACTCGATGTCTTTTTTAATAGCATCTACATATTCTTGCTCTTCTTTTGCAGGATTGGTATCATCAAAACGCAAATTTACAGGCGCATTGTATTTTTTACCCAATCCAAAACTAATGCCAATAGCTTTTGTATGGCCTATGTGCAAATATCCATTTGGTTCTGGCGGAAAACGAAAACGCAAATTTTCTTTAGGCATTCCGTTTGCCAAATCATCCTCTATAATGTGCTCTATAAAATTAAGCGAATTCTTCTCTTCAGACATAAAGTATCAATAATAATTAAAGCACAAAATTACATAAAATAACTTGTATATTTCTAATTTGGGCGTTCCTTTCTCCTGAAGAAATTCAGTAGAAAGATCGCGCTTTCCGTTGTATCTTTTTTGTGCTTTTTTTGCCACTTCATTTTACAAAAAAAGCACAAAAAAGGATGCCACTTCAATCGCTAATGCAGGCAGTTTTGCTAGTTAAAGTTTTCTAAAAAGGCTACTTTTATATTTTGTTGTAATTTTGCCTAAAACAAAATAGTTGTCTAAAAATAAATTTTCCTTTTCTTTAAATCACATTGCAATATCTGTACAAGATGTAAATGCATCAGTAGCTTTTTATCAAAAAGTATTGCAATTAAAAGAAATAGAAAACACGGCATCTAATTCAAAAACAAGATGGTTGCAGCTTAGTAAAAACGTGCAATTGCATCTAATACCAAGACCAAATCTTAAAGTAATAACCAACAAAGCCGTTCATTTTGCAATTGCTATCAAAGAGATACAACCTTTTATAGACCATTTAATAGAATTTGACATACCTTATTCTGATTGGACCAATACACTTGCCAAAGATTATGTTAGAAAAGACGGTATTCAACAAATTTATTTTAAAGATATTGATGGCTATTGGATTGAAGTAAATAATGATCGGTAACTTAAATTTTCCTTAGTTTTTATTGTAATTTTGTAACTATGAAGAAAGACGGAGAAAAAAAGCCAGATTTAGTTGTTTTTAACCAAGAAACGCAGCAATATGATGCTGCTTTAAAACCTTACGGAACATCGGCAAGTTCTCCGGTTATAAAACCGCTAAATACTGCTAGCTGGAAAAATGACGGAATTCAGCGTGTTAACAAACAATTAAAATCGAAGTTCGACGAGGTTAAAAAAGAGTACGAAGCATTACTACAAAAGTTTCAGTACAATGATTTAATTTACAATGCCAAATTTAGTTTCGAACCTATATTTGGCGAAAATTACCATTTATACAACAATAAAAATGGCGAACCCTTTTTGTCTATCATTGATCCTAATCAATGTAGTTTCGAGTATTTAGGCTCTTTTAGGCTAAATACAGACAAAATGTGGGAAAAAATTGAAGAATAATTAAGTTTATAAAACACCAGCTTTAGCGCACTAGAAAGGTTTTAAAGTTTCAAATAAGTAATTAGTTCTCAATTGCGCTCGAACTGATAAATAAAGACATATGGGAACAATACAAGTAAATAATATTCGCCTTTTTACAAATCATGGTTGCTTAGAAGAAGAAGCAAAAATTGGTAGCGAATATCGAGTAGATGTTACGGTAAAGGCCGATTTAAAAAAATCTGCCAGAACAGATAATTTAGTAGATACGGTAGATTATGTGCATATAAATCATATCGTAAAAGAAGAGATGGCCATTCGATCTGAATTGTTAGAGCATGTGGCACAAAGAATTTTAGATCGTTTTTTTAAAGAATTAAAAATGATTAGAAAAGCAACGGTTTCTGTGGCAAAAATCAATCCACCAATTGGCGGAAATGTGTCCGAAGTAGTCATTGTGTTGTCAAAAAAGAGATAAGCGCAATAAAATCTTGCAGAATTTATAAATTTGGTTAAATTTGCAATCCAATTACATCTGGTGTCTTGGCCGAGCGGTTAGGCAATGGTTTGCAAAACCATGTACAGCGGTTCAAATCCGCTAGACACCTCAAGTCCCCCCCCAATTTTTTTAACAAAAAATTCGGGGGCTTTTTATTTTGCTAAAATTGAAATTTACTTTTCTCTGTTTTAAAAGTGTATTTCAACTTCGTGAAATTGTAGTTAAACGAAAAAAGTAATTTTTTTCATCTTCCCCCAATATTTTTGTGCTATTAACTTTTTAACCTAGTATTGTTATGTTATTACAAATTTTTAAGGAAGAAACTTCCGTTGCTTTAGCAACCGCTTTCGAAACACAATTTACTGTTGTTGCTATTAGTTTAGCAGTCTTTGTATTTGTAGTTTTAAAAATTGCGAAACATTTAAGTAGAGTTAACCTTAGAAGTTAATTATAAAGAAAAGATTTGAAAGAATTTCTAACCTTTAGATTTTCTTAACAAAAACTTGATTTTTTTTCTACATCTTTGTACTGTCTGCTTTTTTATATGCGGATAAGGTCGTTAATGCCTATTGTTAATGATTTAAAGTTTTAGAATGAAAATATACCCTATAGAAACTGGAAATTTTAAATTAGATGGCGGCGCTATGTTTGGCGTTGTACCAAAAAGTATTTGGCAAAAAACAAACCCAGCAGACAGTAATAATTTAATACCTATGAGCATGCGATGCATGTTAATAGAAGATGAAAATCGGTTAATCTTAATAGATACTGGTTTAGGAAGCAAACAATCAGATAAATTCTTTGGATATTATTACTTATTCGGAAACTTTTCTTTAGATACTTCTTTAAAAAAGCATGGTTTTCATAGAGATGACATTACCGATGTTTTTTTAACCCATTTACACTTCGATCATTGTGGTGGCGCTATAGAATTTAATACTCAAAAAATGGTATTACAACCCGCTTTTAAAAATGCAAAATTTTGGTCTAATGCCAATCACTGGGATTGGGCTACAATGCCAAACGCAAGAGAAAAAGCCTCTTTTTTAAAGGAAAACATCAATCCTATAAAAGAAAGTGGTCAGTTGCATTTTATAGATCAAAACTTTAAAAATCAAATTGGTTTTGATGTTTTATTTATGGATGGTCACACAGAAAAACAAATGTTGCCAAAGATAACTTACCAAGACAAAACCATTGTTTTTATGGCAGATTTGTTGCCAACAGTCGGTCATATACCTTTGCCTTATGTAATGGGGTATGATACTAGACCTTTACTAACAATACAAGAAAAAGAAGCTTTTTTAAAAGAAGCTGCAGACCACCAATATTATCTTTTTTTAGAGCATGATGCAACACATGAACTTTGCACAGTGCAACATGCAGAAAAAGGAGTACGATTAAAAAACACCCATAAATTTACAGATATATTTAATTAAGATAATAAGATTATGAAACTTTTAAAGCCAATTTTTTACACTGCCGTTGCAGGACTATTTTTCACTAGTTGTAAATCAATTTCAACTATTCCTGTGCCAAGCGGTTCAGATGTTGTTATAAATGTTACAGCTAAGAAAGGAACTTTATCGGAAGATGAAATGAATAAATGGAGTCATGCAGACTTAGAAAAAGACTCAATTCCTGGTATGAGTATCGAAAAAGCGTATCAATTTATAGCAGATAAAAAAGGAAAACAAGTCATTGTTGGTGTTGTAGATTCTGGAACAGATTTAGCGCACGAAGATTTAAAAGATGTTGCTTGGGTAAATGAAAAAGAAGTTGCTAATAACGGAATTGATGATGATAAAAACGGGTATGTAGATGATATTAATGGATGGAATTTTTTAGGAAGCATCTATAAGGAAAATTCAGAATATCAAAGAATTATTAACAATCCTTCGATTACAAGTAAAGAAGAGGCAGCTCGTGCAAAGGCTTTTTATGATGAAAAAGTAGCTGCTGCAAAAACAAATAAAATGCGCTATGATCAAATGTTACAAGGGGTAACAAATGCAGATAACAGTATTTCAGAGCATTTAAATAATACAGATTATACCAAAGAAGAAGCAATGGCTATTGTAACAGAAGATCCTTCTTTATTACAAAGTTTAGCTATTGCAAAGCAAATGTATGGTTTTGGTTTGCCGTCTTTATCAGAAGCTAAAAACGAACTAACAAAACTAGTTACAAATGCTGCTAACTTATTAAATGGCGATACTGAAACAACAGATTATAGAAGTGTACTTAATGATGATCCAAATACAATGGATATTGTTGTTTATGGCGATAATAAAACAGGTCATTCAATTAAAGAAGAGGCACATGGTACGCATGTATCTGGTATTATAGGTGCAACAAGAAATAATGACATTGGTATTAATGGAGTAGCTACAAATGTTAAAATAATGGCAGTTAGAGCTGTGCCAGATGGCGATGAGTATGATAAAGATGTTGCTTTGGCAATACGATACGCTGTAGATAACGGTGCAAAAGTAATTAATACAAGTTTTGGTAAGGGATATTCGCCGAAGAAAGAATGGGTTTATGAAGCCATTAATTATGCCGCTTCTAAAGATGTGTTAATTGTTAATGCTGCCGGTAATGATGCTAAAAATATTGATGTAGAAAAAACATTTCCTAATGATTCTAAAGATTTAATGACAGAAATTTCAGACAATGTTTTAACTGTTGGGGCAATGAGTTTAAACTATAACGAAAATCTAGTTGCTACATTTTCTAACTATGGTAAAATAAATGTTGATGTCTTTGCACCAGGTGTACAAATACATTCTACAACTCCAGAAAATGAGTATCAAAAGTTTAGTGGTACTTCTATGGCAGCTCCTTCTACAGCAGGTGTTGCAGCATTAATACGTTCTTATTATCCTAAATTATCTGCAAGCCAGGTTAAACATATTTTAATGAATTCTGGGATTAAAATTAATTTTGATGTCATAAAACCAGGTTCTCAGAGTAGAGAAAATCCAGCAGGAGAAAAAGTAGCACTTTCAGAATTATCTGTTTCAGGTAGAGTTGTAAATGCATACAATGCCTTAAAAATGGCAGATGCAATTGTAAACGGAAAAAAATAAAGAATATATAAACAGCGGTATGTAGCCGCTGTTTTTTATTTTTATAGCAAACTAATCAAATCAACAACAAAATGAAAAAAATACTTTTCTCACTTCTTTCTTTGGCATTATTAGTTTCGTGTGCAACATCCAAAGAAGCCAACTCATCTAAAACAAATGTTAAAGAAGTTTCTTCAACAAAATATTGGCAGCAGCACATAGATTATACGATGGATATTGATGTAGATGCAGCAAAACATCAATACAAAGGAACTCAAAAAGCGGTATATACCAATAATTCACCTGACGATTTAAATAAAGTATACTACCATTTGTATTTCAATGCTTTTCAGCCAGGTTCTCAAATGGATGTTCGTTCGTTAAATATTAAAGATCCAGACGGACGTGTGCAAGACAGAATTAGCAAATTAACACCTAGTGAAATTGGGTATATAAAGGTAAATTCTTTAAAACAAAATGGTGCTGAAGTTTCTTTTGAAACTGTAGGAACTATTTTAGAGGTTACGTTAAATTCGCCTATAAAATCTGGTGAAAGTGTAACATTAGACATGCAGTTTGATGCGCAAGTACCATTACAAATTCGAAGATCTGGAAGAGATAGTAAAGAAAATGTTGCTTTGTCTATGGCACAATGGTATCCTAAAATGGCAGAATACGATTTTGAAGGATGGCATACACCACCTTATATTGCAAGAGAGTTTCATTCGGTTTGGGGTAATTTTGATGTAAAAATTTCTATTGATAAAAATTATACTGTTGGTGGTACCGGATACTTACAAAATCCGCAAGAAATTGGACATGGTTACGAAGATAAAACAAAGCCATTAAATGTGCCAAATACACCTAAATTAACTTGGCATTTTAAAGCACCTAACGTGCATGATTTTATGTGGGCTGCAGATCCAAATTACGTACATGATTTGTTAACAATGGAAAACGGAATTGATTTGCATTTTCTTTACAAAAAAGATTTAGAGCCTGTATATCTTAAAAACTGGAAAGATTTACAGCCAAAAACGGCTGAGTTGATGACGTATTTTTCGGAAAACATAGGAGAATATCCATACAAGCAATACTCTGTGATACAAGGAGGAGATGGTGGAATGGAATATGCAATGTCTACTTTAATTACTGGACAGCGAAAATTTGGAAGTTTGTTAGGCGTTACCGCACATGAAATGGCACATACTTGGTTTCAATTTTTATTAGCAACTAATGAAAGTAAACATCCTTGGATGGATGAGGGTTTTACTTCTTATATTTCATCAAAGGCAATGGCTAAATTAGCGGGTAAAGAAGATGAAAACCCGAATGCGGGACCTTACAGAGGTTATAACTTTATGGTTTCTTCTGGTTCCGAAGAGGTGTTGACGACACACGCAGACAGATACAATACCAATAGAGGTTATAGTTTTGCGAGTTATGGCAAAGGAAGTATGTTTCTAGCGCAATTAGAATATATAATTGGTGCAGAAAATACTGCAAAAGGCTTGAAAAAGTATTTTACAGATTTTAGTTTTAAACATCCAACACCAAACGATGTTAAACGTTCTATGGAAAAAGTTTCTGGAATTCATTTAGATTGGTATTTAAATGAATGGACACAAACACTACACACCATAGATTACGGAATTAAAGCCGTAGAAGGAAGTAAAATTACCTTAGAAAGAATTGGGCAAATGCCAATGCCTATCGATATTGATGTGGTGTATACCGATGGTACAAAAGAGTCTTTTAACATTCCGTTACGAATAATGCGCGGAAACAAACCGACTTCGGCAACACTTTTAGAAGATTGGGCTTGGGCACATCCAACCTATACTTTTAAAACGAACAAGGCTGTAAAGTCCGCAACGATAGATTCACTTAACTTAATGGCAGATGTAAATGCTGACAATAATGTTTTTGAGGTGAAGTAAACATAGAAACTATTTATATAAAAAATCTCACAAGCATTTTTGTTTGTGAGATTTTTTATAAGTTTTAAATTCTAATTATGAATAAGGTTTTCTATTTTTTCGTTTGGAATAAATCCTTTTAACATTAAAAAGACACCACAGATAATTAAAATAATGCCCATAATTCTTTTGACACGAAAAATTACAGGAGGTGTCATTTTATCTTTCAATTGATTTGCTAGAAATATTTTCCCTAAATCGGTTATAAAATATCCTAATAAGATGGTGCCAAAATACCAAAAAATTGCATTCTGATTCATTTTAAGAGTTGGTGCAATTACCAATACCGTACCTAGCCAAAAAGCCAAAACACCTACATTAATAAAGTTTAAGAAGAAACCTTTAAAGAAAAGTTTAATATAGTTATTTTTTAAAATTGGAACTTCAAGGCTTTTTGCAGATTCTAATGCCTCTTTTTTATTCTGTTTTTCGAAATACGTAATAAGTCCGTATATGATAAGAACCAAACCTCCAATAAAAAATAACCTTGGGTCATCTTTAATTTTTTCTAACAAAGATCTACTGCCGTAATAAGCAATTAGTATAAAAGATAAATCGCCTAAAATTACACCCAAATCAAATACAATAGCAGCTCTTGCGCCTTTTAAAATACTGGTTTGAATCAGCATAAAGAATACGGGTCCAATCATAAAAGCCATGAAAAAACCAATAAGAAAGGCGTTTTTAAAGTCGTATATATCCATTTTATAAAGGTAATTATTTACGAATGATTTGCCAATTTAGAATTTGTAAATTTATTTTAAAAAACGTATTTGTGTTTTCCTTTCGGTTATGTCATTTCGAGCGTTAACGAGAAATTTCATAAAGCGGGTTTTTCTAGAGTCTAGACTCTTGTCTCTAATATCTAAGTTCTTTTCTCTATGTTATGAGATATCTCTTATCTTCGAAGTGACAAGGTTAAAATATAAAAAGCACCAATTCGCGTTAAGGATTGCAATGGCATCCTTTTTGCTTTTTTTAGCAAAAAGATACAATGGAAAGCCTGTTAAAACGCTCAAAAAAATAGTTTTATGAAGAATGATAATGTCTGTTAAACGTCGTCAAAATCAATTTTTATTGAAGAGGTTGTTGGGTATGCTTGGCACGCTAAAACCAAACCTTCTTCTATTTCACTATCAGTTAAAATAGAATTTTTTACCATTACTGCTTTTCCTTCGGTTACTTTGCATAAGCAAGAGCTACAAACGCCGCCCTGGCAAGAGTATGGTGCATCTAAATTATTGCGTAAACTTGCTGCAAGAATATCATCTGTTTGTTGCATGGTAAAGGTAGTTTCTTCATCATCTAACAAAACAGTAACTTCTGTAAAACCTTCTTTAATTTCAGAGACAGCGGCTTCGTTTAAAGTTGTTGTAAAAAGCTCAAAATAAATGTTTTCAGCTGTAAAGTTTCGTTCTTTTAAAGTTTCAGAAACTTCGTTAATCATCGCTTCAGGTCCACAGATGTATGCGCTATCAAATTCGATATCTGCGTATTTATTTAAGAAAAAATTTGTGTGTCCTTTGTCTATTCTACCAAACAAAGTGTCTTCTTGTTGTTCTCTACTACAAATATAATGTAGGTTAAAATTGTCTGTATTTGCCTCTTCAAGAGCATCTAATTGTTCTTTAAAAATAGTGTCTTCAAAAGTTTTATTACCGTAAATAAGTGTAAAAGTAGATGTAGGTTCTGATGCTAAAACATCTTTTACCATCGATAAAATAGGAGTAATACCAGAACCCGCAGCAAAAGCAATGTAATTTTTCTTTGGTTTTGGTTGTAGTACAAATTTCCCTTCAGGTTCAGAAACTTCTATAAAATTTTCTGCTTTTAATTCTGTAGTTGCATAGTTAGAAAAAACACCATTTTCTACAGCTTTAATGGCTACTTTTAAAAACGAATCTGTTGGCGATGAGCAAATTGAGTAAGCTCTTCTTACCTCTTTACCATTGATGGTTTTTTTTAGAGTTACATATTGCCCTGCATGAAATGCAAATTTAGATTTTAAATTTCCGGGTATTTTAAATACCAAAGAAACCGCATTTGCGGTTTCTTTAATTACTTCTTGTATGTTTATTTTATGAAACGTTGCCATTAACTGTATGTATTATACCAAATTATTTGCAATTAAATATTCGGCTATTTGAACTGTGTTGGTTGCAGCACCTTTTCTTAAATTGTCTGCAACGATCCACAAATTTAAGGTATTTTCTTGAGATTCATCTCTTCGAATACGTCCAACAAAAACTTCGTCTCTATTGTGGGCATTAATTGGCATTGGATATACATTGTTTGCCAAATCATCTTGTACAATTACACCCGGAAAATCGTTTAATAACTGACGTACTTCTGTCAAGTCAAAATCGTTTTCAAACTGAACGTTAACAGCTTCAGAGTGCCCGCCAGCAGTAGGTATACGAACTGCGGTTGCTGTAACAGAAAAAGAATCGTCGCGTAAAATTTTCTTAGGCTCTTTTACCAATTTCATTTCTTCTTTTGTGTAGCCGTTCTCTAGAAAAATATCACAATGCGGCAAAGCATTTCTACCAATTTTATGCGGATAGGCCATTTCGCCATCAATACCAGCTTCTTCGTTGTCTAATTGTTGTACCGCTTTTACGCCCGTACCAGACACAGATTGATAGGTAGAAACTACCAAACGTTTCATTTTATATTTGTTATGCAAAGGCGATAAAGCCATAACCAATTGTATGGTAGAGCAATTCGGATTTGCAATAATTTTATCATCAGAAGTTAAAACATCACCATTAATTTCTGGGACTACCAATTTTTTTGTCGGATCCATTCTCCAAGCAGAAGAATTGTCTATCACTGTAGTGCCAACTTCGGCAAATTTTGGTGCCCATTCTAAAGAAGTATCGCCACCGGCAGAAAAAAGTGCAATATCTGGTTGCATTTTTACAGCATCAGCCAAGGTAACAATTGTGTATTGCTTGCCTTTGTAGGTTAGTTTATTTCCAGCAGAACGCTCAGAGGCTACCGGAATAAATTCGGTGATCGGTAAATTTCTTTCTTCTAAAACTTGTAACATTACGGTACCAACCATTCCGGTTGCGCCAACTACAGCTATTTTCATCTTTTATGTTTTTTTATAGTACAAAGATGCTAACAAAATTAATTTCCACCATTTTTTTGATAAAAAAATACCAATATATTTCGGTTTGTTTAAAATTAAACAAATTGATTTAATTTTTCTTTTTTCGAAGCTGTTTCCAGCTATCACTACTCGCTTCCCGATAAAAAATCGGGAGAGCTCAAACAAACCGTTCTATCTGGGCTAAGCATTTTTGCAAACATTATCTTTTTAGTAAGCTGCCTTTTTATGTATTAAAGAAGGCTAAAAGTCCTAATAATAGCAGCTTTTTCATAAAAAATTGTAAGTTTGTACTTTATTAACAAATCCTGATTTAGTTCAGCTTAAAAAATTAGTATAGCATGCAACTGTACAATAAATTAAGCGCCATAGAACGCGCTGCATTAATAGACAAGGCCGGTAAAGACCGCCTTACCATTTCTTTTTATCAATATCACAAGATAAAAAACCCACAACTTTTAAGAGATAAATTATTTATAGAATGGAACGCGTTAGATGTTCTGGGTAGAATTTATGTTTCTTTTGAAGGTATTAATGCGCAACTATCGGTTCCGTCAGAAAATTTTTATGCGTTAAAAGATCAATTAGATAGCATTGTTTTTTTAAAAGACATTCGTTTAAATGTTGCTGTAGAGCAAGATAACAAGTCGTTTTTAAAATTAAAAGTAAAAGTGCGAGACAAAATTGTGGCAGACGGTTTAAACGATGCCTCTTTTGATGTTACCAATAAAGGAGTGCATTTAAATGCGAAAGAATTTAATGAAATGTTGGCAAATCCAGATACAGTTTGTGTAGATATGCGCAACCATTACGAAAGTGAAATTGGTCATTTTGAAGGTGCTTTAACGCCAGATGTAGATACATTTAGAGATTCTTTAGATATTATAGAAGAAGATTTAAAAGACAATAAAGAAGATAAAAATTTACTAATGTATTGTACCGGTGGAATCCGTTGCGAAAAAGCTTCTGCTTACTACAAACACAAAGGTTTTAAAAATGTTTTTCAGTTAGAAGGCGGTATTATAGAATACACACGTCAGGTAAATGAAGAAGGAATTGAGAATAAATTTATTGGTAAAAATTTTGTCTTTGACCATAGAAGAGCAGAGAAAATTACAGAAGATGTAATTGCCAATTGCCACCAATGTGGCAAGCCTTCAGATACACATACCAATTGCGCCAACGAAGGTTGTCATTTGCTTTTTATACAATGTGATGCCTGTGCAGAAAAAATGGAAAATACCTGTTCTACAGATTGTCAAGAAATAATTAAACTTTCTTATGAAGAACAAAAAGAGCGCAGAAAAGGCAAGCATGCTAGTAATAAAATATTTAAAAAGGGTAGAAGCGAAGTACTGAAGTTTAAGAAATAATTAAGTAATTTTGATATCTGTAAAGTTAAAAATAACTTTTAAAAACCTCTATCGGAGGTTTTTTTTATGTGAAAATTTAACTTTCAATTTTCAATCCATTTTCATATATTTACTGATTAAGCAACAAAGATCATTTTTGTTGCAAACAATTGAGTATCAATTTTTAAAAAAAACTTTAGGTTTAGTTTTTAGTGTGTTTTTTAAAAAACAACTAACAATTAACAACTAAAGACTAGATATATATGGCATGTGGTAGTTGTGGTATAACAGAAAATGGCGTACCAAAAGGTTGTAAGAGTAATGGTAATTGCGGGTCAGTAACTTGCGGAAGCGGTAGTAATAAACTAGCCGTTTTTGATTGGTTGTCTAATATGACTCTGCCTTCTGGACAAGAGCGTTTTAATATTTTTGAAGTCCGTTTTAAAAACGGACGGAAACATTTTTACAAAAATGTAGATAATTTACCCATAACTATGGGAGATATTGTTGCTGTAGAAGGAAATCCTGGACATGATATTGGTACGGTTTCTTTAGCGGGCGAGTTGGTAAAAGTGCAAATGAAAAAGCACAAAATAACCGAAGACCACGAAGATGTAAAGAAAATTTATAGAAAAGCAAGTCAGAGAGATATTGATGTTTGGCAACAAGTTAGAGCCAAAGAAGAAGAGACACAACGAAGAGGTAGAGAGATTTTAGGTCGTTTAGGTTTGCAGATGAAACTATCTGATGTAGAATATCAGGGTGATGGTAATAAAGCAACTTTTTATTATACTGCAGAATCTCGAGTAGATTTTAGACAATTAATTAGAGATTTGGCAAGTGCTTTTTCTATTCGTGTAGAAATGAAGCAAGTAGGGGCAAGACAAGAAGCCGCTCGTTTAGGAGGTGTTGGTTCTTGTGGTAGAGAGCTATGTTGTTCTACTTGGTTAACAGATTTTAGAAAAGTTAGCACATCTGCAGCGCGTTATCAACAATTATCATTAAACCCGTTAAAGTTAGCGGGGCAATGCGGAAAATTAAAATGTTGTTTAAATTTTGAATTAGACACCTATTTAGATGCTTTAAAATCTTTTCCAAAGCAAGATGTTGTGTTAAAAACAGAAAAAGGAGAGGCTGTTTTTGTAAAGATGGACATTTTTAAAAATCATTTATGGTATACCTATAAAGAAGAGCGTTTTAAATGGTTTCGATTAACCTTAGAACAGGTTTTAGAAATTATTGAGCTGAATAAAAATAATGAAAAATCTATTTCGTTAGAAGAGTATGAAGCAGATGTAGAAATTCCTGTAAAAGTAGATTTTGAAGATGCTGTTGGTCAAGATAGTTTAACACGTTTTGATACTCCGAAACAAAGTAAGCGTAATAGAAATAATAGAAACAGAAATAAGAAAAAGCCGCAAGCTGTAGCTGCAAACAATGCGAACAAGCCTAAGCTAAATTCTAATCAAAAAAGAAAACCGGCACCTAGAAAAGCATCTAATCCAAATAAAAAAACAAATACAAGTCAGCCAAAATCATCTCAACAAAAACAGAGTCCGAATACTAAAAGACCTGAAGGAGAAGTAAAAAAAGCACAAAAACCAAGAAAGCCCAACAAAAATAACAATAGGCAAAAAAATGAGAATGCACCTGAAAAGAAATAATTTTTCAATTGTTTTAGTTGCTTTTTTACTGTTTTTTTCTTGCAATGAAAAAGCCAGTTTTAATGAGTATAAATCAATAGCATCTAAAGGCTGGAAAGCGGGTGAAAAAGTAGTTTTTAGTTTTGAGGTAAAAGACACCATTTCATCAAACAACCTGTTTATAAATATTAGAAATAATGATGCTTACAAGTATCGAAATTTGTATTTAATTACAGAGATGATTTTTCCTAATAAAACAATTGTTATAGATACTTTACAGTACGAAATGGCAGATAAACAAGGTGTTTTTTTAGGAAATGGTTTTACAGAAATAAAAGAGAATAAATTATATTATAAAGAAAATAAAAGGTTTCCGTTAATGGGTAATTATCTTTTAAAAATCAGACATGCAATGCGTAAAAACGGAGAAATTTCCTCCATTCCGTTTTTAGAAGGCGTTTTAGATGTGGGCTTAAGTATCGAAAAATAGATTAAAAAAATGGTGAAAAAGAAAACGACAAATTTTAAAAAGCAAGTAAAATGGTTTTGGGGGGTAGTACTAGGTGCTTTTTTTATGTTAATAATGATATTTTTATTTGCTTCTTGGGGGCTTTTAGGTCCTTTACCAACCTTTGAAGAGTTAGAAAATCCAGAAAATAATTTAGCAACAGAAATCATTTCATCAGACGGTAAAACGCTAGGTAAATATGCTGCTGAAAATAGAACACCTATTAAATTTAAAGATTTACCAGACAATATAGTTAACGCTTTAGTTGCTACAGAAGATGAGCGTTTTTACGAGCATTCTGGCATCGATTTTAGAGGAACCGCGAGAGCTGTTTTAAAACCAGGAAGTGGTGGTGCAAGTACCATAACACAGCAATTGGCAAGAATGCTGTTTACAGGTAAAAAGTCTAGAAATAAAATTAAGAGAGTTTTTCAGAAAGTAAAAGAATGGGTGGTAGCCACCAAGTTAGAAAGGCAATATACTAAGCAAGAAATTATTGCGATGTATTTAAATAAATACGATTTTTTATACCAAGCAGTTGGCATACGTTCTGCAGCACGTATTTATTTTGGGAAAGAACCAAAAGAATTAGCGGTTCAAGAATCTGCGATGTTGGTGGGTATGCTAAAAAATTCATCTTACTACAATCCTTTAAGAAGAGAAGAATTAGTAACAAATAGAAGAAATGTTGTTTTAAAACAAATGCATAGAAATGCATTTATTTCTTTGCAAGAAAAAGACTCTTTACAACAATTAGATTTAGGTTTAAACATTCATAAAGAAGGCCATAGTGATGGTTCTGCAACTTATTTTAGGTCTCATTTACAAAAAGTTATGCGCAAATGGGTGCAAAATAATTTGAAACCAAACGGAGAAGAATATAATATTTTTAGAGATGGATTAAAAATTTACGTAACCATAGACTCTAGAATGCAACAGTATGCAGAAGAAGCTGTAAATGAACACATGTCTAATTTACAATCTTATTTTTTTGCAGAACAAAAAAGAAATAGAACAGCACCTTTTTACGATTTAGATAAGGCAGAAATTAACAGAACTTTAAACAGAGCTAAAGTAAATTCTGATCGGTATAAACGATTAAAAATTGCAGGTAAATCAACCAAAGAAATTGACGCTATCTTTAAAAAGAAGACAAAAATGAGTGTGTTTTCTTACAAAGGTGATATCGATACTATTATGTCTCCAAATGATTCTATTCGTTATTACAAATACTTTTTACGTTCTGGTTTGTTATCGATAGAACCGCAAACTGGGCATATAAAAGCTTGGGTTGGCGGTGTAAATAACAAACACTTTAAATACGATGCAGTTGCCCAACAAAAAAGACAAGTTGGTTCTACATTTAAGCCATTTGTGTATGCAACGGCTATTAATCAATTAAAATTATCTCCATGCAACGAGTTTCCGAATGTGTTATACACCATTCCGAAAGGAAAATATGGAATTCCAGAAGAATGGACTCCAGAGAATTCAGATAAAAAATATGGAGGCATGTTAACATTAAAAGATGGTTTGGCAGGTTCTGTAAATACCATGTCTGCTAGGTTAATAGATATGGTTTCGCCAGAAAACGTTGCTCGTTTAGCAACTTCTGCAGGAATTTCTAGCGATATTAAAGCAAACCCATCTATTGCTTTAGGAGCCGTAGATTTATCTTTAATAGAAATGGTGAGCGCATATGCTACTTTTGCAAACAAAGGGTTGCGAGTTGCCCCAATGATTTTAACAAGAATAGAAGATAAGAATGGTACCGTTTTACAAGAGTTTACCCCAGAAACAAAAGAAGTATTAAGTGAAGAGTCTTCTTATGTTGTGTTAGATTTGTTAAAAGGTGTTACAGAGTCTGGGTCTGGTGTTCGATTAAGATTACCATGGAAAAAGGCAGGGTATATTACCGGTCATCCGTATAAATTTACAAACCCTATTGCAGGTAAAACAGGTACAACACAAAATCAATCAGATGGTTGGTTTATGGGAATTGTACCTAATTTAGCAACAGGTGTTTGGACAGGTGGAGAAGACAGAGCAACACACTTTGCAGGAATAGCTAAAGGACAAGGCGCAACTATGTCTTTGCCTTCTTGGGCATTATACATGCAAAAATGTTATGCAGACGAAACGCTAAATATTAGTGCAGAAGATTTTGAGAAACCTTCTAATTTGTCTATCAATATAAATTGTGAAGAGGCATCAGAAGAACAAAAAGAAACCGTTGAAGAAGACATCGATTTTTAGTATGGGCCTGTTTAAAAATCTCTAAAATTTCTATAGAATGATTAACAAAAAAGTAGAAAACGTAGCAGAAGCCTTGAAAGGCGTTCAAAGTAAAATGACTTTTATGCTGGGTGGTTTTGGTTTGTGTGGCATTCCAGAAAATGCAATAGCAGAATTGGTAAACTTAAATGTTAGAGATGTTACGTGTATTTCTAACAATGCGGGTGTAGATGATTTTGGTTTGGGATTGCTATTACAAAACAAACAAATTAAGAAAATGATTTCTTCTTATGTAGGAGAAAATGACGAGTTTGAGCGTCAGATGTTGTCTGGTGAGTTAGAGGTAGAATTAACACCACAAGGTACATTGGCAGAGAAATGTAGAGCTGCACAAGCCGGTTTTCCTGCTTTTTACACACCTGCAGGCTACGGTACAGAAGTTGCAGAAGGAAAAGAAACAAGAGAATTTAACGGTAAAATGTATGTTTTAGAACCTGCTTTTAAAGCCGATTTTGCTTTTGTAAAAGCATGGAAAGGAGATACAGCAGGCAATTTAATATTTAAAGGAACGGCACGTAACTTTAATCCGAATATGTGTGGCGCAGCAACAATTACTGTAGCAGAGGTAGAAGAATTAGTACCCGCAGGCACTTTAGATCCGAATCAAATACATGTACCTGGTATTTTTGTACAACGTATTTTTAAAGGAGAAAATTACGAGAAAAGAATTGAACAACGAACAGTAACTTCTAAAGCGTAAAAATGGCACTATCAAAACAACAAATTGCACAAAGAATTGCAAAAGAGCTACAAGATAAGTGGTATGTTAATTTAGGTATTGGCATTCCTACCTTAGTTGCCAATTATATACCTGAAGGAATAGAAGTAGAATTTCAGTCTGAAAACGGATTGCTTGGTATGGGACCATTTCCCTTAGAAGGTACAGAAGATGCCGATTTAATAAATGCCGGTAAACAAACCGTTACCGTGCTAGATGGTGGTTCTATTTTTGATTCTGCAACTAGTTTTGCAATGATTCGTGGTCAACATGTTCAGTTAACTGTTTTAGGCGCTATGGAAGTTGCCCAAAATGGAGATATTGCCAACTGGAAAATACCTGGTAAAATGGTAAAAGGAATGGGTGGTGCTATGGATTTGGTTGCTTCTGCAGAAAACATTATTGTAGCCATGATGCATACAAATAAGGCTGGTGAATCTAAAATTTTAAAACAATGCTCTTTGCCTTTAACAGGTGTGGGTTGTGTAACCAAAGTAGTTACTAATTTAGCCGTTTTAGAGGTTAAAAATAATGCTTTTCATTTATTAGAACGAGCACCAGGAGTTTCTATAGAAGAAATTAAAAACGCAACCGAAGGTACTTTAATTGTGGACGGAGAAGTTAATGAAATGAAATTTTAAAATATAAATGTTAGTTCTGTCGCAGTTTAGAACGAGTAAAGCCTTTCATATGAATCTGTTTAGAAAAACATATTGGTTAATTTATCCAATCCTAATTGTGTTGTTTATGTTTATTTTCGATCATTTCTACAAAACAGATAGTTTTCTTTTAAAAGGAGGAATTTGTGCTGTTTTAGCCTTTATACTATCACCAAGAAAAAAAATAATACACACCCAAACAGGAACAGTAAAACAAATAACGTGGCTTTTTTTAAAGAAACCGATCGTTATTGATTAACAATTAATACAATAGTATTTCTTTTTGATAAGAACTAAAGAAGAGAAAATGAAAATAATATCATACAATGTAAACGGAATTAGAGCCGCATTAAAAAAAGGCTTTTTAGATTGGTTGCAAGCTGCAAAACCAGATGTAATTTGCATACAAGAAACCAAAGCACATAAAGATCAGTTAGATGTATCAGTTTTTGAAAACGCAGGATATCCGTATCATTATTGGTTTTCTGCGCAAAAAAAAGGCTATTCTTCTGTCGCTATTTTTTGTAAAGAAAAACCCAATCACGTTGCGTACGGTACAGGTATTGAAACCATGGATTTTGAAGGCAGAAACCTACGTGTAGATTTTGACAACGTTTCTGTTATGAGCATGTATTTACCTTCTGGTACAAACCTAGATCGACTTAATTTTAAATTAAATTATATGGATGAATTGCAAGATTACATCGATAATTTAAAGAAAGAAATTCCGAATTTAGTTATTTGTGGCGACTATAATATTTGCCATGAAGAAATAGACATTCACAACCCAAAAATGAAAGGCGTTTCTGGTTTTTTACCAGAAGAGAGAACTTGGATAGGTAACTTTATACAAAGCGGATTTGTAGATAGTTTTAGATATCTTAATCCAGACAAACAAGAATATTCTTGGTGGAGTTATAGAGCAAATGCAAGAGCAAACAACAAAGGCTGGCGCTTAGATTATGCCATGGTTTCAGAACCATTAAAAGAAACTATTTCTAGATCTTATATTTTACCCGAAGCAAAACATTCTGACCATTGCCCAATTGTTGTAGAATTAGATGTGTAAAAAAATGAAAAAATTTAGCATCTTTTTGCTGTGTACTGCGTCACTATTTTCGCAAACTAAAAAAGACACTCTGTTTCAGGTAGAGAAAGATACTTTGGCAGTCTCTAAAATAGATAGTTTACAGGTTGCAAAAGATACCATAAACACAGCTTTTTTTTCTGATAAAGATTTGCAAACTATTGATAGTTTGTTAGTGGTAGAAAAATTTGATTCTTCGCTAATAGATACATTAGAATATGTTTTAAATGATTTAGATATTGTAGGCAAAACGAATACTACGTTAACCACGGCACTGTTAAAATCACGTTTGGCCGATTTAAACGAGAAAACACCTTTTAATTTAGCTTATAATCCGTCTTTAGAAAATGTAATAAACAGTTATTTGTTACATAGAAAAAGATATTACCCTGCTTTAATGGCAAAGGCAAAGTACTATTTTCCGATGTTTGAGCAGTATTTAGATGCCTATGATATTCCTCTAGAAATGAAATATCTGGCCATTGTAGAATCTGCATTAAGACCCAAGGCGAAGTCTGGTGTTGGCGCTACAGGATTGTGGCAATTTATGTACGCTACAGGCAAACAGTTTGGTTTAAAAGTAAGCTCTTATGTAGATGAGCGCCAAGATCCTGTAAAAGCAACCGTTGCAGCGTGTAAATATTTAAGTCAGTTATTTACCATTTTTGGCGATTGGGATTTGGCTTTAGCAGCCTATAATTCTGGTCCTGGAAATGTTAGAAAAGCCATTAAACGCTCTGGAGGTTATAAAAATTATTGGAATATAAGACCTTTTTTACCAATAGAAACCGCTAGTTATGTTCCTGCTTTTTATGCAACGATGTATATTTTTGAATATGCCAATGCACACAATTTGTATGCAGAGGTTCCGGCATATTTTCATTTTGAAACAGATACCATCCAAATTAAAAGAACAGTTAGTTTTAATCAAATTTCAGAAAAAATTGATGTGGATGCTGATGTTGTAAAAACACTAAATCCGTCATATAAACTAGAGATTATTCCGTTTGTTAAAGATCGAAATTATGCGGTAAGACTTCCAACGAATAAAATTGTCACTTTTTTAGATCAAGAAACAGCAATATACGCCTTAGCAGATGAAGAAGCTGCAAAAAGAGAAAAGCCATTGCCAAAATACTTTGAAATGGATAAACGCATCCGATACAAAGTAAAAAGTGGCGATTATTTGGGTAAAATTGCTCAAAAATTTGGGGTAAGAATTCGAGATTTAAAACAGTGGAATCGACTGAAAAATAATCAATTAAAAATTGGGCAAAGGTTATCAATTTATCCTAAAAAAATATAAATTTAAATAGTTGCCTATTAAGGCATACTATTTGATGTTAAATAAGAAAGAAATAAATTATTTAAAGACATGAAAATACATCAGCTATTCTTATTCGTTAGCCTTATACTACTAAATTCTTGCACCGGAAACGATAAAGTAGTTTTAAGAAACTCGGTAGGTAAAGTAAATAAAGTAATGGTAGTTGCCGAATCAAGTGATTGGAACGGAGATATTGGTAAAGAAATAAGAAATTCTTTTGGCAAATTAGTGGTAGGATTGCCACAACCAGAACCAACACTAAAAGTGTCTCAAATTGCCCCAAATGGTTTTGGAACCATGATGAAGGTTAGTAGAAATATTTTAATTATCGGTCAAGCAACTGAAGAAAGTTTTTATATTAAAAGAAATGTCTTTGCACAGCCACAAACAGTTGTTTATGTGTATGCAAAAGATGATGCTGCAGTTCTTAATTTATTTAAAAAGCATGAACAAGAAATTATAAATACTTTTTTAGATTCTGATGTGCAATTGCTACAACGAATGTTTGAAAAAGAAAAGTTAGATGACAGTCAATTTAAGACTCTACAAAACTTAGGAATATCATTCACAATTAATAATAAGTTTAATTTGGTAGAAGATACCGGAGATTTTTTGTGGTTGCGCCAGCACTTAAGTAGCGGAATTGCAAAAACAGGGACCAACAATATTTTGGTATATGCTGTTCCGTTGATAAACGCAGAGACTGTAGCAGATAGTATTGTATCTGTTAGAAATGCTATTGGTAAAAAACACATACCAGGTTCTAACCCAGAAACAATGCACATGATTACAGAAGAGGCTTATACTCCTTTTACATTTGATGCAACGATCAATGGAAAAAAAGCCTATGAAACAAGAGGTAAATGGGAGGTTAAGAATGATTTTATGGCCGGACCTTTTGTAAATTATACAATTGTAGATAAAGCGAATAATAGATTGCTTATTTTTGAAGGTTTTACATACGCGCCGTCAGTAAATAAAAGAGCTTTTTTGTTTGAGTTAGAGGCTATTGGTAAATCGATACAAATAAAATAGTTAATTTTTTTAGTTGCTATTTACTACCTTAAAAGAGCTTTTTTTCAGGTTTTTTTATTTAACCTATTAATAATCAGAAAGATATTTGCTATATTTGAGAGTCAACCAAAAACTTTTATCATTATGGAAATGAATTTTTATGTGCTATTTATAGCAGCTTTAGTACCAATGTTTATAGGTGCTATTTGGTACGGACCTTTATTTGGCAATGCTTGGATGCAACAAATGGGTTTTACCAAAGAATCTTTAGCAGGTACAAACATGGTTAAAACACTGCTTATTTGCTATATACTTAGTGTTTTAGTTGCAATGGCTTTAATGCAGATGGTAATTCATCAAATGGGCGTGTATTCTACATTAGCAGGAGAACCTGGTTTTAACGAACAAACAGGTGATGCTTATATTTATTTTCAAGACTTTTTAGCAACCTATAAAGATCGTTTTAGAACCTTTAAACATGGTGCTTTACATGGTGTTTTATATGGTTTGTTTTTTGCAACTTCAATCTTAGGAATTCAAGCAATTTTTGAAAAAAAATCATTTAAATATGTAGCTATAAACGCTGGATATTGGATTGTTACTTTAGCTGTTATGGGAGGTATTATTAGCAAATGGCTATAAATATAAAAAGATTTAGAAATAGAAAACCTCGCAATTTGCGAGGTTTTTTTATGTTTTAAAAAGGAAGTTAATACCCTATTTTTTCTCGTACTCTTTTTATTACAGCATTGGCAGTATCAGTTGCTTTTTTTGCACCAATATTTAGAGCTGCATCAATTTCATGTTTGTTGTTCATAAAATGATGGTATCGTTCTCTTACGGTTGCAAATTTTTCTAAAATAAGCTCGTATAACGCTTGTTTTGCATGTCCATAGCCATAGTTTCCACCTTCATAATTCTCTCTCATTTTAGCAATTTCTGTTTCGGAAGCAAGTAGTTTGTATAAGCCAAAAATTGCATCCGTATCTGGGTTTTTAGGATCTTCTAATGCCAAGCTATCTGTTTTAATACCCATTATTTGCTTTCGTAACTGTTTATCCGAAAGAAAAATATTAATAGTATTATTTCTAGACTTACTCATTTTTTCTCCATCAGTACCAGGAACTAATTTTGTGTTTTCTTGAACTTTAGCTTTAGGGACAACTAGTGTTTCTCCTACAATATTGTTAAATCTACCAGCAACATCTCTAGTCATTTCTAAATGTTGTAGTTGGTCTTTACCAACAGGAATCACTTCTGCATCATACAATAAAATGTCTGCAGCCATTAACATTGGGTAGGTAAATAAACCTGTGTTTACATCTGCTAATCGGTCAGATTTATCTTTAAAACTATGTGCTAATGTTAGTCTTTGATACGGAAAATAACAACTTAAATACCAAGTTAATTCTGCAGTTACAGGCACACTACTTTGTTTATAGAAAACTGTTTTTTGGATATCTAAACCACAGGCAAGCCAAGTTGCGGCTGTGCTATAGGTGTTTTCTCTTAACTCTTTGCCGTCTTTAATCTGAGTTAAAGAATGCATATCTGCGATAAATAAAAAGGCTTCATTTTTTGAGTCGTTTGCCATTTCTATGGCAGGTAAAATAGCCCCTAATAAGTTTCCTAAATGTGGTGTTCCAGTACTTTGTACACCTGTTAAAATTCTAGACATTAATAGTTTTGTTTAAAATCGATCTATAAAAATAGCAAAATACGCGAACGCTTTGCGGATGTAAAAATAAGGTTTTGTTTAAGAAAATCAATCAAACAAAAGAATATTAGTATTTTTGTAAGACTCATTTTTGATAGAATTTATACCTAAAATCATTTTTTAACGTTTAGTTTTTATTGTGAAGTACTTTAAAATTCCATTTCTTTTAATTTGGCGCCTTTGGTTTTACATCTTAATGTTTACAACCATTGTTGTTATGTGTCCGTTTTTATTGGTTTTTACTTTAAAAGAATCTTATTATCCGTTGCTATGGAAACTGGTTCGTATTTGGTCTAAAGTATTAATTTACGGAATGGGGTTTCGGTTAAAGATTGATTTAAATCAGAAAATTGAACCGAATAAAAGCTATATGTTTTGTCCGAATCATGCTTCATTGATGGATCCATTTGTTTTGATTGTTTTAAGTAAAAATCCGATTGTTTTTGTGGGTAAAAAAGAGTTAGAACAAATACCTATTTTCGGTTATTTTTACAGAAGAACTGTAATAATGGTAGATAGAAGTAATCCAGAAAGTAGAAAGCGAGTTTTTGAAATGGCTAAAAAAAGATTACAGAATGGTTTAAGTATGGCTATTTTTCCTGAAGGATTAGTGCCTGAAGAAACAGTTGTATTAGCACCTTTTAAAAAAGGAGCGTTTAGTTTGGCAATAGAATTTAAGATGCCTATTGTGCCGCAAGTTTATTTTGATTGTAAGCGTTTATTTTCTTGGGATTTTTTAAAAGGAGGTATCGGTACTTTTAGAGTAAAACAACATCCATTTATTGAAACAAGTAATCTAACATTAGAAGACGTCGATTTTTTAAAAGAAAAAACGTTCGAAATTATTTATTCTGATTTGGTAGGAGATAAAAAATATATGAATGATACAAACCGATTAACGTGAGCGAAAAATTAAATTATAAATATTCAGAAACAGAAGAAAGGCTAAATGTTATTACCCATGCAATGGGGCTTTTAGCATCCGTAATTGCGTTTCCTTTTTTAATCTTAAAAGCTGTTTTATATCCTAATTTGTCAAGCTTAGTTAGCTTTATTATTTATGGGGTTAGTTTAATTATTTTGTATGCTGCGTCTACTTTTTATCATGCAGCAAAAGATCCTAAAAAGAGAAGAAAATTAAATATTGTAGATCATGCAGCAATATATGTCTTAATTGCGGGTAGTTATTCTCCTTTTTGTTTAGTTGCCTTAAAACCAATGTTGGGTTGGTATATGTTTTTAGCAGTTTGGGTTTTTGCTTTTGTAGGGGTTGTTCTTAAACTTTTTTTTACGGGTAAATATGATAAAATATCTACAGCAATGTATCTATTAATGGGTTGGCAGGTGCTCTTTTTTGTAAAACCTTTAAGCACTGCTCTGTCTAGTTACAGTTTAAATTTGTTAATAGCAGGAGGTGTTTTTTACTCGGTAGGAGCTATTTTATATTCTATCAAAAAAATACCATTCAACCACGCTATTTTTCATGTATTTGTTTTGTTGGGCAGTATTAGTCATTTTTTATCAATTTATGCTTTGTAAGATTGGGGTTACCAGTTTTTAAAAGGATTTTTGCTAATGTTAGAATTGTAATACTTTACGTTGCCGGTTACCTCATTTGCTAACCAATCTGGTTTTATAAATTTTTCAGTTTCATTTTTCAGTTCTATTTCAGCAATAATTAAACCTTTGTTATCGCCAGCAAACACATCTACTTCAAAAGTATGTGGTTCGGCTTTTACTAAATATCTAGTTTTTTCTACAATACTTGGTTCGCAGAGTAATAACAATGCTTCTGCTTCTTGCATTTGTATCTCTTTTTCCCATTCAAACCTTGTGGTACCTGCATTGTTAGATTTTCCTTTTATAGTTATAAAAGCAGTTTTATCAGAAATTCTAATTCTTACGGTTCTATTTTTATCAGTATTTAAATACCCTTGTTTTAGGTATTTTTTTGAATAGCTTTCTAACTTAAAATCATCGTTTTTAACCAAAAATTTTCTTTCAATTTCTACACTCATAAAATATTTTCATTTTTGCACTAATGTAAGGTCTTTTGTCGTTAATGTAACAATAAATAAATATCTTTGATAGATTAAAAATTAACAATGAAAAAGCTTTTATCAATATATATATTATTTTTCTCATTATTGTTTTCTGCTCAAACAGATTACAGTGCCTCATGGGAAGACTTTTACTCATATAATAATGTTAAAAACTTTATAAAAGTAGATAACCTTATATATGCCTTGGCAGATAATGCTGTTTTTAGCTATGATATTCTTAGCCAAGAAATACAGAAAATTTCCTCGGTACAAGGCCTCTCTGGAGAAACTACGTCTTCTATTTATTATAACAGTCGTTTTAAAAGATTGGTTATTGGCTACCAAAACGGATTGATAGAGGTTGTTGATGAAGATGGGGCAATTACAATTTCATCTGATATTATTAATTTTAATCAATCCGGAGAAAAAAGCATCAATCATATTTCTGAATATAACAATCAACTCTATCTTTCTACACCTTTTGGGATTGTTGTTTACGATATTGAAAATTTAGAATTTGGCGACACCTATTTTATTGGCAATAACTCAAGTTCTTTAAGGGTAAATAAAACCGTAATCCTTAATGATTTATTGTATGCTGCAACAGACGAAGGTCTTTTTAGTGCCAATTTAACAAGTTCTTTTTTAATTGATTTTAATACTTGGAATGTTCAGTTTTCTGGTGCTAATTTTAATCAAATTTCATTATTTAACAACGAATTATATCTAACAGAAGGAAGTAAATTATTCAAACTAAATGGTGGTGTTTTAGAAGAAATAAATAGTTTTTCTGCTACTATTTTAGCATTAAAAGCATCGAATACTAATTTAACAGTTGCGCTTTCTAATGTCGCAAAGGTATTTGATACCCAATTAAATGAGGTGCAAGAATTTACTGCCAATTCAGATTTTAATTTTACATTAAATACTGCTTTTTTTGAGAATAATACTGTCTTTTTAGCAACAAAAGAATTTGGGTTATTAAATTCAGATTCTTCTAATTTTACTGATTTTACAGAAATTCATCCAGATGGGCCTTTGTCTAATGATATTTTTTCATTGACTTCTGATTTAGAAAAACTTTGGGTTGTTTATGGAGGTTATAGTGCAGTTTATGGACCAGTAAATAGAAGAATGGGCTACAGTTCTTTTAATGGTGAAGAATGGTTGAATACAAGGTTTAATTCTAGTTTTCCGAACGATTTAGTTCAGGTAACCATAGATCCAAATAACTCAGAGAAAGTATATATAAGTGCATTAGGTTTTAGCAACAACATTAATACGCAACCTACAGGAGGTTTGTTAGTCGTAGAAGATAATATACTTACTCAAACATACAATCACTTAAATAGTTCTTTTACACCAATTCCTGTTTCGTTACCAAGTATTAATATTAGAGTAGGTGGTGCTGTTTTTGATAATCAAGGAAATCTTTGGGCTTCTAATTACGAAACAGAAAAAGAGTTGGTAAAATTATCAGCAAATGGGCAATGGAGTAATGTTGATTTAAGGGAAATACAAACAAATAGTGCACCAGGTATTGGCGAAATGATTGTAGACAATAACAATACTCTATGGATTCCTACAAGAAGAAATGGAGTGTATGTGTACAATGAAAATGGAGATAGAAAAAAAGCATTAATTGCAATTTTTAATATGGGTAATTTACCAGATGTAAATGTTAGAGCGCTTGCTTTTGATGCTAGTAATAGAATTTGGATTGGTACCCTATCTGGGTTGGTTATGTATAATAATGCCTCCGGTATTTTTGATGATAATACCCCAAATGCAAACCCTATTGTTATTAATGGAGACGAGAATGGTTTTGGAGAACGACTTTTAGGCGATCAATCTGTAAATTCTATTGCAATTGATGGTGCACAAAATAAATGGTTTGGTACCGATAACGGTGGTGTTGTATACACCAATCCAGATGGTAAAAACACCTTGGCTACTTTTAGTACCAAAAATTCGCCATTACCTTCTAATAAGATAAATAAAATTGCGGTAGATAAAAGTTCGGGTAAAGTTTATTTTGCCACCAACAAAGGCATGGTTGCATACAATAGTAATGTAGCCCCTTTTGGAGAGGTGTTAAAAGACGTTTATGCCTACCCAAATCCGGCTTTAAAAAACCACGAAACAATTACAATAGATGGTAGAAATGGCACTCATTTACCAAAAGGAACTAATGTAAAGATTTTAGATGTTGCAGGAAATTTAGTTTTTGAAACTAATGTGGTAGAAGGGCAAGAATTACAAGGCGGTAAGGTAGTTTGGAACAAGAAAAACTTAGTAGGTACAAGTGTGGCTTCTGGCGTATATATTGTTTTATTATCTATTTCCGATGCTTCAGAAACAGCCATCACAAAAATAGCAATTGTTAATTAATGGCTGTTATAACAACAAAGGCAATTGTATTAAGTGCTATTAAATATAGCGATTCTAGTTTAATTGTAAAATGTTATACGTATCAAGAGGGCTTAAAATCATATTTAGTAAGAGGCGTTTTAAAAGCTAAAAAAGGCGGGTTAAAAGCAGCTTATTTTCAACCGTTAACGCAATTAAATATTGTTGCAAAACACAGTGCTAAAGGAGCCTTAAATACTATAAAAGAAGTGCAAGTTGCACAACCATACAATACAATTTATAAAGATATTGTAAAACAGTCTGTTGTGTTATTTTTATCCGAAGTGTTGTCTTATGCAATTAAAGAAGAAGAAAAAAACAAAGCCTTATTCGAGTATCTAGAAAATGGTCTTATTTGGTTAGATTTGCATGATAAAATAGCCAATTTTCACTTGTTGTTTTTGTTTAATATTACACGTTTTTTAGGGTTTTATCCAGATGTTTCTGAAAAAGATAGTTTAGGGTTTGATTTATTAGAAGGTAACTTTACAAATACCTGTTTGCATTCAAATATTATTACTGGCAACGATTTTCATCAATTTAAAAAGCTAATAGGCATACATTTTGATAGCATAGATAAAGTTTCTTTTGGCAAGCAAGAGAGGCAGGTTGTATTAAAAATAATAATTCGATATTTTGAGTTACATTTGGATGGTTTTAGAGAACCAAAATCATTACAAATTTTAGAAACAGTTTTTAGTTAATGAAGTATTTCTTTTTTTCTTTCGTTGTTTTTGTAAGTAGTTTTTCTTTTGCCCAAAAAGTAAAAGTAGTAGATGCGCAAACAGGTAAAATTATTAAAAACGTTACTGTTTATGACACATCATTAAAAATTAGTCTATCTTCTGATAAGCTTGGTTTTGTTGATGTTTCTTCTTTTGATAAAAATGAAACAATTCTTTTTTCTCATATTTCGTATGCACTTTTAAAGGTTAAAAAATCGAAGTTAGCAGCCACAGATTTTAATGTTTATTTAAAAAAACATTCAGAACAATTAGATGAAGTTGTACTGTCTGTATTTAAAAAAGCAGAAAAAACAAATAGAATTGCAGAACAAATAGCTGTTTTATCATCAAAAGATATCGAAAAGGTTTCTGCCCAAACATCGGCAGATTTGTTAGCAACAATCCCTGGTATTAAAGTTCAAAAATCTCAATTTGGTGGGGGTAGTCCTGTAATTAGAGGAATGGAGTCTAATAGAGTGTTATTAGTGGTAGATGGGGTGCGAATGAACAATGCTATTTATAGAAAAGGACATCTGCAAAATGCCATAACGGTTGCGCCAAATATGTTAGATAAGACAGAGGTTATTTTTGGTCCGTCTTCTGTGGTATATGGTTCTGATGCGTTAGGTGGTGTAATACATTACTATACAAAAACACCAAAGTTATCAAATGAAAACGAGGTGAAAAGTCAGTTTTTTAGTCGTTTTTCAACTGTTAATCAAGAGAAAACAACAACAGTTTCTGCAGAATTAAGATTTAAAAATTGGGCTTCTTTTACAAGCATCACGCACAGTGATTTTGGCGATTTACAAAGTGGTACTAATCGAAGACATGGTTTTAAAGATTGGGGTAAAGTATTTTATTTTTCAGAAAACAATAACGGTAATTATAATGAAAACCCTACCAGTAATTCTAACCCATCATTATTAAGAAATTCTGGGTATCATCAAACAGATCTATTACAAAAATTCTTTATTCCGTTATCAAATAAAACAGATTTAAAAGTTAATCTTCAGTATTCCTCATCATCTAACATACCTCGGTTTGATAGGCTTACAGAGTTAAGTGATGGCAGTTTAAAATTTGCAGAATGGGATTATGGCCCTCAAAAAAGGTTGTTATTATCTACACAGTTAATTATCAATCCAGAGAAAAAATGGTTAGAAAGTGGTACAATTACAACAGCGTATCAAAATATTAAAGAACAAAGAGTTCAACGTAAATTTGGTAGTTTAGATCGTTCTTACAGAGATGAAATGGTTAATGTTTTTAGTATGAACGGAGATTTTTCAATTTCTTTAACTGATGATAAAAAAAGAGCCCTTTCTTACGGTTTTGAGTTTACTTACAATGATGTAAAATCTGAATCTACAGGCAAAACATTACAAGTAACCGATAACAAAGTAATTGGTATAGCAAATAATTTTAAGGTGCAATCTCGTTATCCAGATGGTGGTAGCAATTATTTAAGCTCTGCTGCTTATGTAGATTATAGACAAGACATTACTAGTAAATCTACCTTAAATACTGGAATTAGATTTACACACACTCATTTAGAAGCAAATTGGATAGATGACACCTTTATTACCTTAGAAAACAATAACGTTAAAACAGACAATGCTGCTGTTACTGCAACTGTAGGTTATGTGTTTAGGCCCAATAAAAATTGGCAGTTAAACAGTGTATTGTCTTCTGGATTTAGATCGCCAAATATAGATGATGTTGGTCGTGTTAGAGAGAAGGCAGGTAATGTAACTGTGCCAAATATAGATGTAAATCCAGAGTTTGCTTACAATGCAGAAATAGGCATACAAAAGTATTTTAACAATCAAAAATTTAGATTAGGAGCTACTGTTTTTTACACCTTATTAGACAACTATATTATTAGAGATGTTTTTACGATTAATGGTAGTAATCAAGTTTTGTTTGATGGAGAGCTTGGTAATGTGGTTGCCAATCAAAATAAAGGCAATGCATTTATTACAGGTTATACGGCTAATTATTTAGGTAAAATTTCTAGTACAATTAATACAACTGGTTTTGTAACTTTTACTAAAGGGCGAACTTATGACACCAATGAGCCGATGTCATCAATACCACCTCTTTTTGGGCAATTTGAAGTAAATTATCAAAAAAATAACATTGAAATCGGCGCAGATTTTAGGTTTAATAGCAAAAAAGATATTGAAGATTTTAATTTTAGAGAAGGGATAGATAACCACGAATTAACCCCTATTGTTAACGAAAATGCAATTTCTGATGTTGATAAATTTTATGGTTCACCGGCTTGGTTTACACTTGGTTTTAGCGGAAAATATGTGCTAAACCAATATTTTTCTGTACAAGCAAGATTAAGTAATTTGTTTGATGAACATTACATAGAATTTGCATCAGGTATTTCTGCTCCTGGTAGAAATTTATCGGTTTCCTTTGTGGCTAATTTTTAAAAAATAACTACATTTTTTTTCTTTTACCCTCATCTGTAAAATTAATAGAGAGTGCTTTTTCTGTTTTTACAACACTAACCACTAAAGACAAAATTACTAATGCCATAGGTTGCCATGTTAAAACAATTTTAAAAAAAGTAACAAAGGCAAGAACAGCAATAAAAGAGAACCCTGTATAAATTAATAAACTTTTATTAAATGTTGAATTTGCAAAATCCCATATTTGTTGATTTAGCATAGCTTTGGGTGTTTTATACCCATAGATACTATTTATTTTTTTTGACGGGAATTTCCAAAAAAGTACACTTATCAGAAAGAATAAACCGTTTGTTGTAAATACGTATATTAAAGAGTCGGTCATGGTTGTTATTTTTTTATTTAATTTATTTTTTAATCGGACGTAAAAGACCTTCCTGTGCAAAAGAAGCTACTAATTTACCGTCTCTGGTAAAGATATTTCCTTTAGATAGACCTCTTGCGCCATAAGCATTTGGCGATTCTGCAGAAAATAATAACCAATCATCAAAATTAAAATCTCTAAAAAACCACATAGAATGATCTAAACTTGCTGTTTGTGTGTTTGCAAAACTAAATTTACTGCCATTTGGATTGAATGCTGCATTTAATACATTGTAGTCAGAAATGTACGCTAAAATTTCATGCTTGGTTCTTTGAGTAAATTTTTGATGATTTTCTCCTTTCAATCGGAACCAAACTTGTTCGTCAGCAGATAAGTCTTTTGGATCTAAAGGGTTTGGTACTCTAACAGGTTTAAATTCAATGGGTCTTTTAACGCTTAAAAAAGCTTTTGTTGTTTTTGGTAAAAAATCACCAAACTGAGTTAGCATATCATCCCAAGAAAGTAGTTCTTCGGGCTGTGTTATGTCTTTTTTTATAACTGTTTGATGCTCAAAACCATCTTCTTTAATATGAAAAGAGGCTGCTAAAATAAAAATTGTTTTATCGTTTTGGCTGGCGGTAACTCTTCTGGTAGAAAAACTGCCACCATCTCTCATTTCTGTAACGTTATAGTGTATAGGGATAGATAAGTTACCAGCTTCTAAAAAATACGAATGTAAAGAGTGTAAAATTTTATTTTCTGGAATAGTTCTATAAGCCGCATTTATTGCCTGAGCAACCACTTGACCCCCAAAAACATTCGGACTTCCAATGGTATAACTGTGTCCACTAAAATTATTTTTTCCTAGGTTTTCTAGGTTTAAAAGGGCAATTAAATCTTTGCTATTTTGCATTTAGTGTTGTTTTTTAAATGGAAATTTTTGTTGAAACGGAGTCGGTTGAATTCGGTGCAAGAATAATTTTAAAATTTTATTTTTAATATTCTTTTTATGACGAAGATACATGGTTAAATTTTGAGGAACAGCCCCTACAGAACTTTTAATTTCGCTTGCAGTTCTTCCAAAATTAATCATGTTTAATTTTTTATCGATGCCAATTTCTATATAATGATAAAGCATTTTTTGATAAATAGCATAGGTTCTGTTTAAAGAATAGTCGATGCCAACAAAATGTGCGTCTAAAGAGTTATTATTGATAATACCAGACATATAACCAACTAGTTTTTCATCTAAATAAAAAGCTTTTAACAAATATGCTTCATTAAATTCTTCTTTTAAAGCTTGATAGGTTTCTAAATTAAAATCACTTAAATTAAAACTAGAATTGATAGTTACAGATTTGTAGAGTAATTTCATTTTAGGTAGCAAACTTTCGATATTTTGTAAGGTAATATCTTCAATTTTTAATTCTTCACTTTGTTTAAATGCTTTTTTTGCTTTTACTCTAAACTTGGTTTTCATTGCAGCTAAGTAATCGCTAAAATTTTGCCAATTAGGGTCTATGCTTAAAACCATATTAGGTTCTACAGAAAAGGGATGGTATTTGTAGTCTTTTAACTCGTCGGTAATAATTAAAGATTCATTTAAAAAGTCTTTCATTAAGAAAGCATCAATATTTAAATTCTTATTAGCGTTTGTAAATGCTAAAATTGCCTTAGCAATTTCTTTAATTACTACTTTTTTATTCAAGCCTTTTTTAATAAAAACTCCGTGTTCACCACTCACAAATGTATTACCAGAAATTAGTAGTTGTAAAGGTTTGTTTTCTTTTAAAAGATGAAATTTTTTACCTAATTTTTTAAGTATTTCAAAATCATTTTTAATAACATTAATATTAAAATTTATTATTTGAATTGTAGAAAAGGCCTTTGCTGAACCAGTTTCATCCAATAAAACAAGATAAGAAAATAAAATATTTGGATGATTTTTTTGATAGGCATTTAAAAAAGCAGGATCAAAGTAACGATTGTTAGTACATTCTAATTGAGCCCATATATGTAATGGAACTTCATCAATTTTAGAAAAAAATACAGCGTTATTTTGTTCCTTATTACAACTCAATATTTAGGTATTAATTATTAATTGTTAATTTTTTTACTAGTATGCTTTTACGGAATGCAAAGTTCTATTTTCTAAGTTAATTATTTGCCTTTTTAACATTTTTTTTAAAAAGGCACAAATTATAACGTTTCTTTAACAAAGATGTTGGGTGGTTTATGTTTGTGCTTTCTCTTAAAAAGTATCTTTGCATATAATGTCATTTATTTTATTATTACAAATCAATTAATTATGAGAAAAATAATTTTAGCACTATTAGGTGTTTTATCAATAGTTGCTGCAGTTTATTTTGGAAATATTTTAGTAGAAAAAAATCAAATATCTAGACCCCAATTTAAGAAACAAATAAAAACGGTGTTTGTAAAAGAGGTTTTAAACAAAGAAATCCCTATTGTTTTATCTGCAAGTGGTAATTTAATTGCAAAAAATAAAATAGCACTTTTTTCTGAAGTACAAGGTGTCTTAAAAACTTCTAAAAAAGCTTTTAAAGAAGGTACAAGGTTCGTTAAAAACGAAACTTTACTTAGCTTAAATAGCGATGAGTATTATGCAACTTTACAATCTCAGAAAAGTAATTTATACAATTTAATTACGGCTATTATGCCAGATATTCGTTTAGATTACCCTAACGAGTTTAGCAAATGGCAAGCTTATTTAAAGAGTTTTGATATCAATAAAAATGTACCAAAATTACCAGTTTTTAATTCAGATAAAGAGAAATATTTTATTTCGGGTCGTGGGATTTTAACAAACTATTACGTTGTAAAAAATTTAGAGGTTCGGTATTCTAAATATACCATTTCTGCTCCGTTTTCTGGTATTTTAACAGAGGTTTTGGTAAGTCCAGGAACTTTGGTAAGAGTGGGGCAAAAATTAGCAGAATTTATAGATCCAAGTATTTATGAAATGGAAGTTTCTGTAAATGCAGAATTTGCAGACTTGTTAAAAGTAGGGAACGCTGTGTCATTATCAAATTTGCAAAAATCAAAAACCTATTCTGGAACCGTTGCGCGTATAAATGGTAAAGTAGATCAAGTATCTCAAACGATTAAAGCTTATATAGATGTTGCGCATAAAGATTTAAAAGAAGGCATGTTTTTAGAAGCGAACTTAATTGCAAAATCTGAAAAAGAATCGATAGAAATTTCTAGAAGGTTATTGATAGACAACAGTGCTGTTTATACCGTTAAAAACGATACTATTTTATCACTTGTAAAAGTAAACCCTGTTTATTTAGGTGCAGAGAATGTTGTTATTAAAGGGTTAAAAAATAACACAAAAATTTTAACACAAACGTTGCCAGGGGCTTTTGATGGTATGATTGTGAAAATTAATGAAAAGAAATAGCTACTGAACTAAATTCAGCATAAATGAAAAAAATAATTACTTATTTTATAAAATACCCAGTTGCTGTTAATGTAATGATTGTTGCATTTATAGCTTTTGGTTTGGTGGGAGCTTTAAGCATGAAGTCTTCTTTTTTCCCTCTAGTAGATTCAGAATTAATAAGAATTTCTTTAGTTTATCCGGGGGCATCTCCTGCAGAAATGGAAGAAGGAGTAGTTTTAAAAATTGAAGATAACTTAAAAGGAATTGTTGGAGTAGAAAGAGTTACTTCGGTATCTAAAGAAAATTCTGCAAGTGTAAATATCGAGGTAGAAAAAGGCAAAGACATCGATGTGGTGCTTTCTGATGTTAAAAACGCAGTCGATAGAGTTCCTTCATTTCCATCTGGTATGGAGCCAGCTGTAATTGCAAAAGTAGAAAGTATAAGACCTACGATAAGTTTTACGGTAAGTGGTAATAATATTTCTTTAACATCTTTAAAACAATATGCTAGAAGTGTTGAAAACGATTTAAGAAGCATAGACGGTATATCTCAAGTAGAAATTTCTGGTTTTCCAGAAGAAGAAATAGAAATTGCGGTTAGAGAAAATGATTTACGAGCGTATAATATTTCATTTACAGAGGTGGCAAATGCCGTTAATAGCTCTAATATTTTAATTACAGGTGGTAATATAAAAACGATAGAAGAAGATTATTTAATAAGAGCCAGCAATCGCTCATATTACGGTGTAGAATTGCAAAATGTAATTGTAAAAACAACTGCTTCTGGGGCAATTATAAGATTAAAAGACATTGCTGAAGTTAAAGACCTTTGGTCAGAAAACCCAGACAGGTTGTATTATAATGGTAATTTAGCCATTAATGTTACAGTGAGTAATACCAATAATGAAGATTTAATTTCATCTGCAGATAAAATTAAAGAGTACATTGTTGAATACAATCAAAAACAACAAAATGTTCAGTTAAACATTTCTAGTGATGCCTCAATAACCTTAAATGGAAGAACAAAATTATTAATAGAAAATGGTGTTGTAGGTATTTTATTAGTGCTATTTTTCTTAGCCTTATTTTTAAACTTACGCTTGGCAATTTGGGTAGCTTTTGGGTTACCAGTTGCTTTCTTTGGGATGTTTATTTTTGCCGCACAATTTGATGTTACCATTAATGTATTATCTCTTTTTGGGATGATTATTGTTATTGGTATTTTGGTTGATGATGGTATTGTAATCGGAGAAAATATTTACCATCATTATTACGATTTAGGAAAATCAAAAATTAATGCTGCTATAGACGGAACTATGGAGGTAATTCCGCCTATTGTATCGGCAATATTAACAACCATAATCGCTTTTTCTACCTTCTTTTTTGTAGACGGTAGAATTGGTAATTTTTTTAGTGAAGTATCTACCATAGTATTACTAACATTAAGTGTTTCTTTGGTAGAAGCACTTGTTATTTTACCAGCACATATTGCACATTCGAAGGCTTTAGAAAGAAAAAAATTAGAAAACGGAGAAGAAATAACACCAAAAGGGATTGATGGTTTTTTTAAGAAAATAAACAAAAAAGCAGATCATTTTTTAGGGAAGTTTAGAGACACCTACTACCTTCCATTTTTAAAATTCTCTCTTAATAATAAAATTTTTGTTTTCTGCGTATTTGTTGCAACGCTTTTAATAAGTGTTTCGGCCTTAAGAGGTGGTGTTATAAAAAGTTCTTTTTTCCCAAGAATTGCTAGTGATAGAGTTCAGATAACCCTAAACATGCCGCAAGGTACTAATGAGAAAATAACAGATTCTATCATTTCATCTATCGAAGAGAAAGTTTGGATAACCAACACCGAATATTCTAAAAAACAGTCGGGTAATATTTCTATTGTAGAAAATGTAATTAAAAGAGTGGGCCCAGGTAGCGCAAATGCAACCTTAACTGTAAACCTTTTACCTGGGGAAGCAAGAGATTTTTCATCACCAGAAATTACCAATACTATTCAACAGAAAGTGGGTAAAATTTACGGAGTAGAAAGTTTAATTTTTGGCTCAGGTGGTAATTTCGGAGGAAGCCCAGTAGCAGTGTCTTTATTAGGAAACAATATTTCAGAATTAAAAGCTGTAAAAGAAGAGTTAAAAGAAGCTTTAGAAAACAATCCTGTTTTAAAAGATGTTGCAGATAATGACCCTGCAGGTATCAAAGAAGTTCGTATAAAACTTAAAGATAATGCATATTTACTGGGGTTAAATTTACAATCAATAATGACTCAAGTAAGGGCAGGTTTCTTCGGTTTTCAGGCACAACGATTTCAACGAGGGCAAGATGAAATTAAAGTTTGGGTACGTTATACAAAACAAGATCGATCTTCTATTAAAGATTTAGATGATATGCGAATTGTTGCACCCAACGGAAGTAGAATTCCTTTTTCTGAAATTGCAACTTATACCATCGAAAGAGGAGATATTGCTATTAATCACTTAGACGGAAAAAGAGAGATTCAAATAACCGCAGATTTAAAAGATTTAACAGCCAGTGAAACGGATATTTTAGACAATATTAAAACGGTTATTATGCCAGAAATTCTATCTAAATATCCAACGGTAAAACCAATTTATGAGGGTCAAAATAGAGAAGCAAAAAAAACGACAGACTCTATAAATTTAGTAGGGCCAATTATTTTACTATTAATCTATATTGTTATCGCATTTACATTCCGTTCGTATAGTCAACCAATTTTACTAATTGTTATGATACCATTTAGCATGATTGGGGTTATTTGGGGGCATTATTTTCATAATTTTTCAATTGGTATTTTATCCTTTTTAGGAATTATCGCTTTGATAGGAATTATGGTAAATGACGGTTTGGTTTTAATAGGAAAATTTAATAGTTATTTAAAAGAAGGTTTAAAGTTCGATGATGCATTGGTAAAAGCAGGACAATCTCGTTTTAGAGCGATATTTTTAACCTCGTTAACAACCATTGCAGGTTTGGCGCCTTTAATTTTTGAGAAAAGTAGGCAAGCACAATTTTTAATACCCATGGCAATTTCTATAGCCTACGGTATTGCAATTGCAACTGTGCTAACACTAGTAATGTTACCGATGATGTTGTCTGTATCTAATGCCATAAAGGTTAAAATTAAGTGGTTAAAAACAGGGAATGAAATTAGTAAAGAAGAAGTAGAAAGAGCTATTATAGAATCTAAATATGATGAAGATGACCTATCATAAAAAAACAATTGTATTCGTTTTATTAAGTTTTTCTTTGGGAATATTTTCTCAAGAAATACTTACAAAACAGCAAGCATTAGCAATTGCTTTAGAAAATAATTTTGGCGTAAAAATTGCCAATAACAATTTAGAAGTTGCTAAAAATAATACCAGTATTTTTAATTCTGGTTACCTACCATCAGCCAGTATTACTTCTGGTGCAGATTATAGAACTAACAACCAAAAAATTGTTTTTACAGACCCAAATACAGGTGCAGATTATGAAAGAGTAGGTAACGGAGTAATTACAAAAAACTACAATACAGCTGTGGGTGTTAATTATACCATTTTTGATGGCTTAGGTAGAAAGTACAATTATAAGCAGTTGAAAGAAACTTATAATTTGTCTGAATTACAAGCAAGAGAAACTATAGAAAACACCTATTTACAATTATTTACAACCTATTTTCAGATTGCTAGATTATCAGAAAATAAAGACAATTTACAACAGGCTTTACTCATTTCTAAAGAGCGTTTAAAACGTGCTACTTATCAATATGAATATGGGCAATCTACTAGATTAGAATTGTTAAACGCCTCTGTAGACGTTAATAATGATAGTATTGCTGTAATTGCCGCCAATCAGCAATTAAGCACTGCTAAACGTGGTTTAAATGTTATTTTAGGGGTCGATAGATCGGTAAATTATGTAGTAGATACGCAAGTAGATTTTGATGAAATTTTAATATTCTCTGATTTAGAAGAAAAAACATTTGCCAACAATACTGCGTTACTTCAAAATGAAAAAAATATTGCTATTAGCGAGTTTAACATCAAAATAAGCAAAGCAAATTATCTGCCAGCTTTAAACTTTAATGCTTCGTATGCGCTTAATAGAACAGAAAATGAAAATTTGGTAAACCCTTTTGGTGCACGTTTAATTACTTCGGATGGTTTAAATGCTGGAGTTGCACTTTCTTGGAATCTCTTTGATGGCGGAAACACAAAAACAAGAGTTGCCAATGCTAAAATTGCACTAGATACTCAAGAAATTTTGTTGGCACAACAAAAAGTTACCATTCAGAACACACTTAAAAATACTTGGGAAAATTACAACAATCAACTTTTTATATTAAAAGCACAAGAAACCAATGTGTTAACTACGCAAAACAATTTTGATAGAACACAAGAACGCTATAAACTTGGGCAGGTAACTTCTATAGAATTTAGGCAAGCACAAGTAAATTTAATTAATGCCAAAACAGCGTTTAATAACGCAAAGTATGATGCTAAATTAATTGAACTTCAGTTGTTGCAGTTAAGTGGCGATATTTTAAATGTAAAATTTTAAAAACCTGATTTTTATCATAATCTAACACTGCAAAACTTCTTAATTTTATACATTAATTATATAAAGTATGAAATTTTTAAATTTTCCTTTAGTTTCTTGGGTCAACGGAACAGTAATGATAGGTGTTTTTGTATTGGTTGTAGTCGGTTTGGTAGTAGCTGTTCTCTTATTAATGAACTCAGATACAAAGACAACTAAGAAGTAATTTTTTACAACAAATTTAAAGCAGTATTCGTTTTTCTTTTGTGTGATTATTTATCGTATATTTTCATTATTTTTACAGTGTAAATTTTAAGTGAATGTATACAGAACTCTCCCATAATTTTGCCTATTTATTTGAAGATGCTTTATTGAAAGAAATAGAGACTATTGGCGTTTTCAAACAATTTACGGCAGAAGATACTATTATAGAATTAGGCGATTTTATTAAATCGATGCCATTGCTACTCTCTGGAGCTATTAAAATTCTTAGAGAAGATGAAAATGGCGAAGAATTGGTTTTGTATTATTTAGAAAAAGGAGATACTTGTGCCATGACACTTTCTTGTTGTATGGGGCAAACAAAAAGTAAAATTAGAGCCGTAGCAGAAACAGATATTTCACTCATTCTTTTGCCGAAAGAAAAAATGACCGAATGGTTAAGTAGCTATAAAAGTTGGCAAGCATTTATTTTAGAAAGTTACCATAACAGAGTAGAAGAGCTTTTAGAAGCGGTAGATACCATTGCCTTTTTAAAGATGGAAGACCGTATTTTTAAGTACTTAAAAGACAAAGCAATGGTGAATGGTAATGATGAGTTAGCAACAACACACAAGCAAATTGCAGAAGATTTACATACCTCTAGAGTTGTAATTTCTAGGTTGCTAAAGAAGTTAGAAAATGAACAAAAAATTCAGCTTTTTAGAAACAGTATTAAAGTATTAGCATTGTAACAAAGGTTACTGAACTCTTTATAAGTAATTTTTATTTTTGTAGAAAAAAGATGAAATTATTTCTAGCAATCGCACTCTCAATTTTTTTATTTAATTGTCAAGACACAAAAAGACCTTCTTACGCTAAAAAAGAAGTGTCGTCTAAAATTACAACTCAACAACACCCAGGTAAAAAGTTAATGATTGCAAATTGTTATGTATGCCATAGCCCTTCTGCGAGTCATGAGAATCGAATTGCACCACCTATGGTTGCTGTAAAAAAGCATTATTTAGATGCAAATACTACCAAAGAGCAATTTACAGCATCATTACAAAACTGGATAGAAAATCCAACCAAAGAAAATGCAAAAATGTATGGTGCTGTTAAGCGTTTTGGATTGATGCCAAAGCAAGCTTTTCCAAAAGAAACAATCACACAAATAGCAGCTTATATGTTTGATAACGACATAGAAAAACCAGAATGGTTTGATGCCCATGAAAAAGAAGAACATGGTCAAGGCAAAGAAAAGGAAATGCATAACGATCAGGCAGGCGTTATTGATAATTTGCCTTATGATGAAAGAGGGTTAAAGTATGCTTTGTCTACAAAATCTGAATTAGGCAAAAATCTGATGGGTAAAATCCAAAAAGAAGGAACTTTGGCGGCATTGAAATTTTGTAATATTAAAGCATTGCCATTAACAGACAGTATGTCTATTGTTCATAAAGCTACTATTAAGAGAGTATCAGACAAGCCTAGAAACCCTAAAAATGCTGCAAATAATATAGAAAATGGTTACATAAACATCTTTAAAGAAGATGCAATATTACTTAAAGAATCTAAACCTATTGTTGTAGAATCTTTAGAGAACGTAGAGGTATATTATCCGATTAAAACAAATAATATGTGTTTACAATGCCATGGAAAACCTGGTGAAGAAATTAAATCATCAACCTTAACACAAATTCATAAATTATATCCACAAGATTTAGCGTTCGGATATTCAGAAAATCAAGTAAGAGGTATTTGGAGTGTTACTTTTAATAAATAAAATTCATTTGTATGAGTAAATTTTTAGAAATTATAAATAAAGACAAACCTGTTTTAGTAGATTTTTTTGCAGAGTGGTGTGGTCCTTGTAAAACCATGTCGCCCATTTTAAAACAAGTAAAAGATGCGCTAAAAGACCAGGTTGTAATTGTAAAAATAGATGTTGATAAAAATCAATCGATAGCGGCAAAGTATCAAGTTAGAGGTGTGCCTACTTTAATTTTATACAAAAATGGCACCGAAGTCTGGAGGCAGTCTGGGGTCGTGCAAAAAGAAGGCCTTGTCAACATTATAAATACACATTAGTATGAATTTTAATGCATCTTTTTGGGAAAATAAATACCAAAAAAATAAAACAGGTTGGGATTTGGGTGAAGTTTCGCCACCGTTAAAAGCTTACTTCGATCAGTTAGAAAACAAAGAACTTACCATTTTAATTCCAGGAGCTGGAAACTCTTACGAGGCCGAGTATCTTTTTAACAAAGGTTTTAAGAATGTTTTTGTAATCGATTTGGCAACAAGTGCTTTAGAAAACATTAAAAAAAGAGTGCCTAATTTTCCTGATGCACAATTAATTCATGGTGATTTTTTTGAGCTAAAGGGCTCGTTCGATTTAATTATTGAACAAACTTTTTTCTGTGCTTTAGATCCAGCATTAAGACCAAACTATGCAGAAAAAATGCAAACGCTTTTAGCACCAAAAGGGCAACTGGTTGGGTTGCTTTTTGAGGCGGATTTAAACGAAGATCATCCACCTTTTGGTGGCAATCAAAAAGAGTATTTAACGTATTTTACTCCTTTTTTTAAAAGCATACAAATGCAACCTTGTTACAACTCTTACCCAAACAGACAAGGTATGGAGCTGTTTGTGAAACTGTCAATATAAATAAGAATAAACAAACAGAAAAGTAACATTATGGATGTTGAAATATTAGCAAGAATTCAATTTGCCTTTACGATTGCCTTTCATTATATATACCCACCTTTAAGTATTGGTATCGGTTTAATAATGGTAATAACTGAAGGTTTGTATCTAAAAACAGGCAATAAACACTACGAAGTTTTAACTCGATTTTGGTTAAAAATATTTGCCATTACTTTTGGTATCGGTGTTGCAACAGGAATTATAATGGAGTTTGAATTTGGTACCAATTGGGCCGTTTACTCCAGGTATGTTGGTGATATTTTTGGTAGTGCTTTAGCAGCAGAAGGCTTGTTTGCTTTCGGGTTAGAAAGTACGTTTTTAGGTGTTTTACTTTTTGGTTGGAATAGAGTTTCACCCAAGGTTCATTTTATTTCTACGATAGGTGTCTTCTTAGGTTCTATGTTTTCTGCTGTTTGGATAGTGGTAGCTAATAGTTGGCAACAAACACCAGCAGGTTATCATATTGTTGGCGAAGGGTTTAATGCAAGAGCCGAAGTTACAGATTTTTGGCAAATGGTATTTAATCCATCAAGTGTAGACAGAATTATCCATGTTTGGCAAGGAGCCTTTTTAGCAGGAGCTTTTTTAGTTTTAAGTGTTCATGCTTATTATCTTTTAAAAGGTAGGTATGTAGCTATTTCTAAAAAAGGTTTTAAAATTGCGCTATTAGTTGCAACAATAGTTTCGTTTTCTCAATTATTATCTGGGCATAGTTCTGCAGATGGTGTTGCTAAAAATCAACCAGCCAAGCTAGCGGCATTAGAGGGGCATTATGACAAATCTGCGCCGGCCGATTTATATCTCTTCGGATGGGTAGATAATGAAACTCAACAAGTAACAGGTTTAGGAATACCAGGAGGATTGTCTTTTTTAGTTCATCAAGATTTTAAAGCCCCAATTACAGGTTTAAATGCGTTTCCTAAAGATGAACAGCCAAGTCAGGTAAATGCTGTATTTCAATTTTATCATATTATGATTTCTATAGGAATGTTCTTAATTGCATTAACATTGTATGCATCTTATTTATGGTGGCGAGGTAAGCTTTTTGATAAAAGATGGTTGCTTCAAATTTTTGCTTTTTCTGTAATATTGCCACAAATTGCCAATCAAGTAGGCTGGTTTGCTGCAGAAATGGGTAGACAACCATGGATTGTGTATGGGCATCTAAAAACTAGCGAAGGTTTTTCTCAAGAGGTTTCTGCAAATCAGATTCTTTTTTCTTTAATTCTGTTTATGGTAGTTTACAGTTTTCTATTGCTTTTATTCTTATATTCTATGAATAAGAAAATAAAATCAGGACCTTATAATGAAGCTATTAACCCTTTGGAAATCAATTAAAATGCAAGAATTAGAAACTTTTTTGGGTATAGATTATCCAACGCTTTGGTATTTAGTAGTAGGATTATTATTTTCTGGTTATGCAATTTTAGAGGGTTTTGATTATGGTGCAGGAGCTTGGCATTTGTTTTTTAAGAAAGACTTAAGCAGAAGGATTGCTATCAATGCAATTGGGCCTTTATGGGACGCAAACCAAGTTTGGTTAGTTATTGGAGGTGGTGCTTTGTTTGCTGGTTTTCCTGTAATGTATGCAACCATGTTATCTGCAATGTACATCCCTTTTATGATGTTTTTAATGTTATTGGTTTTAAGATCTAGTGCTATCAAATTTAGAAGCTCAGAAAAAATGCTTTGGTGGCGTAAAACTTGGGATATTATTTACTTTATATCCAATACATTAATCGCTTTTTTACTAGGGGTTGTTTTGGGTAATGTATTAGAAGGGTTTGAGTTGCATGAAAATTTCTCTTACAAAGGCGGTGTTTTCTTTTCATTTTTAAGTCCGTATGCAATTATGGTAGGATTTACCACTTTGTCTATCTTTATGACACAAGGTGCTATTTTCTTATTACTTAAAACAGAGGGCAGGTTATATGCTAGACTTACTTTTTTATTAAAAAAAGGAATGATTTTTTTTCTAATTAGTTTTTCAATAACCTCATTGTATACTTTAATATTTGTGCCTGGTGTTACAGATAAATTTAAAGAAACCCCCATATTTTTTATTTTACCCTTGCTTTCTTTCTTGTCAGTAGCCAATATACCAAGGCTAATCTCTAAGAAAAAGTATGGTTTTGCAATGATATTTTCTTCATTAACAATGGCTTTTTTATTAATGCTAGTTGCGTTTCAGTTGTATCCTGTATTACTGCCTTCTACTGTAGATTCGTCTTTTAGTGTTACTATATATAACGCAGCATCTTCTCAAAAATCATTGGGTATTATGCTTATAATTGTGGCTATTGGTGCTCCTTTATTGGCTGGCTATTTTGTTTTCTTATATAAAACATTTCATGGTAAAGTTAAATTAGATGATACTAGTTATTAAGACTTGCTAGTTAGCTTTTTTGTGTAACATAAGTTACTAAAAATGAGTGTTTTTGTAATTACTTTTATTGAAAATTAAAATAAATGTCAAAAATACTCATTTTAGGTGCTGGAATTTCAGGACATGTTGCAGCATCACATTTAAGACGAAAACTATCTAAAGAACACGAAGTTGTTGTAGTTTCTCCGAATAGCAATTACCAATGGATACCGTCAAACATTTGGGTTGGAATTGGTAGAATGAAATCTAAAGAAATTTTATTTCCATTAGCACCTTTGTATAAAAAGAAAGGAATTGGATACAAGCAAGCCAAGGCCATTTCATTTTTTCCGGAAGGTGATAAAAATCAACCCAAACCTTATGTTTTGTCAGAATATGTTGCTGGAGATAAAAAAGGGCAACAAGAGAAAATTACCTACGATTATCTTATAAATGCAACCGGGCCAAAATTAAATTTTGAGGCAACAGAAGGTTTAATCCCTGGAGAAAACAAAACTTATTCTGTTTGCACTTACAGTCATGCAGATCATGCTTGGCATGGATTAAAAGCATTAATTGATGAGATGAAAACTGGTAAAAAAGTAAAAATTCTTATTGGTACAGGTCATGGCTCTTCTACTTGTCAGGGTGCAGCATTTGAGTATATTTTAAATGTCGAACAAGAATTACGTCGTCATAAAGTAAGAGAGATGGCAGAGATTACTTGGATTTCAAACGAACATAAATTAGGAGATTTTGGAATGGACGGAATGCTATTAAGTTATGGTAGCATGACGCTAAAGTCTTACGAAATGGTAGAAATGATTTTTGAAGACAGGGGCATTAAGTGGATTTTAGGAGCCGGTGTAAATAAAATTGAAGACGGGATTGCTCATTATGAGAATTTAGAGGGTAGCTATAAAACAGAGACCTATGATTTTGCTATGCTTATTCCTGCATTTTCTGGTCACGGTTTTAAAGCTTTTGATAAAAATGAAAATGATATTACAGAAAAACTCTTTAAAGGGTTTATGATAGTAGATGCCGATTATACACCAAAACCTTATGAAGAATGGTCTGTAAAAGATTGGCCAGAAACCTATCAAAACCCAACGTATCAAAATATTTTTGCGCCAGGTATTGCCTTTGCGCCTCCGCATGCAATTTCTAAACCTAGAAAAAGTAAAAACGGAACTGTTATTTCTCCTGCACCTCCCAGAACAGGTATGCCTTCTGGTATTATAGCTAAATTGGTTGCAGACAATATTATAGATACAATAAAAAGCAGTAAAGAGTCTTTATGTCATAAAGGTAGTTTGGGTAATATGGGTGCAGCTTGTATAGCTTCTGCTGGTTACGGGATTACACAAGGAAGCGGTGTTAGTATTACCACATATCCTATTGTGCCAGATTATGAAAAATACCCAAACACACAAGGGAGAAAATTAGGAAAAACTTTTGGAGAAATAGGTTTAGCAGGGCATTGGCTAAAGTTAGCATTGCATTATGCGTTTATCTATAAAGCTAAAATGCGTCCGTTTTGGTGGTTAATTCCAGAATAATATAAACGGTTAAAATATTTAAATAACTTATAAAAATTAGTAGAATGACACAAAGAATATCAAAATACCAGCGCTTTAAAATGATGAATCCAATTATTCAGTTTTTTAAGTTTATCTATTTAAGTATTAAAATAATGTTTGTGGTAGCAAGCGGACATGGTGGAACACGCGTAGAAAAGAAATAACAAGTTTAGTTAATTTTAGTTGTTGAAAATTGGGCATTAATTTTTTAATGCCCAATTTTTGTTTAAAAACTGTACTGAAAAAAAGCGGTTAAATTTCTACCAGGTTCTGTAATTGGTGTATTCTCAAAACCAGCTTGGTTGTTAAAGCTGAAGTTTAAATGATTGCGGTATGTTTTATCAAAAACATTGATAGCAGCAACACCAAGACTTGCATTTTTAAAAGGTTTAAATCCAAAACGAACATCTAATGTTTGATACCCTTCTGTTCTTGTTTCACCAAAACTAGGTGCAATTTCATCTTGGCTACTGGTAATATTGTATTGTAAATTTGCCCAATAATTTGGTTTTTTAAGACCAAAAATGACACGTGCATTTAAAGGCGGTGTTAAAGGCAAAGATTCATTTAAATCTTTATTTTTAGCATACACATAAGCCATTTCAGAGGTTACAAAATAATTTTCTAAAAAGTTAGCCTCAAAGGAAGCCTCGAAACCTGTCTTGTATGCACTGTCTAAATTTCTAAATACCTTCGGATTTACAGGTTGTGCTGTGGGCATAAATTTTCTAGTTTTAGAAGGATCTACAATACCAACAATAAAGTTTTCTAAATCAGAATAGAATACAGAACCTGCAAACTTAATATTGTTGCTAGTGTTCTTTGCTTTAAAGCCAATTTCAAACTGGTTATTAACTTCTGCCTTTAGATCTGGGTTTCCTATATATTCATAAGGATCTTGGTTTATTGTAAAATGATTGATAAAACGTTCTATCATATTTGCAGATCTAACTCCACGCCCAAAAGCAGCCTCTAAAGTTATAGTATTAGAAATAATTTTTTTGAGAGAAATAGTACCGCTAATATTATTTTCTGTTCGTTGTCTTAAATTATAAACAGCAGCAAAATCTGCTTCTGGATCGTTAATATCAGAAACCACTCTATCATATCGAATACCTGCAGTAATTAAATGATTTTCTTTAAACAACCACTTTGCTTCTGTAAAAACACCGAAATCATTTACATAAGAATCTTGCCAAACCTTGTCATTAAATTCTTTTGGAGTTGGCAAGGTATTGCCGTTCATAATTTTCACAACACGATTTCTTCCTCCGTCTCTATGAACCAACATAGCATCTACACCACTAAAAATATCAAGATTTTTAGACGGTTGCCAATTTAGTTCTATTTTCCCTCCTTTTGAAGTTGCTTCAACAGCAGATGAGGCTTCCATCATCATAAAAGTAGATCTTTTAGCATTGGTCATTAAATGGTCTACAAAACTATAATATCCTTTTGCAGAGATGCTTTTAAAAACCCCTTTTAAATCAGACTTTTTATAGTCTATTGATGCAATACTACTGTTGTCATATTGAGTGTCCATTGGCAAACCAGCATGTAAAACATCTCTACCAAAAGATTGCCTCCATTGAATTTGTATGCGCTCTGCATCTGTAAAGTTATACCCCATTTTTAATCCATAATCTGTACTTAAAAAAGAAGCGGGTATTTCTATATTGCTTCCATCTTGGTAGTTTCCAAAATTGCGATATCCAAAATTACCTACTACATCATACTTTTCTTTAATATATTGTAATTGTAACATGTTAACGGTGGCGTTTCCGTTGGTTTCAAATCCAGATGATATTTTACCATGAAACCCATTTTCTAAGTAATTTGGTTTTTTTGAAACCATATTAATAACACCTCCAAAAGTTGCGCCGTATCGAACTGTGTAAGGCCCTTTAATAATTTCTATTTTAGAAATTTCTTCAGGAATGATATGAGTTGTAATCGGGTCCATTCTATTTGGGCATGCATGCATCGCTTTTGTACCACCATCATATTGTATATTTAACTGTTCATATTGGCTACCTCTAAACGAAGGGTCAATTGCGTAATTACCTCTTTTAATTACAGAAAACCCGTTGATACTATTAAATAAATCGGCAACATTTTTAGGTTGCACAACGTTTTTATCATATTTATTTGACACAATAGTATGTATCGGGTCTGTTTTTAGTTTTCCGGTAACGATTACTTGGTCTAACTGAATTCTTTTAAGGATATCTTTTTTTATATCCTTTTTTTCTTGTGAAAAAGAAACACCAGTTATTAATGCGCACAAGAGCGCGCTAAAAATTATTTTCATTTTTAATTATTTAGTTTTTATGTAAGATGTTATACCCTTATATTTTGATAAGGAGTATTTATTATTTTATAAAAACTAGACTTCTGGAGGACGAAAATTAGTGTTTATTGCTAAGTATTTGTAGTGATTTTTAGCATTAAAAAAGGTTTTGCTGTAGGTATAATCAACTTTTGCAATACTACTAACATTAGATTGTTTGTAAAGCAAAACATCTTTAAAATCAATTATCTGAGTTGGTGCTTTTTCTGAGTTTTTACTGCTTTCTGTAACTTTTTTTAAATGACATTTACCGTTACATTGTAATTCTGGTTGGTCTTTGTTTTCACACAACTCTTCAATAAAACCAATAGGATCAACAGTATAATACAGATATGTAAAAGAAACTCTTAGCATATTATATAAGACAAGGCTGCTTAAAAAAATAGCGTAAAAAAGGGTTTTATTTTTAGTTAGAAAAACCAAGTAAATAATTTTTTTTTCGATGCTTTGACAGAACAAATATAGTTATAAAAATTAAAATTTAGGTGTAACTAATGTTACTTAAAGAAGTGTTTAAACACTTTAATTTTGCGGTAGTAAAAACAATACAAATGAAAAATATACTTAAAAGTATTCCAATAATTTTATTAGTGTTATCTAATTCTTTAGCAGCACAAGAAATTATTTCTATAGGCAAGGCAGAAGTTATATCAAACCTAAAGAAAAATAATTTAGGCTTAAAAATTTCGTTACAAGAGTTTTATGCTGCAAAAGCAGATTACAAACAATCCAACGCAGTTTTTTTACCAAATATTACAGCTAGCCATACAGGTATTTCTACCACAAATCCATTAATGGCTTTTGGTTCAAAATTAAATCAGGGTATTTTAACTCAGAATGATTTTAATCCGACGTTGTTAAACAATCCTACACAGACTCAGAATTTTGCAACTAAGATTGAAATTCAGCAACCATTAATCAATTTAGATGGTTTTTATCAAAGAAAAGCAGCCAAATCTAAAATGGAAGCCATGTCTTTAAAGACAGAAAGAACTAAAGATTATATGGCGCTAGAAGTATTGCAAGCCTACATGCAATTGCAGTTGGCATACAAAGCAATAGATGTGTTAGAAAAAGCATTAGAAACTGCTGAGGCGCATCAGAAAATTGCAACCAATAACTTACAGCAAGGTTTTATGTTAAAAGCAGATGTTTTAAGTGTAGCTATAAGAGTTACAGAAGTTAAAAATCAGTTACAAGTTGCAAAAAGTAACATGCAAAACGCTTCTAATTATTTGTCTTTTTTGATGAATACAAAAGAAGATGTTGTGTACAAACCGTCTGAAGAATTAACGATTGTTTCTTTTGATAAAGAACCGATACTTATTTCTGAAAACAGAGCAGATATAAAGGCAATGCAATTGGCTAAAAAAGGATATGAGGCTTTAAATAAAGCAGATAAAATGGCTTTTTTACCTCGTTTAAATGCCTTTGGAAGTTATGAAATGTATGATAATAAGTTGTTGCAAGGAGCCGCAAGCGGATACTTAATTGGCGCACAATTAAGTTGGGATATTTTTAAAGGATCGCAACGTTTTGGAAAAGCACAAAAAAGCAAAGCAGCTCTAGAAAAGTCGAAGTTGTCTTACAATCAGTATGTTGCTAAAAGCAATTTAGAGTTTCAGAAAGCAAAAAGACAATTAGCAGATGCAAAAAACAGCTTAGAATTAAACAAATTAGCTCTGCAGCAATCTGAAGAATCTTTAAGAATTAGAAAAAATAGATTTAAAGAAGGTTTAGAAAAAACGGCCGATTTATTAGTGTCAGAAACACAGTTTGCACAAAAAGAATTGGCGTATTATCAAACAATTTATCAATATAATTTTACCCAAGCTTATTTAGATTTTTTAACCAAAGAGTAAGAAGAGAAATAAGAAAATAGAGACCAAAAATTAAAATTTAGACTTAAACAAACACCAACAATGAAAAAATATTTATACACCTTAATCGTAACATCGGCATCTTTGTTTATAACAAGTTGTGGTAGCGAAGACAAAAAAGCCATTGCAAATACAACACCAGCAATCTCTGTAAATGTTGCTAATGTTACAGAGCAGCAAAACAGTTCTTATTTGTCTGTAAGCGGAAAAATACAAGCCGTTAATAGTACCTCTCTTAGTACCAGAATGATGAGTTCTGTAGATAAAGTACATGTTGCTATTGGTGATAAAGTTAGAAAAGGACAATTGCTTGTATCTATTAACAATGCAGATTTAGAAGCTAAAAAAGCACAAGTAAACGCAAGAATTACTCAAGCAACAGTTGCTTTTAAGAACGCAGAAAAAAACTACAAGCGTTTTCAGAACCTTTTTAAAACAAGCAGTGTTAGTCAGAAAGAAATGGATGACATGACTGTAAATTACCAAATGGCAAAAGCAGCTCTTGAAGCAGCCAATCAGCAAAAAAATGAAGTAAACGCACAATTTGTATATAGTAATATTACCGCACCATTTAGCGGAATTATTACAAGTAAAAACATAGAAAATGGAGATATGGCTTCTCCTGGTATGCCATTAATTAGCATAGAAAATCCGACAGATTTTGAAGTTGTGGCTATGGTTCCAGAAACAGAAATAGCACAAATTAAAAACGGAGCACAAGTACGTGTTTTGGTAAAATCTATAAACGCTACAGTTGCCGGGAAAGTAGTAGAAGTAAGTACTTCTGCAAAATATACAGGTGGGCAATATTTGGTAAAAATTGAATTGGCTAAAAAACCTGCCAATATGTTATCTGGAATGTTTGCAACGGTTCAGTTTCCGGTGCATAAAAAATTAAAAGCAAGCATGGTTTTAGTGCCAGAAACTGCTATTGTAACAAACGGTCAATTAGCAGGTATTTATACAGTAAGTGAAAGCAAAACAGCCATTTTAAGATGGTTGCGATTGGGTAGAACTTACGGAGATCAAGTAGAGGTATTATCGGGTCTTTCTATAGGAGAATCTTACATTCTTTCTGCCAAAGGAAAATTGTTTAATGGTGCTAAAATTACAATTCAATAACTAACAAGTTGCGTTAAGGATAGTAGTGAAAATCCTTTTTTTAATGCTGAACTCGATTCAGTATCTCTTTCAAAAATGCATTTAGCTTAAATAGAAAGAGGCTAAAATTAATTTAGCACAAGAAAAAAGATTGTAACGAATAGCCTGTTTAAACGCCCAAAATAGATAATAAAATGAAAGAAGGTATCGCAGGGAAAATAGCAAAAGTCTTTATGCAATCTAAACTTACAGTGTTGTTAATGCTGGTGTTTATGGTTGTTGGAGTGTATAGTTCGTTTTTAATTCCGCGTGAAGAAGAACCACAGATTGATGTGCCAATGGCAGATATTTTTGTGGGATATCCAGGCGCAAGTCCTACAGAAGTAGAATCTAGAGTTGTAAAGCCTCTAGAAAAATTGATTTCTAACATAAAAGGGGTAGAGTATGTGTATGCCACTTCTATCAAAGAAAAAGCCATGGTTATTGTGCAGTTTTATGTGGGCGAAGATATTGAAAGATCGTTTGTAAAATTATACAATGAAATTAACAAACACATGGATCAAATGCCAAAAGGTGTTACGTTTCCGTTAGTTAAAACTCGTGCTATTGATGATGTGCCAATGCTTGGATTAACACTTTGGAGCGAGAGTTATGATGATTATCAATTGAGCTTGCTTGCAGGTGAATTAGAAAATGAAATTAAGAAAATAAATGATGTTTCTATTACTCATAAAATTGGGGGTAGAAGTAGAGAATTGCGTGTTGTTTTAGACAAAGATAAAATGGCAGAAAGTGGTGTAGACTTCTTGTCTGTTTCTAAAATGATTCAAGCAAATAACACGCAGTTAAGTTCGGGTAGTTTTGATAAAAATGACAACGAACTTTTGGTAACTACAGGCAGGTTTTTAGAAACTGTAGAAGATGTAGAAAACTTGGTGATTGGTGTGCAACAAAACAGGCCGATTTATCTAAAGCAGATTGCACGTATTTTAGATGGTCCAGAAATTCCTAAAAACTATGTGAGTTTAGGGTTTGGTAACGCAAGTAAAAAAAACCAAACCTATCAATCAGAATATCCGGCAGTTACTATTTCTGTAGCCAAAAGAAAAGGCGCAGATGCCATGAAAATTTCAGAAAAAGTACTTGATAAAGTAGCTAATTTGCGTAGCACATTAATTCCTGATGCGGTACATGTAGAGGTTACTAGAAATTACGGAGAAACAGCATCTCATAAAGTATCAGAATTGTTGTTACATCTTATTGGATCTATCATTGCTGTAACTTTAGTAGTAATGTTGGCCATGGGTTGGCGTGGTGGTTTAGTAGTGTTTTTATCGGTGCCAATTACTTTTGCATTAACGCTATTAAGCTATTATATGTTAGATTATACATTGAATAGAATTACCTTATTTGCGTTGGTGTTTGTAACCGGAATTGTGGTTGATGATTCTATTATTATTGCAGAAAACATGCACCGTCATTTTAAAATGAAGCGACTGCCATTTAAACAAGCAGCTTTGTATGCAATTAACGAAGTAGGAAACCCAACAATTTTAGCAACCTTTACGGTAATTGCTTCTGTGTTGCCAATGGCTTTTGTATCTGGTTTAATGGGTCCTTACATGGCACCAATGCCAATAGGAGCATCAATAGCAATGATTTTATCTTTATTTGTGGCTCTTACAATAACACCTTATTTAGGATACATTTTCTTAAGAGAAAAAGACAAGAAAGGACAGCCAGAAAAGGCAGAAAAACCTTTAGAAGATACTTTTATTTATAGAGCTTACAACAAGTTAGAAAGACCTTTGTTAGAAAACAGTAAAAAACGTTGGTTATTTTTAGGCGGAACATTTGCAGTATTAATTGCAACAATGGGCTTGTTTTTAACAAATTCTGTTGCTGTAAAAATGTTGCCTTTTGATAATAAAAATGAGTTTCAGGTGGTTATTGATATGCCAGAAGGCACCACTTTAGAAAGAACTGCTGTTGTAACACAAGAGATAGCACAATACTTATCTACAAGGCCAGAAGTGGTTAATTATCAAAATTATATAGGTACTTCTGCACCAATAACTTTTAATGGTTTGGTGCGTCATTACGATTTGCGTGGTGGAAGCAATATGGCAGATATTCAGGTAAATTTAATTGATAAAGGTAAAAGAACAGCACAAAGTCATGATATTGCAAAGTTGTTTAGACCAGAAATTCAAAAAATAGCTGCAAAATACAACGCGAATGTAAAATTGGTAGAAGTTCCGCCAGGACCTCCTGTTTTATCTACGATTGTTGCTGAGGTTTACGGACCCGATTATAACGAGCAAATAAAAATCGCAAACGAAGTTCAGCAAATTTTAAGAAATACAGACGATGTTGTAGATGTAGATTGGATGGTAGAAGCAGCTCAAAAAGAGTATCAATTTAACATCAACAAAGAAAAAGCGATGTTGTATGGCGTTACACCACAGCAAATTGCTTATACAATGAACATGGCACTTTCTAACAGCTCTATTACAACGTTGTACGATGAAGCTGCCGTAGATCAAATTGGGTTGGTGTTGTCTTTAGATGAGAAAGAAAAATCTACCATACAAGATCTTACACAGTTAAAAATAACCTCAAAATTAGGCACTATGGTTCCTATTGCAGATGTGGTTGATATTAAAGAAACTGAAAGTGCAAAAAGCATCTATAGAAAAAACCAAAAGCGTGTTGTATATGTGATGGCAGACATGGCTGGTCAATTAGAGAGCCCTGCATATGCAATTTTAGGAATGGAAAAAAAGTTACAACAAATTAAACTTCCAGAAGGGTATAAATTGAATGAAATGTATTTGGGGCAGCCAGATTATGAAGATGATTATACCGTTAAATGGGACGGAGAATGGCAAATAACTTTAGAGGTTTTTAGAGATTTAGGAATCGCCTTTTTAGGAGCTATTATTTTAATTTATATCTTAATTGTAGGATGGTTTCAAAACTTTAAAGCACCTGTAGTAATGATGGTTGCCATTCCTTTATCATTGATAGGAATTATTTTAGGACACTGGATGATGGGCGCCTTTTTTACAGCAACTTCTTTTATTGGAATGATTGCTTTGGCAGGAATAATGGTTCGGAATTCGGTTTTACTAATTGATTTTATCAACCTAAGAACCGCAGAAGGTGTGCCGTTAAAACAAGCAGCAATAGAAGCAGGTGCAGTAAGAACAACTCCTATTTTATTAACTGCCGGAACCGTTGTAATTGGTGCATTTGTTATTTTGTTTGATCCAATTTTTCAAGGATTGGCAATTTCACTAATGGGCGGAACTATTGTTTCTACCGTATTAACATTAATTGTTGTTCCGTTGGTATATTATATGATTGAAAAGAAAAACTATAAATAAACGCATATGAAATTAATAATTGTAACTGCTGTAGCAGCATTTCATAAAGAAGTAATTGCGCTTTTTAAGAAAGCAAATATCGAAAACTTTAGTGAGTCTGGTATTGATGGGCACAAAAATAGTGCTTCTGTATTGGTAGCTTCTAATTGGTTTTCTGGAGAAAAAGCTAGTAATGAATCTTCGCTGTTTTTTTCATTTACATCCGAAGAAAATAGTGAGAACTTGTTTGTGCTTCTCAAAGAGTTTAATGCTAATTTAGAAACAAACAATCCTATAAAAGCGGTTGTAGTTCCGATAGAGAAATTTATATAAACTTAAAAAAATTAAGAAAATGTTAAACAAATATTTTAGAGTTATAGTAGGTGTAATGGTGTTGTTAAGTGTTGTTTTAACAACCTATGTGCATCAAAACTGGTTGTGGTTTACGGTTTTTATTGGCGTAAATTTAATTCAGTCTGCATTTACCAAATGGTGCTTGTTAGAAACCATTCTTATAAAATTAGGAGTAAAGAAATAAATTCCCCCTTTTTGTTAGAAAAGAGGTTGTCTTCTTGTTAGAAGCAACCTCTTTTTATTTTTATAAGTAGTTATTTAAACGCATTGAAACCAGTAATGTCTAAACCGGTTATCAATAAATGAATGTCATGTGTACCTTCATACGTAATTACACTTTCTAAATTCATCATGTGGCGCATAATAGAATATTCGCCAGAAATACCCATTCCGCCCAAGATTTGTCTTGCCTCTCTGGCAATTTTAAGTGCCACTTCTACATTGTTTCGTTTTGCCATAGAAATTTGTGCAGAAGTTGCTTTGCCTTCATTTTTTAAGGTTCCCAAACGCCATGCTAAAAGTTGAGCTTTGGTAATTTCGGTAATCATTTCTGCTAATTTCTTTTGTTGTAATTGAAACTGGCCAATAGGTTTGTTAAACTGAATTCTTTCTTTACAGTATCTTAAAGCCGTATCGTAACAATCCATAGCAGCGCCAATTGCACCCCAAGCGATTCCGTAACGTGCAGAATCTAAACAACCTAAAGGTGCACCCAAACCAGATTTGTTTGGTAATAAATTTTCTTTAGGCACTTTAACATTGTCAAAAATTAATTCTCCGGTTGATGACGCTCTTAAAGACCATTTGTTGTGTGTTTCTGGCGTAGAAAAACCTTCCATGCCGCGCTCAACAAGTAAACCCTGAATTCTACCAGATTCGTCTTTAGCCCAAACTACTGCAACATCACAAAAAGGTGCGTTAGAAATCCACATTTTTGCGCCATTTAGAAGGTAATAATCACCCTTGTCTTTAAAATTGGTAGTCATTCCGGCCGGATTAGAACCATGATTGGGTTCTGTCAATCCAAAACTTCCCATCCATTCACCTGTAGCCAATTTTGGCAAGTATTTTTTACGTTGCGATTCGTTTCCATAGGTAAAAATAGGATACATAACCAATGAAGATTGCACAGAGGCTGTAGAGCGAATTCCAGAATCTCCACGTTCTATTTCTTGCATAATTAATCCGTAAGAAATCTGATCTAAACCTGCGCCACCATATACTTCTGGAATATAAGCCCCAAAAGCACCAATGCTTGCCAAACCGTTTATAATTTGTTTTGGAAATTCTGCTTTTTGAGCATATGTTTCTATAATTGGAGATACCTCTCGTTTTACCCAATCTCTTGCTGAATCACGAATTAATTTATGTTCTTCCGATAATAAATCGTCTATATTGTAGTAATCAGGTGCTTGAAATACATCAGGTTTCATATTTTACGTTTAATTTTAAACAAATAAGTTTTTAACTTGTAGCTAAAAATACATATCTTTTTTAAAGTTAGCGATTAGAAATTGTTAAAAAGTTGTTGTTTTCCATTAAGTTTGTATTAATGAGAAATACGTTAGGTAAACAAGAGCGTTTAAAAAGTAAAAAATTAATAGAAAAACTCTATGCTGAAGGAAATTCTGTAAAAAGTTTCCCTTTAAGAATGGTCTATTTACAAACTGCGCATACTTCAGATTTTCCTACGCAAGTAGGTGTCTCTGTACCTAAAAGGCTTTTTAAATTAGCTGTTCATAGAAACAGAATTAAACGTTTAATGAGAGAGTGTTACCGTTTGCAGAAAGAAATTGTGTACGATAACTTAGACAAACCTTATGTTTTTATGATTTCTTACATGGGAAGAGAAGAATTAAGTTACGAAGAAGTGCATTATAAAATGCAAAAGTTACTTACTTTATTTGTAAATCAGGTTACAAAACCTGAAAGTACCAAAGTATAAAGTACTATTTTTTACAATAGTTTTTTTTGAGAATAAAAACCCTTTTTTTAAAAGAAGTCACTTGCTTATTAAGTAGTTATAATCTGTTAAATAATTTTATCTTTGAAATTTAAAAGAAAGCATGTTAAAAACAAAAAAAATAGATAGAACAAGAGCACAAGAATCTACAAATGCAATAGAAAAATTATACATTTCTATGCGTCATTTATTTAGTAGAGGTTTTTACAAACCAATGGGTATATCTGGAGAAACACTTTTAAAGTCGTTACTTTCATTAAGACCAGAAATATATGGCTCTATTGCAGAAGAAAGAACCGAGTTAAATGGTTTAACCTACGTAATTGAAAGATTACCAGAAGGTATAGAAGAATGTCAGTTTATTAATTTAACGGCAGACGAAGGGTATCGAGAGTCTCATTTTAAGGCAATTATCCCGCCAAAAAGAAGAAGAAATTGCTACAGGATAGACAAAGATCAAATGAATATTGAAATTACAAGAGGACGATCTGAAATTTATGATATTCTAACCCACTTAACTTTTTTATTTATTGAGTCGCATAAAATTCAAAAAAAAGTTACTATCAATGAAGGAGCAGGTTTTATTAGAGAATGGTTGTATTTAGAAGAAATTGTAATTCATAATAAACAAATTACATCAAAAGAAAGAGAAGTAGCAATTGCACATTTATGTAATATTTTAGGGAGAACTTTTGACGAGGTATTTACCATACACACTACTTTTAAAACTTCACAAAATGAAGATCGTTTTTTTCATTTGATTTATTGGTTAGGTAAATTAGCCATAAATGAAGTTCTAGAGAACAAGAAGCGTAAAGTTACTTTTAGCACTGTTTTAATTGAAGAAATTGGGCATCATATTTATGGTGATATCTGGGCAACTAACATAAAAGAAACCTTAAAAGACCACCAACTTTTAAATAGACCCATTCATATTATCAGTGCAAATATGCATAGCGTTTTAAATTCTATTTATGCTAAAGGCGCGTTACCAAAAGAGGCAAAAACATACAAAGGATTTGAATTATTTGAACTGTTAAGTAATTCAGATAGCAGTACGTTACAGAAAAAGGTAAAAGAATATGCCTCTAAAAACGGATTAATCTATATCAAAGATACCTCTGGTACTAATATAAATGTTCAAATAATAGATACTGATAAAATAAACTTCGAGGTTTCATCGTTTGAAAAAGAAAATAGTAAAGAAGAACGTCCGGTAATTATTGTAATGGATTATGCTTTTGGTGAACAGGCCTACGAAACTATGGATGAATTATTGAAACCATATACGTGTGAGAAGAACATCAAAACACATTTAGATGTAAAATCGATTTCTATTATGGGTAAAGCTGGTATTTTAGAAGGTGGTAAAGGAGATATTATGATACCGAATGCACATATATTTGAAGGAACAGCAGATAATTATCCGTTTAAAAATGAATTAACAAAAGAAGATTTAGAAGGGTTTGGGGTGCGTTCTTTTGATGGTTCGATGGTTTCTGTTTTAGGAACATCATTACAAAATAAAGATTTATTAGCCTTTTTTCATGATTCTACCTGGAATGTTATCGGATTAGAAATGGAAGGAGCTCATTATCAAAAAGCCATACAATCTGCTTCTAAAATTAGAGGAAATATTTCTGAAGATGTTAAAGTAAGATATGCTTACTATGCATCAGATAATCCACTAGAAACCGGTGCAACACTAGCGTCTGGTGGTTTAGGAATGACAGGTGTTACACCAACGTATGCTATTACGCAAAAAATATTAGAACAAATTTTTTAATACAAGGAATTAGAATGTCAACAACTAACAAAAACGAAGAAGAAGTAGATTTAGGATCTTTATTTGTAATTATAGGAAAAGGGTTTAAAAACTTTTTCAATTTTATTGGAAGTATTTTTAAAGGGATTTTTCATTTTATAATTACTATTTTAATATTTTTAAAAACTAATATTGTAAAAATTGGTATTGCCACAATTATTGGTGCTATAGTTGGTGTTTTTATTGAAGTGAAATCACCCACAACTTACGAGTCAGAATTATTGTTAGAACCAAATTTTAAGAGTACAAGACAATTGTATAACAATATTAGTTACTATAATAATCTTGTAAAGCAAAAAGATACAATAGGACTAGCGAATACTTTTAATATAGATAAGCAAGATGCAGCAAGTTTAAAAAAGTTTGAGATAAGTCCGGTTATAAATGACAACGATATTATTAATTCTTATGATCAATTTATTGAAGAAGTAGATACTTTAACCGTTAAAAGTTACTCTTTTCAAGATTTTAAAACTTCTTTTTCTATATATGATTATAATGCCCATAAAGTAAGAGTCGTCTCTGAAAAGAATGATATTTTTAATAAGTTAGATGCTGTTATTATTTCTTCTATTGTAAAAAATACTTACTTCAATAAATTAAAGTCTTTAGCTAACGAAAATCTAAATAGAACAGATTCTTTGTTTAGACAAAATTTAACTCAGATAGATTCTTTAAGAAAGGTATATGTAGAGGTTATGCTTCAAGAGGCAAGAAAACCAGAGTCAAACGGAACTAATATTGATTTAGGAGGCGTAAAAAAAACAGCAAAAGAGTTAGAGTTATTTGAAACGAATATAGAAATAAATGAAGAATTAGTTGATGTAAATAAAGAAAAAGGGACAGAATATGAGGTGATTAATGTTTTGTCTAATTTTCAGCCAATTGGAACAGAACTAAAAGGAGTTACAAATAATTACGCCTTTTTATTAGGTGGTTTAGGAGCCGTTTTTATGATTTTATTATTGTTATTTGCTCAGTTAAACACTTTTTTAAATTCTTATAAAAAATAAGGATGCAAACAATTCTAATTACAGGTGGATTAGGTTTTATTGGAGCCAATTTTATTCCTTATTTTTTACAGAATAATAAAGAGTATAAAGTTGTTAATTTAGATCTGCTTACTTATGCTGGTGATATTGAAAACCTCAAAGAATTAGAGAATAATGATCATTATGTTTTTGTAAAAGGAGATATTTGTGATAGAAATTTAGTTGAACAATTATTTCAGACCTATAATTTTTCTCATGTTATTCATTTTGCAGCAGAATCTCATGTAGATAATTCTATTAAAAATCCAGATGCATTTGTAAAAACAAATGTCTTTGGCACTTTCACTTTATTAGATGTTGCAAGAAATCATTGGGTGCATTCACCAAATTCATATAAAGAAGATTTTAAAGAGTCTAGATTTCATCATATATCAACAGATGAAGTATATGGTACTTTAGGCGACGAGGGTTTATTTACAGAAGAAACACCATATGCACCTAACAGTCCTTATAGCGCATCTAAAGCTTCTTCAGATTTTATGGTAAGAAGCTATTTTCATACCTACGGCATGAATGTGGTTACTACAAATTGTTCGAATAATTATGGGCCGAAACAGCATGATGAAAAGTTAATTCCGACTATTATAAGAAAAGCGATTTCCGGAGAAAATATTCCCATTTATGGTGATGGAAAAAATATTAGAGACTGGTTGTATGTTTTAGATCATTGCAAAGGCATAGACTTGGTTTTTAAAAAAGGAATATCGGGTGAAACTTATAATGTTGGCGGAAAAAATGAACGAAATAACTTATATATAGCAAATACTATTTGTGAAATATTAGATAAAATTTATCCTAAAGAAAACTCTTACAAAGCGCAAATAAGTTTTGTAAAAGACAGACCTGGTCACGATTTTAGATACGCTATTGACGCATCAAAATTAGAAAATGAACTAGGTTGGAAAGCAGATGAAAATTTTGAATCTGGAATTTTAAAAACCATTCAATGGTATTTAGAAAAATATACATAGTATGAAAGGAATTGTTTTAGCAGGAGGTTCAGGAACACGTTTACACCCATTAACATTGGCTGTTAGCAAACAGTTAATGCCAGTGTATGATAAACCAATGATATACTATCCGGTTTCTACCTTGATTTCTGCTGGGATTAGAGATGTTTTAATAATTTCTACACCACAAGATTTACCTTTATTTCAAAAATTATTAGGAGATGGAAAACAGATTGGTTGTAATTTTAAGTATGAAGTTCAAGAACATCCAAACGGTCTTGCAGAAGCATTTATTATTGGCGAAAAGTTTATAGGTACAGATAAAGTAGCCTTAATTTTAGGAGATAATATTTTTTACGGCTCGGGTTTGGCAAATTTACTAAGAGCCAACATCAATCCAGATGGCGGTATTGTATACGCTTACCATGTTAATGATCCAGAACGATATGGTGTGGTAGATTTTGATGATAATAATAATGTTTTATCTATAGAAGAAAAACCTGAAAAGCCTAAATCTAATTATGCGGTTCCAGGGATTTACTTTTATGATAATGAAGTAGTAGAAATTGCAAAAAACATACAACCTAGTAACAGAGGAGAATTAGAAATTACAGAAGTCAATAATGTATATCTAAAAAAAGGAAAACTGTCTGTAGAAATTTTAGATAGAGGAACTGCTTGGTTAGATACGGGTACTTTTGATTCTTTAATGCAGGCTGGGCAGTTTGTACAAGTTATAGAAGAAAGACAAGGCTTAAAAGTAGGTTCTATAGAGGAGGCTGCTTTTAGAGCAGGATTTATTTCTAAAGAACAATTGTTAGAAATTACAGAATCACTTTTAAAAAGTGGGTATGCCAATAATTTACAAAAATTATAAATGAAGGTAACAGAAACACATTTAAAAGGTTGTTTTATTATAGAGCCAACTATTTTTGGAGATCAAAGAGGTAATTTTTTTGAGGTATTTAATCAAAAAATATTTGAAGCTAAAACAGGTTTATCTGTTCATTTTGTACAAGACAATCAATCAATATCTCAAAGAGGTGTTTTAAGAGGCTTGCACTTGCAAAAAGGCGAATTTGCGCAAGCGAAGTTAGTACGAGTTATTCTTGGTAAAGTATTAGATGTTGTTGTAGATGTTAGAGAAAACTCACCAACATATGGGCAACATTTTTCTATAGAACTATCAGGAGAAAATAACAAACAGTTATTTGTGCCAAGAGGTTTTTTACATGGTTTTGCTACGCTTGAAGATGCTACTATTTTTTCATACAAATGTGATAATTACTACAATAAAGAGTCGGAATCTGGAGTTATATATAATGATGAAACTTTAGGGATAGATTGGCAACTGAATGAAGATGAGGTTTTGTTGTCTGAGAAGGATAAATGTTTAGATGGTTTTAAAGGTCTTTCTAAACAATTTGAAACAGTAAATAAAACTGTAATAACTTATGGTACTTTTGATCTGCTACATTATGGACATATCGAAATTCTTAAACGAGCTAGTAAGTTAGGTGATAAATTAGTTGTAGGTGTTTCTACAGACGAATTTAATAAAGTAAAGGGTAAAAATTGTAAAATACCCTATTTAAAGAGAAAACAGTTTTTAGAATCTTTAGATTTTGTAGATGAAATTATTCCGGAATCTAAATGGGAGCAAAAAGTAGATGATGTTTTAAGAGTAAAAGCAGATGTTTTTGTGATGGGAGATGATTGGAAAGGAGAATTTGACTTTTTAAAAGAATATTGTGAAGTAATTTATTTGCCGAGAACAATTGCTATTTCTACAACAAAATTAAAAAGTGTGTTAGAATAGTTGTAAACAACGTTAAATGTTAAAAAAACTTATAAAAATTATTAAGCAATTTTTTAATGACATAACTTTATCAAATAGGAGTAAGTTTTATTTTTTATTTTTAACTCTATTTTTTAAAACAGTTATAAATTTTTTATTATTGTTTTACATTGCAAAAGTAGTAAATGTAAAAGAATTTGGTAGTTTTACATTATCTTTTGTTGTGATGACAATTGGTGTTTTATTAATAGATTATGGCTATAATTTACATTCTTTAGTTCTCGATTTTAAACATAAAAAGGAAGTTTCAATAAATATTTCATCAATTATATCAGGGAAATTTTATATATCATTCACCCTAGTAATTTTATTTCTTCCAGTTTTATATTTTATAAATTTAGAAGAAATTTCAAAAAAAGTAATATTAATTTTATCATTATCTGCAATACCAAATTCATTTGGTAATTTTTATTTTTCATTATTTAAAGCAAAAAACAATTATAAGTTTGAAGCTATTGGTTTTTTCTTACAAGGTGCGTTTTTAATTATTTTATTGTTTTTAAATCATTTTTTTGGGAGTATTGATATTATTACAATTTCGCTAATAGTATTGTTCACAAAAATTATTTATTTTATTTATTCATATTTAAAATTTAAAAAAGAGTTTAGAATAATTTTTAAACTAAGTTTAAAAAATGCCTTTAATTCTTATGTAAACTCATTTAATTTTGGCATACATTTAATTTTAGGTACTTTAATTTTGTATGTAGAAACACTATTTTTATCTTATTTTTCTGATATGGAAACAATTGGTTATTATCAATCTGGATTAAGGTTAATAATGGCAGCCTCTCTTTTTGGAGCAATTATTACCGATGGCTTTGTACCTGAAATAGCAAAAAATAAAAACCAAAAAAAGTTTATAACAGCACGAATGTTAAACTTATTTACTTTTTTAGGTGTTTTTTATTTTCTACTTCTTTTAACTCTTATGTTTTATTTTAAGACAGTTTTAACTGTTTTGTTTTCAAGTAAATTTGAATTAATACAAAGTTATTCAACTTATATAATATTAATTATATTTTGCAGAGCAATAGGTATTGTACCAGGTATAATTTTAACAAGTTTAGGTTTACAAAATATAAGAGCAAAGGCAGTTTCATACTCATTTTTATTAAGTATATGTTTAAATATATTTTTAATTCCGTTGTATGGTTTAGAAGGCGCATTTATTTCATTTCTATCTACTAATATTTTGTTGAATATTGTATATTTTTATTTTGGTTTCAAAAAAATTAATTTTATAAAACTAATTTTACCAGGAGTAACTTTAGCAATCTTCTTATACGGTGTTCTTCAATTTATTTTTTCAGAAGACAATATCTTATATTTTTCAATTTCTATTGTATTTAATTTAATCATTTTAATAATCATCCAAATTAATCTCAAGAAAAAAAATGTTATCAACTGAAAAGAGAAATTTAAAAAGGATTTTATTACTTTTTATATATCCATTTATTTTCCTTTTAAAAGTTATTCCTAGAAATAAAAAAATTTGGGTTTTTGGAAACTTTAAAGGCTATTTAGACAACACAAAATATTTATATGAGTTTGTTGAAGAAAAAGATGAACTTAAAGTTTATTGGATTACAAGAGATGAAAAATTATATAAACTATTAAAATCTAAAAATAAGAGAGTATTGTATTATGGTTCTCTTAAAGCAGTTTGGATAAGTTTAAGGGCGGGAGTATCTTTTCAGTCAAATGGTTACTCAGACTTAAATAAGATAGCCGCTTTAAATTCTTTTAATATAAATTTATGGCACGGTTTCCCAATAAAAAAAATTATTTTCGATGCAGAATTAGAAGTTAAGTTTTCTTCATTTGGATTAATGAATTCAGCATTAACTTTTCTAAGTAGTAAAGCACTAATGTTTTTAAATAATAAAATTGATTTGTTTGTAGTGTCAAGTAATATTGAGTTAAAAAGAATGGCCAATGCATTTAAAGTAAGTAAAGATAAGTTTAGAATTGTAGGAACACCTAGGTTTGATATTATTAATAAAGAAATTGATAGTATACCAAGTATAGCTGCTATTTTTGAAAAACATAATATTACTAAAGGGAAAAATATTATGTATGCGCCTACATGGAGAGAAAACGGTTGGAACTCAAAACAAATAATTAATAATACAAAAAGATTCAATTCATTTTTAGAAACAAATAATAGCTACTTTTATATAAAAAAACACCCTTTAACAACTAAAAAAGAAATCGAAAATTGGGGTATTAAAGAAAATAAAAGAATTATTTTTACAAGTGATTTTGATATAAATGAATCGTATAAATTTATAGATATACTTATTACTGATTTTTCAAGTTTAATTTTTGATTATGGAATTTTAAACAAACCAATTCTTTACTTTATAACAGATTTAAAAGATTATTCAGATAATAGAGGCTTTTATGATGATGTTACTAAAATTTCAGGTAATAAAATAAATCAAACTTGGGACGATCTTATTACTTCTTTAGAAGCAAATATTAAACAAGATCGGTATATAGACCATCTTCATTTTGATTATTTAATGCAAAACCCACCAAATAATGTTAGAGAAAACATTATTAAAATGGTAAATAAAGAAATTAAGAATGGTTAAAATAAAATTACACACTATTTATAGTGTTGTCTTCTTTTTATTCCTTTTTACAATAGTAAGCAGAGGTTTTTTTGAGTTGTTTTTTGATAAAAAAATAGCATTTTTAATTCAAGTAGCTACTATTGTTGTTTTTATTACCTTTAATATGGCTTTTTTTAAAGTTAAATTAAGTGCAAAGTATTTACTGATTCAGTCTACAATTTTTTTAGTTTTTATTTTTTCAGCTGTTTTTTCATCAATAATTACAACAATTCTTAAAAATGGAGGTGCTCCCTTTTTTTATAGTGCTATTATGATTTTTTTGGCTTTTACATCTATTATAATAAGTTCTTTAAATATCAATATTTTTAAAAAAATAAATCTTGGTAAGATGATTTTTTTTCTAATAATTATTTTATTTATGGTTTCAATTTACGAGCAAGTAACAAAAACTTTAATGCCAGGAGCATGGTGGTATGGTAACGTAGTAAGACCAGCATCTCTTACAGGAAGTAAACAACATTATGCTATTATTTTGTCAATATTAACATTATATGTTTTTCAGTATTGGTTAAGCCTAAAAAAGAAAGTCTATTTTATTGGGTTTATTGTTGGTGTTATTGGAGTTTTTTTGTCACTAACTCGTTCTGGGGCTATGATATTGGTTTTAGCTTTTTTCTCATTTCTTTGTTATAAATTTTATATTAAACATCTAATAAAAATAAACACTAAATTCTTATTATTTTTATCTGTTAGCTTAATCTCAATTATTTTATTTTCACTTATATATTTTGATATTGATTTCTTTTTTCAAAGAATAATTAGCTCCATAGATACAAATTCTGCAGGGAATGGAGAAAGAGTTAAATCTTGGCTCAATGGGCTCAATTTAATGTTTACATCAAATAACTTGTTTTTAGGACAGTATACAGGTGTTGTTACAAATGCAACTAGAACAGTAACAAGCACAAAGTCTTTTGTGGTAGAGTCTGGTGTTTTACAGATGATTTTGAATTTTGGATTGATCGGTTTTTTAGCTTTCTATATGATTCTTTTTAACGTTTATAGTCGAATAATTAAAAAGCATGTTTTTCTTTATTTTGTATTTTTTTCATGCTTATGCTCGACTATAGTTTATCAATCTATAGAAACAATTCCTTTCATCATCTTATTTTCTTTATTACCATTAATTTCAATGAACATAAATACATTGAAATTACAAATGAATATCTTAGATAATAAATAATGTATTAAATAGAATGAGGGCATTAAGAATTATTTTTAGCAGATTAAACCTAATAAAGTTTGGCTTATTACTATTTTCTATATTTCCTCTAATACCAAATAAAATTAAAGGTTTTCCTGTAATTTATGCTTTTATTTTTTCTCTTATTTTATATCTAAGAACTAAGAAAAAAAAAATTAATTGGAATTTTTTTCTTATAAATTCTGGAATTTTTTCATCTTACATTTTTAGCCTACTATATACTTCTAATTTAAAATATGCTATAAAAAATTTTGAGACTAGCCTTTCTTTATTAATCACTCCTTTAGTTTTTGCATTAATCTGGGGTTTTAAAGATGAAATTGATTTTAATAATCTAAAAGTCAAAATAATATCGGTCTTTTATAATGTTGTTTTTTTATATAGCATAATTGTCTGCTGTTATTTGTTATATATAGGAAGGCTTTCATACTTAAATGACCCAAATTTTTTTAGACATTTTATAGAGTTTCTTCCATTAATTGGTCAACACTCAATATATGCCTCTATTTTTTTGTCTTTAGGGTTATTATTTTCTATTAATTTATTTAATTTAAAATCAAGTATTAATAGTAGAATAAGTATTCTTTTAAAAAATATTGTTATTTCTATTTTGTTAGTTTCTTTAGCATCCAAAGGTGTTTTATTAGCCACTTTTATTACAGTAATTTTTTATTGTTTGTCAATTATAAAAAAAAATCAGAAACGTATACTAATAATACTTTTAATTATTTTTTTAGGCGCTTTAAGTATAAAGTTCTCACCGTCTTTATCAAAAAGAATTAGTAGTTTTAAATTAGCATTAAGAGTTCAGTCTAATGATGGTAATCTAAGTTCGACTCAAACTCGAAAAGAAATCTATATTTGTTCGTTAGAGGCTTTGAGTAAGAATTGGGTTTTTGGGTATGGTATAGGAGATGTTAAAGACACATTAATGGAATGTTATAAAAACACTTCAGAATATTTAACTAAAGGTGAATTTAATACTCATAATCAATACTTAAGTATATTGTTAAGCTCTGGTTTGGTAGGTTTATTTCTCCTATTTATTTTTTTATTTTATAATCTTAGACTCTTTATAAAAAGTGAAAATTATTTTTTTTTTTCAGTATTCATTTTTTATTTAATAACTATGTTTTTTGAAAATATTTTAGAAAGACAATCTGGTGTTATTCTATTTTCTTTTTTAATTAATTTTTTTAGTTTCATTAGTTTTGACAAATCTCAAAAAAACAAAAGTTTAATTGATTAAAATACAAAAATATAATAATTCTTTTAATTTTTTTAAGACCATTACCTCTATTTATATAATTAGTAGTAGTTTTGAGTGTAAAATTTATGTAAAAAATTTAAAAGTTGAGTAAGAAAATTACTATCATTGGTATTAATTATTATCCAGAAGATACGGCTATTGGTTTGTATACATCTCAACTTTCAGAATTTTATGTTGAGAATGGTATTCAGGTTGATGTAATTACAGGCTTTCCTTATTATCCTGCATGGAGAATAAGTAAACATTACAAACAAAAGAAAACGTTTTATAAAGAAAAAATTAATGGTGTAAATGTTTTTAGATATAAACAGTATGTGCCAAAAAAACCTTCATTCATAAAAAGAATTATTCATTTATTAGATTTTTCTTTTGGTACATTTATTAACGTTTTTAAAATAAAAGAGACAGATGTTGTTTTGTGTATAGTTCCTTTTATTGGATCTGTTTTCTTAGGGAAAATTTTATCTAAATTAACAGGAGCAAAACTTTGGGTACATATTCAAGATTTTGAATTTGATGCTGTAACTGATTCAGATATTTTACAAACTAATAATAACCAAAATATTTTTTTTAAAGTCCTTTTTTGGGTAGAGAAAAAATTGTTAAAATCTGCAGATTTATCGAGTACTATAAGTTCCTTAATGTTAGAGAAGTTAAGTAATAAATTAAATTCGAATAAATCAAAAAAATTATTACCGAATTGGGTAGATTCAAACTTTATAAAACCACAAGATTATAAAGTTCATAAATACTTGAAATCAACTAAATATAAAATTTTATATTCTGGTAATATTGGAGAAAAACAAGATTGGATTTTTTTTATAGAATTTGTTAAAGAATTAGAAAAAATAAATGATGTTGAAATTATAGTTGTCGGTAATGGCAGTAAAAGAATTTGGTTAGAAGAACAGTTGTTAGACCAAGATAACGTCTATTTTTATAGTCCTGTAGAATATTCCGAACTTTCAAATTTATTATGTAGTGCAGATTTACATATACTTTTTCAGAAATCAGAGGTTATAGATACAGTAATGCCCTCTAAAATTCTAGCAATGATGTCTAGTGAAAAACCCTCTTTAATTACTGGTAATTTAAAATCTGAAGTAGCATCTATTTTACAAAAATCTAAAGGAGGTAAGTATTTTGAAAATAAAAATAAAGCTGAAATTTTAAACTTTGTAGTTAATTTAAAATCAGACAAATATTTACAAGAAAGTTATGGGCAAAATGCAAGGAAGTTTGTTTCTGAGTATTATTCAAAAACTAAAATTTTAAATAAATTTAAAGAAACATTTATAAATTTAATAAATTGAAAATTAGAGTTAAAAAATATTCACGTTTAATTACCCCCCTGTTGGTTTTATTTGATTTAATAATTATAAATTTGGTTTTATATTATTTTTCTAATAAGACAACTTTTTATTATCAAATACATATATATCTTTCGGTTTTTTGGTTATTTATCACCTATTACACAAGGTTTTATAAAGTATTTAGATATACACACATTCTTAAGTTAGTATCATTATTGTTTTCTAATTTTTTTGTTTTTTTATTAGCTTTTTTTGCTTTTTTTACACTTTTCAAAAAAGGTGAAGTTATAAGCAAACAATCTAATATTGTATTTTCTTTTGTAATTATTATTACTTTTTTTAAGTTTTTATTCTTTTTTCTTCTAAAAAAATACAGATTAAAAGGAAATAATTATAGAAATGTTATAGTTTTTGGAGGAAGTGTATCTGCTAAAAATATTGTTTCTTTGTTTACAAAAAGGCAAGATTTAGGATATCGATTCATTGGCTTTTTTTCGAATAAAGAAAGTAAATCATCAAATTATTTAGGCAATATTTCACATGGTTTAGAATATGTGAAAAAAGAAGATATAGATGAAATTTATTGTGATGTAAATTCTTTTAGTAGCTCTGAATTCAAAAAAATTAGAAGTTTTTTCGATATAAATAAAATAAGTTTTAGTCTCATTCCAGAAAATAAAGCCATTTATAGTAAAGATTTTATTTTAGAATATTATGGTACTATTCCTATCTTAAAGCCAAAAAAGTTACCATTCGAAAGGATAGAAACTCATATCTTAAAAAGAATTTTTGATTTGATTTTATCATTACTAATTTGCGTTTTTTTGCTTTCTTGGCTATTGCCAATTATATGGGTTTTTGTTAAAATTGACTCTAAAGGAAAATTTATTTTTAAACAAAAAAGAGATGGAATTAATGGGGAACAATTTTTTTGCTACAAAATAAGATCAATGAAAGATAACAATTTAGCAGATAAGGTTTCTACAATTAAAAATGATAAACGGGTAACTAATGTTGGTGCATTTTTAAGAAGAACTAGTTTAGATGAATTGCCACAATTTATAAATGTTTTAAAAGGAGACATGAGTATCATTGGCCCTAGACCACATATGAATATTCAAACAGAAAAATATTTAAAAGAAATAGATAATTATTTAATTAGAAACTCTGTAAAACCGGGTATTACTGGCTTAGCTCAAGTTTCTGGTTATAGGGGTGAAGTTAAACAAAAGTCCGATATTGAAAATAGGGTTCGTTTAGATATCTTTTATATCGAAAACTGGTCTTTTATTTTAGATGTAAAGATACTAATGCAAACAATATTTATAGTATTTAAAGGAGGAGAAAAAGCCTATTAATGATATTAGAAAAATTTGATATTACAGCTTCTATTGTCCTTTACAAAGAAGATAAAATGGAACTAAAAAATACGATTAAGTGTTTTTTAGATACACCATTAAGCAAAAAACTTTTTTTAATCGATAATAATACCGATAATAATTTTAAAGATTTTATTGAAGATAAAAATATAGAGTACATTTCAGTAGGTAAGAATATCGGTTTTGGCTCTGGGCACAACTTAATAATAGAGAAAATAAAAAACACTTCTAACTTTCATTTAATTTTAAACCCAGATGTAGATTTTAAATTGAATGTTATTCCTAACTTAATTACTAAATTAAAAAGACATGAACTTGTTGCTATGATTGCGCCAAAAGTAGTTTTCCCTAATGGAATTCATCAATTCTCATGTAGAAGATATCCAAAGGCAGTAGAGCTTTTAGCGAGAAGGTTTTCATTATTAAGACCTTTATTTAAGCATACAATTAACAGAGGTATTTATAGCGATAAAAATTTACAAAGCTCTTTTTTTGCAGAGTATATTACAGGTTGTTTTCACTTATATAAGACTGCTGATTTTGTTAAATTAAATGGTTTTGATAATCGCTATTTTCTATATATGGAAGATGTAGATATTTGCAAGAAAATAGAAAAAATTGATAAGTTAAAATTATATTACCCGCGAGAGGAAATAACTCATGTACTTAAACAAGGCTCTTCAAAAAGCATTAAATTATTTTTTAGACATACATCTTCAGCAATAAAATATTTTTTAAAGTGGGGTTTTTAGTATGGTAACTAATTATAAAATATATTTGCAAACACAACAAAACAACACAAATGAACATTCTTATTTTAGGTTCTGGAGGTAGAGAACACGCTTTTGCATTAAAATTATCTGAAAGTAAAAAAGTAACTCAGCTTTTTGTAGCACCGGGTAATGCCGGTACAGACAAAATTGCTACCAATATAGATTTAGACCCAACAGACTTTACAGCTGTAAAAAATACAGTTTTAACAAACAACATACAAATGGTGGTTGTGGGGCCAGAAGCACCTTTGGTAAATGGGGTTCACGATTTCTTTTTAGTAGATAACGAGTTGAAAGACATTCCAGTAATCGGGCCTAAAAAAGACGGAGCTTTGTTAGAAGGGTCTAAAGATTTTTCGAAACAATTTATGCAAAAACACGGTGTGCCAACTGCACGTTACCAATCTTTTACCAAAGATAACTTACAAGATGGTTTTACCTTTTTAGAAACTTTACAACCTCCCTTTGTTCTAAAAGCAGATGGTTTGGCTGCAGGAAAAGGAGTCTTAATTTTAGATTCTTTGCAAGAAGCAAAAGCAGAATTAGAAGAAATGGTTACTAATAAAAAGTTCGGAGAAGCTTCTACAACCGTTGTAATCGAAGAATTTTTAAAAGGAATAGAATTGTCTGTTTTTGTGTTAACAGATGGTAAAAACTACAAAATTTTACCTTCTGCTAAAGATTACAAAAGAATTGGCGAAGGAGATAAAGGTTTAAATACTGGCGGAATGGGTGCCATTTCTCCGGTACCTTTTGCAGACCAAGCTTTCTTAGATAAAGTAGAAGAATTGGTTGTAAAACCTACTATTAAAGGTTTGCAAAAAGACGGAATTGATTATAGAGGTTTTATTTTTATTGGTTTAATGAATGATAACGGAAATCCGTCTGTTGTAGAGTACAATGTTAGAATGGGAGACCCAGAAACAGAGGTGGTTTTACCAAGAATAGAAAGCGATTTATTTGATTTGTTTGAGGGTGTTGCACGCCAAAATTTAGATACAAAATCATTTTCAGTAACCCCAAAAACAGCAACTACTGTCATGTTGGTTTCGGGCGGATATCCAGAGGCATACGCTAAAAATAAAGAAATTAACGGGCTAGAAAATGTTACGCAATCTACTGTGTATCATGCAGGTACTATTCTTAAAGATAACAAGGTTTTGTCTAGCGGAGGTAGAGTGATGGCGGTAACTTCTTTTGGAGATACTATTGAAGAAGCACTAAAAAAATCATACAATTCTATCGATAAAATTTCTTTCGATAAAATGAATTACAGAAAAGATATCGGTTTCGATTTAGTGTAGTATTTTTATTTGGGCGTTTTAACAGGCTTTCCATTTTATCTTTTTTTTTACAAAAAAAAGGATGTCATTTCAATCCTTAACGCACTTGCTTGCAAGCAAATTGAGTGTCTTAATATTTAATTTATTATATATAAACTTGGTAGCTAATAATCAACCTGAAAAATGACAACTACCTCCAAAAAAATAATAATAGCACCTTTAAATTGGGGACTTGGTCATACTACAAGATGCATCCCGATTATCAATGCATTAATTTTAGAGAAATTTACACCAATAATAGCTTCAGACGGCAATGCGTTAGAATTTTTAAAACAAGAATTTCCAACACTACAAACTATTTTATTACCTTCTTATAATATTACATACGGTAAAAACTTAAAACTAAGTTTGCTGTTACAATTGCCAAAAATTATAAAAGCAGTTCAGCAAGAACACGCAGTTATCGAACACTTTGTAGCAGCTAATAAAGACGTTGTTGGTCTTATTTCAGACAATAGATTTGGCGTTAGAAATAATACAATACCTTCTGTTTATATAACGCATCAATTAAATGTTTTAAGCGGATTCACCTCTATGTTAACCAGTAAAATTCATCAGAATATTATTAAAAAATTCCATGAATGTTGGGTGCCAGATCAGTTAAATTCAGAATTTTCTGGAAAATTATCCATATCAAATCAGCCATTAAATCAAAAATTTATAGGAGTTTTAAGTAGATTTAAAAAACAAAAATTACCAGAAGTTATTGATGTTTTGGTTATTGTTTCTGGACCAGAACCCAATAGAGCAAATTTTGAAAAAAAATTAATTTCAGAGTTTAAAAACGATACAAGAAACATTGTTTTTGTGTTGGGTATAGTAGAGAAACATCAGAAAAAATGGAAAGAAAACAATTGTACGTTTTACAATTATGTGTTATCGTCAGAGCTAGAAAGTTTTATCAATTCAAGTAAAGTAGTGGTGTGTAGATCGGGTTATACCTCAATAATGGATTTGGCAGTTTTAGAAAAAAAAGTATTTTTTATACCAACAAAAAACCAAGAAGAACAAGAATATTTGGCAACTTATTTAAACAAAAAAAAGACAGCTCCATTTAGTAATCTTATAGATTTTACCATAGAAAAGTTAGATCAAATAGTAACATACAAAGGTCTAAACGCACAAGTACATACTTTAGATAACGTTTTATTTGGCCTTTTTCATGGTAAATGAAAATTCTGAACCCTCATTAAAAACACTTTTCAAAAGAACATTTTGGTTGTGTGCCTCTACAATATGTTTTACAATAGATAAACCAAGTCCAGAGCCACCTTGCTCTCTAGACCTACTTTGATCTACTCTATAAAACCGTTCGAACAAACGGGGTAAATGTTGTTGTTTTATTCCTTCTCCGTTATCAATAACACGAATTATAAATTTATTTTCGTTGTAGTTGTCTACAGATACAATTGTGGTTCCGTTTGGCTTGCCATATTTAATAGAGTTTACAACCAAATTTATAAGCACCTGTTCTATCTTTTCAATATCTCCTTTTACAAAAAATGGAAACTCATGTACTCTATCAAATTTTAGTGTAATGTTTCTTTTTTTTGCCTTCATTTCTAGCAAATCAAATACATTTTGCACGATTTCTAAAATGTTAAAAATCTCTTTATTTAGTTTTAATCCATCGGTTTCTAATTTGGCAATCATGTCTAAATCTTTGGTTACAGCAACTAACCTTTCAACTCCTTTGTTTGCTCTGTCTAGGTATTTTAGTCTAATGTTTTTATCATCTACAGCACCTTCTAAAAGAGTTAAAATATAGCCTTGTACTGTAAATAAAGGTGTTTTTAATTCATGAGCAAGATTTCCTAAAAAATCTCTTCTAAAAGAATCTCTTTCGGTTAAACTTTTAATTTCTAAGAGTTTACCTTCTACAAACTTTTGCATTCTTTTAGAAAGTTTGTCAATATCTGTGGTTACAGAATCTTTTTTTAGGTCCTCTACATTTAAGATAGAAACTTCTTCGTATATTTTTTTTAATCTTCTGTAAATAAAGTGTTCTGCCCTGTATTGTATGACAAAAAAAGAAATTAAAAAAAGTACAATAATAGAAATTATTACAGTACTAACTCCTAAGTCTTCAATAATAAAAAAGTACGCAAAGGTTGCTACTAAAACAGATAATAGTGTTAGATATATTGCAGACCAAAGTGCGTAAGAATATGTTTTTTTTAATTTCATAAAAGCGTTTGGTTACTTGTCTGTTTCTTCAATTATAAACTTGTAACCTACACCTTTTACTGTTTTAAAATGATGATCTCCAATTTTTTCTCGTAACTTTCGTATGTGTACATCTATAGTTCTGCCGCCTACAACTACTTCATTTCCCCAAACAGTATCTAAAATTACTTCTCTTTTAAAAACTTTACCAGGTTTAGAAGTTAGTAAAGAAAAAAGTTCGAATTCTTTTCTAGGTAAAGAAATTTTAACACCTGCTTTGTACACTACATATTCTTCTCTGTCAATTACAATATCTCCAATTTTAAAGGCTTCTTCATTTTTTTCTTCAGATTTTAACCTTCTTAAAAGCGATTTTATTTTGCTTACTAATACTTTCGGTTTTATAGGCTTTGTAATATAATCATCTGCACCGGCTTCAAAACCTGCAACTTGCGAATAATCTTCTCCTCTTGCAGTCAAAAATGAAATAATTACATTTTCTAGAGTGCTTATTTTTCTAATCTTTTCACAGGCTTCAATACCGTCCATTTCAGGCATCATGATGTCTAACAGAATTAAATGGGGGGTATTTTTTTTAGCAGATTTAATAGCTTCTTGTCCGTTATTGGCAGTAAAAACTTGGTATCCTTCGTTTTTAAGATTGTAGCCAATAATTTCTAGGATGTCTGGTTCATCATCTACTAATAAAATTTTAATATCGCTTTTATTCATAATCTAATCTACAAACTTTAATTCAAAAATAACGATTATTCTATAACAAACACTTCATTTAACAATCATTTAATTTATAGACACTATTACATAACGTTTAGTTAACTATAAGCTTATATTTTGTTTTTAATTATTGATTATTAGATAATTAACACCAAAGTATCAGAATAAAACCTTATATTAGTATGAATTTTAAATCAAATGCTATGAAAAAAAATTACTTTATTACATTATTGGTATTATTTTGTTTTGGTATTTCGTCCTTTGGGCAAGAAATGCTTTTAAACGGAAATTTTGAAAATTGGGATGATGACACCTCTCCTACAAGTTGGACAAAGGTAGAAAACACCTCAAAGGAAGCAACAGAAAAACATGGAGGCTCTTTTTCTGCAAAACATGTTGGTGGTACAAAAGATCTGGGCCAAACGATTAGTGGTATTGTTGCTGGTGATAGTTACACGATAACTATTTGGTATAAAGTGGCTGTTGAAACAAATGGGACAGATATTCGTATTTGGTCTTATTGGAAAGATGGTTCAGATGTCAATATTACAGATGCTGCAACTGATGATTTGATTAGAGGTGTTGGCTCTAATGGTTATTTTGATAATAACGGAGGTGCTTGGACAAAGTACGAAGTTACAGTAATAGCACCTACAAATGCTATAGGGTTTTATTTTGAGTTAAGAACCTATAGTGGAGCAACTGTTTATTGGGATGACTTGTCTTTTGTTAAAAATGCAACCGCTTCTGTTGATACTAGAAATAATATCAAAGGCTTTACATCTTACCCAAATCCAGTAACAAGCAATCAATTTACAATTGCAAGTAATTCTAATTCAAAAAAAGAAGTTGTTATTTATAATTTGTTAGGGAAAAATGTTTTAAAAACTAGTTTTTATGGAGAAAAAACTACCATAGATGTATCTTCATTGCACAGTGGAATATACATGTTAAGAGTATTAGAAGATGGTAAACAGGCTTCTAAAAAATTAGTCATAAAATAAGTTTGTTTATTCTAATTTTTAAAAAATAAGCTCTGAAATTCTCAGAGCTTTTTTTTGTATCTTTAAATCAAAACACTATGAATTTAAAAACAAAACTGACAAATATTTTATTTTTAGATATAGAAACTGTTCCGCAAGAAGAAAATTGGAACTCTTTGTCTGACAATTTACAGGAATTATTTTCAAAAAAAACACACTACCAACGTAAAGAGGCTATTACACCAGAAGATTTTTATGAACGTGCTGGTATTTGGGCAGAGTTTGGAAAAATAGTATGCATTTCTGTAGGGTATTTTGTAGAAACCCAGTTTAGAGTAACTTCTTTTTATGGTGATGATGAAAAGAAACTATTAGTAGATTTTAAACTTATTTTAGAAAAACATTTTTCAAAACCTGCTCATGTTCTTTGTGCGCATAACGGCAAAGAATTCGATTTCCCTTTTATTGCAAGAAGAATGATTTTACAAGGTGTACAACTACCCGATAAGTTAAATTTATTTGGAAAAAAACCTTGGGAAGTACCCCATTTAGATACTTTAGAACTCTGGAAATTTGGAGATTACAAACATTATACTTCCTTAAAATTACTTACATCAATTTTAGGCATTCCTTCTCCAAAAGATGATATAGATGGTAGCGAGGTTGCAAAAGTTTATTACCAAGAAAAAAACATCAAAAGAATAGTCTCTTATTGTGAAAAAGATACTATTGCAGTAGCACAAGTTTTATTAAAATTTAATAATCAAGAGCTATTACAAGAGCAAGATATAATTAGTGTGTAAAGAACTTTTACTAAGTTAATGCCTAATCTTCTGCTTTCATAGAAAGCGTTAGCCAACGTTCTTCTTTTTCCTCTATTTCTGCAATTATAGATTGCAATTCCTCAGATTTTTTTGGAATATCTTCAGTACTAATCTCTACATTTAAAAATTGCTTTTCTATAGCTGCTTGCCTTTTTTGAAGTCTTTCTATCTCTGCTTCTAAAGCCCCAAATTCTCTTTTTTCATTGAAGGTTAAGCTGGCTTTTTTTTCTTTTTTGACTTCTTTTTTTACAGGCACTTCAATAACTTTTTTTTCATCCAAAGATGTTTCTGCAGAAGCATCATAAGCTCTAAAGTCTGAGTAGTTTCCTGGAAAGTTTTCTACAACACCGTCTCCTCTAAACACAAATAAAGAATCTACAATTTTATCCATAAAATAACGGTCATGAGATACTACCATTAAGTTTCCTGGGAAGTCTAATAAAAACTCTTCTAAAACATTTAGAGTCACAACATCTAGATCATTTGTAGGTTCATCTAAAATTAAGAAATTAGGATTTTGAATTAAAACAGCACATAAATACAAGCGTTTTTGTTCGCCACCAGATAGTTTTTCTACAAAATCATATTGCTTCTTCTTGTCAAATAAAAAACGTTCTAATAATTGCGAAGCAGATATTTTTCTACCTTTAGAGAGCGGAATATACTCTCCAAACTCTTTTACAACTTCAATTACTTTCTGACCTTCTTTTACTTGTATTCCGGCTTGTGTGTAGTAACCAAATTTTACAGTTTCGCCTACTACAACTTTACCGCCATCTAAATCGCTTTTTTCTGTTAAAATATTTAAAAAAGAAGATTTTCCTGTTCCGTTTTTACCAATAATACCAATGCGTTCTCCGCGTTTGAAAACATAATCAAAGCCCTCTAAAATCTTTTTATCTCCAAAAGATTTTTGCAGTTTATGAAGTTCAACAATTTTACTTCCCAAACGCTCCATATTAATTTCTAATTGAACTTTATGGTCTTTTCTTCTTTGGTGCGCTTTTTCTTTAATTGCGTAAAAATCGTCTATTCTAGATTTCGATTTAGTAGTTCTTGCTTTGGGCTGTTTGCGCATCCAATCTAATTCTTTTTTAAATAGACTTTTGGCCTTACTTAAATTGGTTGCTTCTAGCGCTAAACGCTCTTCTTTATTTTGAAGATAGTATGAGTAATTTCCTTTGTATTTATATATTTTACCTTCGTCTAACTCTAAAATTTCGTTACAAACACGTTCTAAAAAATACCGATCGTGCGTAACCATAAAAAGAGTTATTTTTTCTTTGGCAAAGAAAGCTTCTAACCATTCTATCATTTCTAAATCTAAATGATTGGTAGGCTCATCTAAAATTAAAAGATCTGGTTTGTTAATTAAAACGATGGCAAGCGAAAGTCTTTTTCTTTGTCCACCAGATAGTTTTCCGATTTTTAAAGACAAATCTTCTAATTTTAATTTAGATAAAATTTGCTTGTATTGTGTTTCAAAATCCCAGGCATTGTATTGCTCCATTTGCTCAAAAGCTTTTTGGTAAGCATCTACATCGTCTAGGTTTTTAAGTGCTTTTTCATACCTATTTACAATAGAAAGAATTGGGTTGTCTGTCGCAAAAATGGTTTCTTCAATCGTTAAATTGATGTCTAAATTGTCTTTTTGCGCCAAATATGCTATAGAAATTCCTTTTCTACTAACAATTTGCCCTGTATCTGGCACATCTAATCCAGCAATAATATTTAAGATAGAAGTTTTTCCGCTTCCGTTTTTAGCAACAAAAGCTACTTTTTGGTCTTTGTTAATTCCAAAAGAAATGTCTTCAAATAAAATGCGTTCTCCGTATGCTTTAGAGATATTTTCTACTGATAAATAATTCACTTTTTATATTTTTCACAAAGAAACAAAAAACCCTCTCGTTAACTTCTTTTTTTAAATTATTTAATTTTTTTAGAGTCATATTTTGGGCATTATTTTCTCAAAATTTTTAGAGACTTCATTTTTTTAAAAATATTTTTATTAATGGTATATTGCACCTTTAATTAATGATAAAGAAAACATGAAGATAATAGTACCTATGGCAGGTATTGGGTCTCGTTTAAGACCACATACTTTAACAGTGCCAAAACCTTTAACCGTAATTGCGGGCAAACCAATTGTACAGAGATTGGTAGAAGATATTGCTTCTGTAATCGATGAAAAAATAGATGAAATTGCGTTTATAATTGGCCCAGCTAAAAAAGGGTTTCCTGCTAATACAGAAGAAAGTCTTTTAAAAATTGCAAAAGAGTTAGGTGCAAAAGGTTCTGTTTATGTGCAGGAAGAAGCTTTAGGAACAGCACATGCACTTTATTGCGCTAAAGATTCTTTAAGTGGCCCTTGTGTGGTTGCATATGCAGATACTTTGTTTAAGGCAGATTTTAAGTTAGATGTAAATGCAGATGGCGCAATTTGGGTAAAGCAGGTAGCCGATCCTAGTGCATTTGGAGTAGTAAAATTAGAAGAGGGCATTATTACAGATTTTGTTGAAAAGCCCAAAGATTTTGTCTCTGATTTGGCAATTATCGGAATTTATTATTTTAAAGATGGCGATCGTGTTAGAAACGAGATTCAATATTTAATAGACAACGATTTAAAAGAAAATAACGAGTATCAACTTACAAATGTTTTAGAAACGTTAAAACAAGACGGCGCAAAATTTATACCAGGAACTGTAAGCACTTGGATGGATTGTGGTAAAAAAGACCCAACCGTAGATACCAACAAACAAGTGTTAGCCTTTGAACATAAAGCTGGTATCAATTTAGTTGCTAGCAACGTGGTTTTAGAGAATTCTGAAATTATACAACCTTGTTACATTGGTGAAAATGTGGTTTTAAAAAACGCTAAAATTGGGCCATATGTTTCTATCGGTGCTAATAGTAGTGTTGAAAATACTACAATTACAAACTCTTTAATACAAACAAACGTTGTAATTACTAATGCAAATTTAGACAACGCAATGATTGGTAACCATGCAACATATAATGGTAATTTTACCTCTGTAAGTATTGGTGATTACACAGAATTAATTTAGATGAGGTTTATAAAGTATTTTATTGCTTTTGTATTTGTTTTTACAGCCTGTAAAACAAAAAAGACATTGATTAATAACACAATCATTGCCAAAGATTACTCTTCAAAGAAAGTTGCTAAAAAACATGTTTCAGCAAATTTTTCGAAAAAATCTTTAGAAGCAAAGTATAGAGCAGATTTTGATAATGGTAAATTAAAGCAAAATATTTCTGTCAATTTAAAAATGATAAAAGACAATGTTATTTTATTAAAGGGCACAAAGTTTATTACCGTTTTTAAGTTGAAAATTACTCCTGAAGGTCTTGGTTTTTACTCGCCAATAAATAAAACGTATTTTCAAGGAGATTTTTCGATGCTAAAAGAAATACTAGGAGTAGATATTGATTTTTTTCAGCTTCAAAATTTATTTTTAGGCCAATCTTTGTTAGATGTAACCAATGAAAAACAAGAAGTTTTTATTGAAAACAATGCGTATGTATTATCACCTAAAGTACAAGATAGCTTGTTTGATATTTTCTTTTTTATCAATCCGGGTCATTTTAAGTTAGAAAAACAAACAGTTTTAAGTGCTAATAAAAAAGAAAGGTTAGATGTTTTTTACCCTTCTTATAGTTTGTTTAAAGGTGTTGTTTTTCCTTCTAAAATAAATGTTTCAGCTAAAAATCAAGGCACTGTTAGTCAGTTAAATTTTACATTAAAAGCAGTAGAATTCAATACCGATTTTGATACTCGATTTGTAATACCTAACGGATATAAGAAAATTAAATTATAGTGAGCACTAAACCAATTTACATATCAATTATAGTTTTTTTCTTAAGTGTTTTGTCTGTTTTTAGTCAAACTAGAAAACAGTTAGAAGCTCAAAGGAAAAAGTTAAATAAAGAAATTGTACAAGTAAATAATTTACTTTTTTCGGTTAAGAAGAAAGAAAAAAATGCATTAGATGCTTTAAAAGATATTGATAAAAAAATAGCTGTGAGAGCTCGTTTAATATCAATAATAAATGCAGAGGCATTACTTTTGTCAAAAGAAATTACTGCTAATCAATTATCGGTAAAAAAGTTAGAGGCTAAGTTAAAAGCTTTAAAGGCAGATTATGCAGAGATGATTTTTAAATCTTACAAAAGTAAATCTCAGCAAAGTAGAATGATGTTTTTATTATCATCTCAAAATTTTTACCAAGCATATAAAAGATTAGAGTATATGAAACAATATACTTCTTTTAGACAAAAACAAGGCGAAGAAATTCTTGTTAAAACCAACGAGGTTAAGGCAATTAATGATTCTTTGTTAGTGCAAAAACGCTTAAAAGATACTTTAGTTTTATCAGAAAAAAATCAGAAAGAAGAGATTGAGGCAGATAAAAAAGAGTACGAGCAATTAATAACTACAATAAAGAAAAAGGAGAGTTCTTATAAAAAGGAACTTCAAAATAAAATTAAAGAAGAGGCTAGCGTAACGAAAAAAATAGACAAAATTATTCGAGATGAAATTGCAAGAGCGAATAGAATTGCGAAAGAAAAGTTAAAGACAGAAAGTAAAAAAGTAGTTAAAAACGAATTTATTTTAAGTCCAGAAGCAAAAGCTTTAGCTGCAAATTTCGAGTTAAATAAAGGCAAATTACCATGGCCAGTAGATCAAGGAATTGTGGTTCGAAAATTTGGACAACAAAAGCATCCTACTTTTCCAGGAATTACAATTAACGGAACAGGGTTGCATATAGTTACCAAACAAGGTAATAATGCATTGGCTATTTTTAACGGTTCGGTTTTAAACGTTTTAGTTACCGCACAGGGTAAAAAAAATGTATTAATACAACATGGTAATTATATATCTTCATATAATAATCTGCAAAGTAGTTCATTGAAAAAAGGAGATTTTGTGACTACGGGTCAAAAAATAGGGCAAATTTTTACAGACAAAGTATCTAACAAAACCAAACTTATTTTTGTGTTGTTTAAAAATACAACACGTTTAAACCCTGCAGATTGGATTTTAAAAAGATAGTTCTTTTATAGACTTTGATATTTAATATTTTTTTGAAGAATAATCGAATTAGGTATTGTAATTAATTCTTTTTCAGGTGTTTTAAGTGTGATAAAAAAAGCGCTAATATCTTTGATTTCTCCTGTTACGTTATTATCCTTTTCTAAGATAGTTATAGTATCTCCTATTTTAACAGGGTAGTTTATAAATAAAATTACACCTGCGGTTATGTTAGATAAGATAGACCATTGAGCAAAAAAAGCAATACCTACAATTGTTAAAAATGAAGAAATATAAACTAAAAGTTGTTGCTCATCTACTCCCCAAATTAAAGATATAAATATAATTGCCGAACAATAAATTAGGATTGATATTATTTTTGTAATCCACTAAAATTCGGGCTTTTTGAAAACCAAATTTAAGTTGAATTTTTTTCAACGATTTAGTGGCCATTAATCTGATTAACATTGTAATTGCAAGAATTGCAATAGTATAAATGATTTTATAGTTTAAAAAATCCATTTTTATGTGTTTAGTTAAAGAGTGCTTTTAATTCTTTTGCCTCATTAGGTAATAATTTTCCTGCTAAAACGAGGCTTAATTGTTTACGTCTTAAGGCACCGTTAAAACGAGTTATTTCTAGTTTAGATTCTGGTTTTATTTGAGGTACTTCTACAGGTTTACCATCTTGGTCAACAGCAACAAAAGTATAAATACCCTCATTTACCTTTGTTCTAGACATCGATTTTCTATCTTCTACCCATACATCAACATATATTTCCATAGAAGATTTAAAGGCTCTAGATACTTTTGCTTCTACAGTAACAACGCTACCAACAGGCACTGCTTTGCTAAATGCAACATGATTTACAGAAGCTGTTACAACAATTTTTCTAGAGTGTCTTCTGGCAGCAATACTGCATGCTCTATCCATTCTAGCTAATAATTCTCCTCCAAAAAGGTTGTCTAAGTAATTTGTTTCACCAGGTAAAACTAGGTCTGTAAGTACGGTTAAAGACTCTTTTGGTGTTTTGGCTTCCATATTAAAATTTTTTGCAAAGATAACAATCAGTAAATTAAAATTTACCAATTTAAATAGAAAGAAAAAGAATTGGTTTTACTAGTCTTTAATTAAAAGCCAAGCATCTTTAGAAACTGTTTTTTGAATTCTATAAAGAAAATTTGTAGCTTCATTTCTATCAGAAAAACTATGAAAGCTAACTTGAGTAAGTCCCCAATTGTTAATGCCAATTATTTTAGCATTATATCCTTTAGAAATTAATTGACTTACCTTTTTTTCTGCATTTTCTTTTATTTGAAATGCTCCAGCAATAACATGGTATTTTTCTTCAGTTTTTTTAGCAACATTTAAAGAAATTGTAGGTAAAGGATTAGAAATTACAAATGTTGCAGATTGAATCTTTTTTTGAATTTCTTGTTCTTGTAAAGCTAATACTTCTGTTTGCTTGTTTACTTGATAGCCATTGTAACCAGCATAGCTTAACGTTAATAAGATAGCAGCTGTAGCAGCAACTTTTATAAAAGTTGGTAAGCTCTTTTTAGTTTCGTTGTTGCTTTTTACAGTATTAAGAGGTATAATTTTTTTGTTAGTCCTAATTATTTCAGGTGATGTAACAGCAGATAAACCGAATGAACTTGTTAAAAAATTAACTTTTAAATTAGGTTCAAAAATTATCTTATTGGTTGCAGATAGTTTTAATTTACCTAAATTATTTATTGTAACTTCTTTTGATTGCAATTCGTTTTGCCATTTAATTACTGATAAAGAAATAGCTGTTGTTGCTTTTTCAAAAGAAATATTTTCTGTTGCAGCAATATAGTTTGCCAATAAACCATCATTGTGTTTTAGCAAACTATTAAAACTAATTTGCTTTGTAGGTGCAGAAAAACTAAAGGTTTTATTGTCTATTTTAGACCCAATTCTATTGGTTACAAAACCTCCAAAATCTGGCACAATTACACAATCGTGTCTGTAAAGTAAATCGGTTATATATTTTGCTAAAATCATGATAACAAATATATATTTTTTAGGGTTTGATAAAAGAAAGTTCTGTAAAAATTATCAACATATTTTTTATATATTGTTAATCAAATTGTTAGCTATTGGACACAGAAAAGTTGCTTGCTATTTTACGTTTACAAAAATGCAAAGGCATTGGAGATATCTTGGCAAAGAAACTCATTGTTAATGTGGGAGATATACGTCAAATTTTTACCGAAAAACAATCTAATTTATTAAAAATTAATGGAATTGGCAACCATATTTTAAATACCTTATTAGATCCTCTAAATATTACTTTAGCAGAAAAAGAATATAAATATATAACAGAAAATAATATTTCTTATTCTTATTTTTTAGATGAAAATTACCCTAAAAACTTACAGCAATGTCTAGATAGCCCTATTTTATTATTTAAAGACGGAAATTTAGACTTTTCTAATCAGAAAATAATTTCTATTGTAGGTACTCGTAATATTAGTTCTTATGGCCGCACGTTTTGCAATCAGTTGGTAAAAGATTTAGCTATTTACAATCCTATTATTGTTAGCGGTTTTGCTTACGGTGTAGATATTTGTGCACATAAGGCAGCCATAGATAATAACTTACAAACAATTGCCGTTTTGGCACATGGATTCAATCAAATATACCCTAAAGTTCACAAAAAATATATTCATAAAGTAAATGAAAATGGAGGTTTTTTAACTGAGTTTTGGCATGATGAAGCGCCTTTAAGAGAAAACTTTTTAAAGCGAAACAGAATTGTAGCAGGTGTTTCTAAGGCCACAATTGTTATAGAATCTGCAGCTAAAGGTGGTTCTTTGGTTACTGCAGATATTGCAGACTCTTACCATAGAGATGTTTTTGCGGTGCCTGGCAGAACTACCGATATCTTTAGCAAAGGCTGTAACAACTTAATAAAGTATAACAAAGCTCATATTTTAAACTCTGCCGAAGATATTGTAAAAATGTTAAATTGGGATCTTATAGAAAAACCAAAACAAATTCAGCAGCAACTTTTTATAGATTTAAATAGTTATGAACAAAAGATTTATGATCTATTACATCAAAAAGGAGCGCAATTATTAGATGTTATTTCATTGGAATGCCATATACCAATCTATCAATTATCTGGCTTGCTTTTACAAATGGAATTAAAAGGGATTATAAAACCCTTACCCGGTAAAATGTTTGAATTGGTCTAATTAATTATCCTTATTTTTGAGGTAAAATCAACCTATATCATGGCGGTAGAAAAAAAATTAATGTCTAAAAAGAAACCAGCATTTCCTGTAAATGAAATGCTAAATGCGTATCTAAAAAATTATAAACGGACTATAAAAATTTCTATTTATTATGAAGATTTGTTACGTTTTCAGGGTTCTGTTGTGGTCTATGATAAAAATGATGAAGACACACTTTGGGTAAGAACTTATTATTCTGATTCTGATAGAGAAGAAATAGATACAAGTTTAAAAAAAGTATATACTAGGTTGCATTCCGATGGAAATGATGATAGCATTCCCTTTTTAAATGTAGATGCAATAGACTATTGTACTTTTGGAAATTCTAAACCTTTTAGGATAAAAATACGTAACATATTAAATGATAACTTTACTTACTTTTATGTAAAAAAAGCAGATGCTTCTCGAATTTACGGGTTAGAATTAGAGCATATTTTATCTCCTCATAGCATTAATTTTTTGGTTCATAAAGATACTCTGATAGAAGAGCATATTGCTGGCATACCAGGAGATGATTTTATTAGAGATTTTTTACCAAAATGTACCGAGTTAGAAAAGTCGCAAATAGCCAAAGAGTTTGTAAAGTTTAAAGAGCGTTGCTTGGTTAGATTACTTGGCGATATGCGTTCTTATAATTATGTGATTACACCAACACACGATTTTGATCAAATTATTTATAAAATTAGAGCCATAGATTTCGATCAACAATCTTTTGAAGGAAATTTAAAAGTTTACAACCTTCAGTTTATGAAAGAAAACTTTAAAATGATAGAAATGGTGGGTAAAAAATTACAAAACGATTCTATAAGACAATACAAAATAGAAGAGCGTTCTTACATGGCCAAAAGAATGATTACCACACCAAGAAGAACACTTCGTTTAATTAAATGCATGAAAGCAGATACCATTTCTTCCCCAGAAAATATTGCACAGTTAAAAGATCATTTAATACAATATGTTGGAGATATAAAGTTTAAAGATTGTAATAATATGGGCGAAATTCTAGAAACTATTCTTGCCTTTGTAAAGCGTAACTACCTAGATATTAGCAACAAAGAATTGTTTTAATTACTTGTTACTTTGTATGCTTTCTATAACTACGGTTGCTAAAATTAAGCTACCACCAATATAGGTGTTTATACTAGGCACTTCTTTCGCAAAAATAAAGGCTATAATAATACCAAATATTGGTTGTATACTGCCAATGATGCTTGCGGTTGATACCGAAAAATGTTTTAAAGAGTTTACCATCATCGTGTGGCCAATTGCAGTTGTTAAAAGCGCTACTAAAAGTAGTAGAGGTAATTGACTTTCTAGATTAGAAAAATCACTAAAAAATAAAACAGGAATTAATAGAACACTAACAATTATCATCTGATGAAGCATTAGAGCACTTCCGTTATACTTTTTTACGTGTTTTTTTAAAATAAGATTTCTTAAAGCGTAACAAAATGCAGAACAAATACCGAATAAAATTCCTTTTAAATAACTATTTTCTAAAGACAGGTTTGGGACTAACACATACACGCCAATTAAAACTAAAACTGCTAAAAATAGATGGGTTTTATTAGTTTTCACGTTAAAGAAAAGAGGTTCTAACAAAGCTGTAATTACAGGAAAAGTAAACATAGACAGCATGCCAATTGCTACGTTAGAAAGTTTAAGGGCATAGAAGTAAGTAACCCAGTGTGCTGCCATAAAAAAACCACTTATTAAAAAATGAGTATAGTCTTTTTTTGAGATAATTTTTATATTTATTTTTTTTATCACACAAAAAAGAAGCATTATAACAGCTGCAATAGTAGCTCTGCAAAAAATAATAACTTCTGGCGATAACGCAATATATTTACCCAACACACCAGATGTGCTAATAAAAAGTGTTGCAAGTAATAGTAAAGATACGTTTTTTAGATGTTTGTTTTCTTCCATTCTAATGTTTCTATCAAACGTAAAATATCTTTTTTAATATAATCTACAGCGGGTAAAACTGAATCGTAATTTGGTTTTACATAAAAATAGAGAGACCCTTTTATAAAATTATGTGTGCTATCTGTTAGATGGAACTGAATTTGAGATGCAGCATTACCAGTAATTTGATATAAACTACCGTAAACTTTATTTTTACTATTATTAAAATCTTTAGGAATAATTTGATCGGCTTTAATAGCGTGTTTAAAGACTAATTTTTCTGCTTCGGTTAAAAGTTCTTTTAAATTATTCTTTACCGGTCTGTATGTAATATCAATTGACGCTTTTAATGAAGGGTATTTTATTTTTAACCAGTTGTTGCTTTCATTAATTAGTTTAGTATTGTTTAGTACATCAAAAGTATAGGGTCTTTTTAAGCTTAGTTTTTCGTACGCTTTTTCTGGATAGTTAAGGCTTAGATAGGCTTTTGGTTTTGGCAATACATCTTTATTACAACTAATAATATTAAAAAAGAGGAACAACAAAATAAGTTTACGCATTTCTGGTTGCTTTAATTTGTTTAATTCTTTTTTTGTCTAAAGATTCTATTGTAAAAGTGTAGTTTTTAAAGTTTATTTTTTCTCCTTTTTTTGGAAATTTTCTAGATATTTCTAGAATAAAGCCAGCAATCGTTTCGCTTTCACCTTTTTCTTCTTCGAAAAGATCTTCATCTTCATCATCTAAAATTTTACAAAAATCTTTGATAGAGGTTTTACCTTCAAAAATATAATTATTATCGTCTATTTTAGAGTAAGAAACATCATCATCATCAAACTCATCATTTATATCTCCAACAATTTCTTCAATAACATCTTCTAAGGTTACAAGACCACTTGTGCCTCCGTATTCATCGACTACTATTGCTAAGTGGTTTTTCTTTTCTCTAAAATCACTTAATAAATCGTCTAATTTTTTGTTTTCTGGCACAAAAAAAGGTTCTCTTATTAGTTTTTGCCAGTTTAAGGTTGCTTTGTTTAAATGAGCTAATAAATCTTTAGCGTAAAGTACACCGGTTATGTTGTCTATATTGTCTTTGTAAACTGGGTTTCTAGAAAAACCGTTTTTAAGAATTTTTTCTAAAACATTTTCATATGTTTCTTCATCAGAAATTGCACAAATATCTATTCTCGGTTTCATAATTTGTACGGTTTCTGTGTTGCCGAAATTTACAATACCTTCTAATATTTTTTGCTCGTCTTTTGTTGTTGCTCCTTCTGATGTTAGCTCTAATGCTTGCGATAGTGTTTCGACAGAAAAGTTAGAGTTTTTACTTCCTAGTTTTTTTTCGAACCATTTGGTAAGTGTTATTAAAGGTAGGGTAAATGGTGTTAAAAGAAAATTGATTATGTGTATTAGTTTCGCCATTTTTTTAGAAAACAAAAGTGCGTTTCTAGAGGCGTAAACTTTTGGTAAAACTTCTCCAAACAAAAGAATTAAAAATGTTACTAATACTACTTCTAGTAAAAATCGAGTAGGAACCGTAAACAGGTACAGATTTAATTGATAATTAAAATCGCCAAAAATAGTTTGTGCTATGGTGGTAAAAAGTAAGACAATTAAAATATTAATAAAATTATTAGTAATTAAAATTGTAGCCAGTAATTTTCTGGGTTTTTCCAATAAATTTACAACGATATTTTGTTCTTTCCCGTTGTTAGAAAGTTCGTTTAAATCTGTTTGAGAAAGAGAAAAAAAAGCAACTTCTGTACCAGATACTAAAGCAGAACTTATTAGTAATACTATTAGTGCTATGCCATTAATTGTGTCTAGTAAATTGATAAGGGTAACAAATAAAAACTCGGGATCTGTGTCCAATTGTTGTAATTTAAATTAATTAAAATGGTAAATCGTTATTTATTTCAGAACTATTATTATTCTCAAGTCTAGTTTTAACTTGTTCTTCTGGTAAGTTTTGGTTTTCTGTAGTAGAATTCTTCTTGGTGCTAAGCATGGTCATTTCATTTACATGAATTTCGGTAGCATATCTTTTAATACCATCTTGTTCCCATTGGCGATTTTTTAGCTTTCCTTCAATATACACCTTATCACCTTTTGTTAAGTATTTCTCACAAATTTGTGCCAATTTGTTTCTTACAACAATATTATGCCAATCTGTTGTGGTTACTTTTTCTCCTGTAGTTTTATTGGTGTAACTCTCGCTAGTAGCAATCGGAAACCTACCAACACTATTTTTATCATCAAAATAATGCATTTTAACAGTGTCTCCTAAATTACCAATTAAAATTACTTTATTTATTGTGCCTGCTGCCATATACCATATTATGAGTATCAAATGTACTAAAAATATCAATTACTTTTTTGTAGATATTCTTCTAAAAAATTGGCAATTAAAACAGGAACCGGAAATTGTTTAATTTTTTTCCAAGAAGTAGTAGCGAATTGATGTTTTTCAGTTTTTATAACCCAAAACTGCGTATATATGTGTTGATGAGATAATTTATGGACTATTACTTTTTTATTAAATAATGAAATTGTGGTTTCGTTTATAAACAGTTTTTTAAACTCTACGGTATTTATAAGTCCCTTTTGATCAATGTTAGAATTGGTTTCTATAAAAGGAAATTGATACATTCCCTGCCAAATTCCTTTTGAAGTTCTTTCTTCTATAAAAGTTGTATTGTTTTCGGTTTTGATAACCAAATAATTAAAAAAGCGTTTTCTTACTTTAATTTTCTTTTCTTTTACAGGTAACTCTTTTATTATTTTCTTTTCAAGTGCAACACAGCTATCAGATAGAGGGCAGGTGTCGCATAATGGATTTTGTGGTTTGCATAGAAGAGCACCAAAATCCATAATTGCTTGATTAAAATTACCAGGCTGAGAGGGGTCTATTAAAGATTGTGCTAGGGTTTTAAATTCTTTGATTCCTGCAGATGAGTTAATAGGTGTATGAATGCCAAAATATCTAGACAGAACTCTATAGACATTGCCATCTACGACAGCTGTAGGTTCGTTAAAACAAATAGAAGCAATTGCAGAAGCGGTGTAATCGCCAATTCCTTTTAGTTTTATAATTTCTGAATAGGTTTTAGGAAACTCGCCATTTAACTCATTTGCAATGTGTTTTGCAGAAAAATGTAAGTTTCTTGCTCTTGAGTAATATCCTAGGCCTTGCCACATTTTTAAAACGGTACTTTCGTCTGCTTTAGCAAGGTCGAAAACAGTAGAAAATGTCTCTGTAAATTTAAGATAATATGCCAAACCTTGGGCAACTCTTGTTTGCTGTAGCATAATTTCTGAGAGCCAAATAAAGTATGGATTTTTAGTTTTACGCCATGGTAAATCTCTATCGTTTTGTAAGTACCAGTATATTAATGTGTTAGAAAACTTCATCTTTAAAAAATCAATTTGCAATATTACATTATAATATTCATATAATTTTAGGTATTATTATTTTTGGAATTGATTAATTATCATATATTTGCATCCGCATTTTTGGAATTAAATTAATTAAAATATAGTAAAAATAGAGACATGACGAAAGCAGATATCGTATCAAAAATTTCAGATAAATCAGGAATCGAAAAAACAGATGTATTAGCAACTGTAGAAGCATTCATGACTGAAGTTAAAGATGCATTAGAAAATGGCGATAACGTTTATTTAAGAGGTTTTGGTAGTTTTATCATCAAAACTAGAGCAGAGAAAACAGGTAGAAATATTTCTAAGAATACAACTATAAAAATTCCAGCTCACAATATTCCAGCTTTTAAACCGGCGAAAACTTTTACAGAAGGTGTAAAAAGTAAAGTAGCAGTTAAGTAACACAATATTAACCTAAACCTAAAAGGTTTAAAAAAATCAGAACATTATGCCAAGTGGTAAAAAAAGAAAGAGAGCAAAGATCTCTACACACAAGAGAAAAAAAAGAGCTAGAGCAAATAGACACAAGAAAAAGTAAGCATCCGCTTACTTTTTCGTTTATATTTTAGCGAAAAAAAAGTTCATTGACATAGAGGTTAAACTAACCTCGCACGGTATTATTAATACCTGACAATAATTAACCCATCTACACATGTATGTGTAGAGCTAAAAACAGTTCAGCATGAAAACAGAATTAATAATTCGGTCTAATTCATCTGATATTGATTTTGCCTTATTAAGAGATGGTAAACTTATTGAATTAAATAATGAAACTAGTGATAACAAGTTTTCTGTAGGCGATATTTTTTTAGCCAAAATAGGAAAGGTTTTAACTGGTTTAAATGCAGCCTTTGTAAATGTAGGTTACCCTAAAGACGGGTTTTTACATTATCATGACTTAGGTGCGCAGGTAAATTCATTAAATACATTCATTAAGAAAGTAAGCACAGGTAAGTATAAAGAATTCACTTTAAAGAATTTCCGAAAGGAAGAAGACATTCACAAAGACGGTAGTATTAACAGTGTACTAAAAACAGGACAAAACCTATTAGTACAGATAGTAAAAGAACCAATTTCTACAAAAGGACCAAGATTAAGTTCTGAGTTGTCTATAGCAGGTAGATTTTTAGTTTTAGTTCCTTTTTCTAACCGAGTTTCTGTTTCACAAAAAATAGAAGATCCAAAAGAAAAAGAACGTTTAAAAAGATTAGCAAAAAGCATAAAACCAAAAGGTTTTGGCGTTATTTTAAGAACTGTTGCCGAAGGTAAAAAGGTAGCAGAATTAGATAAAGATTTGCAAAACTCGTTAGCGCGTTGGATTACAACATGTAAAAGAATACCTAACACGAATACACCAACAAAAATTTTAAGCGAATTAAACAGAGCGTCTTCTATTTTAAGAGATGTTATGAATGAGTCGTTTACTAGTATTGTTACTAATGATGAAACGTTACACGTTGAAATTAAAGAGTATTTACAAGAAATTTATCCTGAAAAGGAAAAAATTGTAAAACTACACAAGTCTGAAACTCCAATTTTTGAAAAATATGGAATAGAAAGACAAATTAAAACATCATTTGGTAAAACAGTTTCTATGAGTAAGGGTGCCTATTTAGTTATAGAGCACACTGAAGCTTTACATGTAATAGATGTAAATAGTGGAAACCGTTCTAACAAAGCAGGCTCTCAAGAAGATACCGCATTAGAAGTAAATCTAATATCAGCTACAGAAATAGCACGTCAATTACAATTGCGTGATATGGGAGGAATTATAGTTGTAGATTTTATTGATATGCACAAAGTTGAAAACAGAAATAAATTGTTTCAACACTTAAAAGAGCAAATGGCTTTTGATAGAACAAAGCATAAAATATTACCTCCAAGTAAATTTGGTTTGGTACAAATTACAAGACAAAGGGTAAGACCAGAGTTAAGTATAAAAACTACCGAAGCCAACCCAAATAAAAATGGAGAAGTAGAAGCACCTATTGTTTTATTAGATAAACTAGAGGCAGATTTAGAGAAGTTTATGTCAAACTCTAAAAATAAAAAAGTACAATTACATGTACATCCTTTTATTGCCGCTTATCTAACAAAAGGAGTAAATTCTATTCGTTTTAAATGGTATTTAAAACACAAAAAGTGGATTACAATTATACCTCGTGATGCTTACACATATTTATATTTTAAATTTAAATCTCCTAGAGATTAATATTTAAAAATAAAGGCAATAATTTTTTATCAAAAAAAACCCGCAACATAAATTTGTTGCGGGTTTTTGTATATACAATAGATTTATTTATAAAGAATGGTAATAGTTTAAAAATGTAATTAAATCTGAGCTTTCTTTTAGGTTTAAATTGTTGCTCTTAATATATTTTTTAAGTTCTTTATTATTTGTTTTTAGTGCCTTAAGTATTTTTTTTTCTTTTAATCTTACTTCTATGTATTTCCCTTCTTTATTAAGAATGTAATATTTTTTTTGCGTAACATATTTTTTGTTAAGGTCTGCTTCGTTATAGCCGTTGTTAGCAATGTAAGGTTCTTTTAATGTTTTACTATACTTAATTATAAAGTAATTTTCATTTGTAAACACTGGTACTACAAAAAACTTTTGCTTAGTTTTATCTAAAAATTTTTCACTAGATATTCTTACAAAATTAGTATTATTTATTACAAAGCCTGTTACAGACTTGTCTCTTAGTATAAATCCTTTTCCTTCTTTATATTCATTGCCAATAATAGGTTCTCCAGAAACCATATCGAACTGTATTCTAGCTTGTGTGTTAATAATACTATCATTAATAATAATTTTTCCAGTACCCCATTCATCTAAAAAATATTGGTGACCTTCTATGCCATCAACAGAATATTTTAAATCATTTTGTACACGTGCTGTTTGCTCTAAATTTGCTAGTTTAATTACAGGGTTCTGCGCTACACAAAAAGCACTAGTAAATAGTACTGACCAAATTACATTTTTAATTTTCATCATCATTTTTTAATTTAATTGTTCTTTAATAAGGTACAAATATACTGGATAATGGTCTGAATAACCCCCAGTATAATTACCGTTTAAAAAACTTCTAAACGGGTAGCCTTTGTATTTTCCTTTTTGATTTGTTAAAAAGCGTTTGTTAAAAATCATCGCTTTAAACATTTTATAGCTAATATAGTCCTTTTTTTTACTACTTAAAAGAGGAGATGATACGTATATCATATCAAATAAATTAAGTTTATCTCTATAAACTAGTGTGTTAAAGCCTCTTCTGTATAAGTCTTCATAAGGGTTAAAAAGGTCATTTTCTTGTACCCTTCTTTTTCTACTTTTAGTTTTTAAAACCTTTTTGAAGCTATTATTTATTGGGTCGTCATTAAAATCACCCATCGAAAGTATTTTGCCATTTGGGTCATTTTTTCTAATCTGTTCAATAATTTTTAAATTTTGATACGCAGCTTTTTCTCTTAAAGGATTACTTTTTTGTTGTCCACCACTTCTAGAAGGCCAATGATTTACGATAATATGAATTAATTCATCATCTAAAAAACCAGAGACTAATAATTGATCTCTAGTATAAACAGGGAAGTTGTTTTTGTAAATCTTAGGATTAAAAACTTCATGATGTATAGGTTTAAAATATTTCTTTTGATATAATAAAGCAACATCAATGCCCCTTATGTCTGGAGAATTATAATGAATAATATCGTAATTGTATTTCGCTAAATAATTAGATGTTATTAAATCTTCTAACACATTATTATTTTCTACTTCTGCAACGCCAATAATTGCAGGAGCGGTTTTTGTTTTTTCAATTCCTATTTGAGCAATTGTACTTGCTAATTTTTCTATTTTGTCATTATAAATAGCTCTTCTATTAGATTTTAACGCCATTATAGGGCTTGCTTCATCATTTTTAGTAACATCATTTATGGTATCAAATAAGTTTTCTAAATTATAAAAAGCAATCGTTCTAATTTGATACTTCTTTTTTTTATTCTGAGCAGAAACGCTAGTTATCACTAGTATTAGTAAAAATAACAACGATGTTTTTTTAAGCATAATGTACTTTTTTGATGATCAAATATAGGGTTTTGTGTTATTTAAAATCCTTAATAATGAGTGTCTTAGAGTGTTTTTTAATTTAAAATGACTAACTTCAACAAAAAAAGCTTTGAAAAATATGTGTAAAAATAGCAATATTTTGTTTCTATTTTTGTGGCTATTTCTATTTTTAGAAACTACTGCACAAAATAGTATTCAAGCAACGGTGTTAGATTATAATTCTAAAAAACCATTGCAGAATGCTCTTGTTTATGTGTTAAATAGTCAAATTAAACTTCAAACAAATAGTAACGGAATTTTTAAAATTAACAATCTTAAAAAGGGCTCTATTACATTACAAATTAAGGTATCTGGATACCAAATTCAAAAGATTCCTATTACTATAAATAACTCTTCTATAGATTTGGGAATCATATTTTTAACTAAAATATTTATAGAACAACCCGATCTTAGTATAATTAGCATTACCGATGATGAATTAAATAATGATGCGAATAGTGCCGATAATATTTCGGGACTTTTACAAGCTACCAAAGATGTTTTTTTAAGAGCTGCTGCCTTTCAATTTAGTGCTTCTTTTTTTAGGTTAAAAGGCTTGGGTTCTGAGCATGGAAAGGTTTTAATGAACGGAATTGAATTAAATAAAGTTTTTGATGGACGAGCACAGTGGAGTAACTGGGGTGGTTTAAATGATGTGTTAAGAGAGCAAGAGTTTAGCAATAGTTTATCCATTTCTAATGTTGCTTTTGGCGGTATTTTAGGAAGCACAAATTTTAATACGAGAGCTTCTAAACAAAGACCTGGATCAAGAATATCTTACTCTTCCTCTAACAGAAGTTACCAGCATCGAGTAATGGCAACTCATACAATGCCAGTTACCAGCAAAGGTTGGTCTTTTACTTTTTCTGGAAGTAGAAGGTTGGGTGATGAGGGTTTTAATGATGCTACTTCATACAATGCTACTTCATTTTTTACGGCTATTGAAAAGAAAATAAGTAAAAATCATCAGATTAATTTTACAGGGATATTTGCCCAAAATAGAAGAGGCAAATCATCACCAAATACCCAAGAGGTAATCGATTTAAAAGGAATTAAATACAACGAGTATTGGGGGCGTTTAAATGGACGTAAATTAAATAGTCGACTAAAAGAGGTTAAAGAACCTATCATAATGCTAAATCACTTTTGGAGTATATCAGATAAAAATAAATTACAAACCAATGTTTCGTATCAATTTGGTAGCATTGGTAATAGTCGGTTAGATTTTAATGGCGGTGAAAATCCGAGTCCTACTTACTACCAAAAATTACCAAGTTATTTTTTGGCAAACAGTAACTTTTCTGGAGCATATAATGCTCAAAAACAATTTTTAGAAAAAGGACAGTTAGATTGGGTTGCTATTTTTGATGCAAACATTACCAACTCTAGTTCTAATATAAACAGTGCTTATGTGTTGTATGAAGATAGAAATAATGATAGGCAGTTGACATTAAATACAATTTATAATTCGCAAATAAATAAACATATTTCTGTAACAGGTAAACTAGAATACAAAAGATTAAAGTCTCATAATTATGCAAAAATACTTAGCTTACTAGGTGGTAGTGGCTATTTAGACATTAATAATTTTGCCGATACAACTGTAAAAAGACAAAACGACCTACAGAACCCAAATAGAGTTGTTGGCCTTGGAGAAAAGTTTAAATATAATTTTAATTTAAATGCAGCTATTTTAAGTGCTTTTGCTCAGATTCAATTTACCTTTTACAAAGTAGATTTTTACACAGCTATAAATCTCTTAAAAACAGACTATCAAAGAGAGGGGTTTTATAAAAATGGTCGATTTGAGGAAAATTCTTTGGGCAATTCTAGCCCATTAAATTTTTTAGATTATCAGTTAAAAACAGGGGCAACTTATAAAATTAATGGTCATCATTTAATAGAGGCTCATTTAGGCTATTTTACACAAGCACCAACAATTAGAAATTCTTTTTCTAATGTAAGAGAAAATAACAATGTAGTTGCTAATTTAATGTCAGAAAAAATAATATCTGCAGATGTAAGCTATATTAAAAGAGGGAATATACTTACAACTAAATTAACAAGTTATTATACCAACATAAAAGATGCAACAGAAATTTCTTTTTATTTCGGAGACGGAATAGGAGGTGATAATACGGCATTTGTTCAAGAAATTTTATCGGGTATAGAAAAGCAACATGTTGGTTTAGAGCTGGGTGTAGAGGCTCAAATAACGTCTGCTTTTAAACTAAACGGTGCAGCGTCAATTGGTAGTTTTACGTATGCAAATAATCCAAACTTATATTTAAATTCAGACATTACAAATGAAGGTGTTTTTGATGAAAATGGGCGTTCTAAAGATGATGTATCTAATTTAAAAAATTATAAAATAGCTGCCGGCCCTCACAATGCCATTTCAGTTGGTTTTGAGTATAGAGACCCTAACTATTGGTGGTTTGGAACCACTTTAAATTTTTTTAGTAATACTTATATAGACGTTGCTCCTTTAACAAGATCTAGCAATTTTTATAAAGATATAGATGGTTTAACTTTTCCTGATTATAATTTAGAGACTGCAAAAATTTTGTTACAGCAAGAAAAATTCAATAATTACAACGTTTTAAACATTGTTGGAGGCAAATCTTGGAAAGTAAATAAATACTATATAAGTTTTTTCGGTACCGTAAATAATTTGTTAAATACTGTTTATAAATCTGGTGGTTTCGAGCAAGGTAGAAATGCAAATTATTATCAATTAAAAGCAGATAAAGAAAAAGACAATCCCATTTTTGGTAATAAATATTGGTATGGTAGAGGTGCTACTTATTTTGTAAATGTAAACCTTAGTTTTTAAAATAAATTGATATGAAAACACTTAAAACATCTTTTCTGGTACTATTATTTATTAGTTTTTTTATGAGTTGTGTGATAGATAATAAAATTACCGTACCAGAAAACTTGGGAGTTGAAGAAAATGAAAATTTAAACTTCATTCTAGATAGCATCGATAATCAAATTATAGAATTAAAATCGATTAAAGATTTAAAATTAATATATAATTCTGGTGGTGTTCCAGTAAAAATTGTTTCTGATATAGTGGTAAAAGGCTTTGTTGTTTCTTCGGATGAATTTGGGAACTATTTTAAAGAATTTTATATGCAAGATGCTCCAGAAAACCCAACTTCAGGTATAAAAATTTCAATAAACTTAACCAATAGCTACAATAAGTTTAATTATGGCAGAGAGGTGTATATTCGTTTAAAAGGCCTTTATATTGGCGAGTTAAATTCTGGAGATGGATTGATAGCTATTGGCGGAAATGTTAGTTTAACTAATAGTAACGAAATACAAAGTGTTTCATCTAATCAAATAGAGTCGCACTTTTTTAGAGCTACTACTACAGCAGAAATTATTCCAAAACAAGTTTCTCTAGCAGGGCTAAATGCTTCTGATATTGGCACCTTTATTCGTGTTGATAATCTTGTTTTTCCTTCGGATTTGGCAGGTAAAGCCTATGTAGATACTTCAGAAGATTTTGATACACATCGTAAAATACAATCTTGTCAAACTTTAGGTTTTGCAAGTCTATTGTTAGAAACAAGTTCGTTTGCAAATTTTGCCAATGAAGCTTTACCGGTTGGTGGTGGTTTTATAGATGCAGTGGTTTCTAAAGATTATGATGGTCATTTTTTAGTGTTGATTTTAAATTCTACCAAAGATATTATGATGCAGCAAGAAAGATGTACCACGCTTTCTGAAGCAGATTTTCCGATGGTTTTGTTAGAAGAAAATTTCGAGAATACAACAGGAGAAATACGCATTACCGATTGGGTAAATTACAGGCAAGAAGGCACAAAGTCTTGGAGGTCTTACACAGATACTTATTCGCAAAGCAAGGCTGCAAGAATAGGTTCTAGTAGTTCAAATGATGCGGCAACAATTACATGGTTAATTACAAAAGGGGTCGATTTAGACAACACCTCACAAGAATTTTTATCTTTTAAAACCTCTAATAGTTTTGCAAACGGCAGTACTTTAGAGGTCTTTATTTCTACAGATTGGAATGAAGATCTTGCAAATATTAATCTAGCAACCTGGACGCTTTTACCAGCCAATATTGTTTCAGACGGCGAGGGTTTTAAAAATTGGATACACTCTACATATATTGATGTATCAATGTTTTCGGGAATAGCCTTTTTTGCTTTTAAATATACCGGTTCTGGCAATACTTATTTTGATGGCACTTATGAATTAGATGACATTAAAATCAATGCTAGATAAGATAAAATCCTTAATTCATTATAGGGTTTTACCTTATGTATGTCTTATAAATAGCATCTATTTTTGTAACAAATAAAAACGTTATGAATTTAAATATAGTAGAAAATAGCCCAATAGCAATCAATAATTTTGGAATAAATGTAGAGTTAAAAGAATTAAACAATCATGGGGTTGTAAATTTTGAGGTAAAAAATGGAAAAACTTCTCTTTGGGATGGAAAAAAAGTAATAATACCTGTACATGGTGTTTACAAGATATCTTGGGGTTTTTATCAAGAGTCAATAACCACTTTTTATAAAGATTTAGAAACCAAGTTGGCTTTAATTATTAATAATAAGCCTTATGATGATAAGGCAGTAATTTCGCATAAAACTCCCTGTTATCATGCAGTAAAATCTTCTCATGTAACGGCTTCTTTGTTGTTAAGAGAGAATGAAACAATCTGTTTGTACCCAGAAATTATAAATGCAGAAAAGCCAATCATGAAAAATGTTTATTTAAAGGTAGAAAGACTGTATCGATAAGAAACTTTTTATTTATTGGTGTAAATAGCTACTTTTAGTACCTTTACATGAATGGAAAAAATAGAACATATAGGTATTGCAGTTAAAGATTTAGAGCAGTCTAATCAATTATTTGCAGCACTTTTTGGTGCGCCACATTATAAAATTGAAGAAGTAGCATCCGAAGGGGTTAAAACTTCTTTTTTTAAAACAGGACCTAATAAAATTGAATTGCTACAGGCAACTCACTCTTCAAGTACAATTGCTAAGTTTATAGAAAAAAAAGGGGAAGGAATTCATCATATTGCGTTTGCAGTTAAAGATATAAAAGCAGAAATTTTAAGACTTAAAGAGCAAGGTTTTGTTTTTGTTAATGAAACACCTAAAAAAGGTGCGGATAATAAATTAGTGGTTTTTTTACATCCAAAAGCAACTAACGGAGTCTTAATTGAGTTGTGTCAAGAAATAGATTCGTTAAAATAGTGTAACTCTTACAATCAACTGATTACTAATTATTATATTGCAGCCTTAAAAATATACAAATAATATGTCTTCTAAATTTGATTCTTATCAAAAAAGACGCCTGCAGTCTTCTTATTTTTCCGTAGTAATAAGTATTGCTTTGGTACTTTTTATGGTAGGTATTTTAGGGTTAATTTTACTAAAATCTACCTTAGTTGCCAATCGAGTAAAAGAAAAAGTTGCTATTACTTTATTTTTAAAAGACGATGTTTCTACTAAAGATAGAAATAATTTTAAAGACGCTCTTCAAAAAGAGGTTTTTACAAAAAGAATTATTTATACAAGCAAAGAACGCGCAGCAAAAATTTATAGCAAAGAAATAGGTGAAGATTTTTTATCTTTTTTAGGTAAAAACCCATTAAAAAACGGAATTGATATCTATTTAAAAGCCGCTTTTGTTACTCCAGAGAAAATGCAAGAATTAGAAACTCGTTTTTTAAAGAATGCTTTAATTGCAGATGTTTCTTATGATAAACCATTAATAAATCTATTAACTAAAAACATTAAAAGAGTTAGTTTTTGGTTTTTAATTGTCTGTGGTTTTTTTGGTTTAGTAGCTATTATCTTAATCAATAGTTCAATAAGATTATCTATCTATTCTAAAAGATTTAATATTAAAACCATGCAAATGGTTGGTGCTACAAAAGGGTTTATTAGAAAGCCTTTTATTTGGCAAAGTATTAAATTGGGCGCAATTGGTGCGTTTTTAGCACTAATCGGCTTGGCTGTTGTGGTGTATTATATAGATAAACGAGCGCCAAGTTTAGCATTGTTAAAAGACTACATAACATTGGGTTATTTAGCAGCAAGTGTAATTGTTGTTTCTTTTATCATTACTTGGATTAGTACTTTTTTTGCCACCCAACGCTTCCTAAATTTAAAAACAGACGAATTATATTACTAATATTATGGAGAATCAAAATATAGAAAAACCCACATTTTTGTTTGGTAAAAAGAATTATGTAATAATGGTTATCGGACTTGTGTTTATTACCCTTGGCTTTATTTTTATGGCTGGCGGAGGTAGTGAGAATCCTGATGTTTTTAACGAAGAAATTTATAATTGGCAGCGAATTCGTTTGGCGCCAACATTGGTTATTATTGGTTTGGCGATTGAAATTTATGCAATTTTAGTAAATCCTAAAAAGTAGTAATGGATATTTTAGAAGCAATTATTTTAGGTGTAATACAGGGTTTTACAGAGTTTTTACCTGTTTCTTCTAGTGGTCATTTAGAATTGGCGAAGGCAATTTTAGGAGATACCTCTGTGCCAGAAGAAAGCTTAACTTTTACAGTAGTTTTACATTTTGCAACAGCGCTAAGTACCTTAGTAATTTTCAGAAAAGAAGTAGCAGAAATTTTTAAAGGGTTGTTTCAGTTTAAATGGAATGAAGAATTAAAATTTTCTTTAAAAATTATTATTTCTATGCTACCAGCTGTAATTGTAGGGTTGCTTTTTGAAGAACAATTAGCTTCTTTTTTTGATGGTAAAATACTATTAGTTGGTGTTATGTTACTATTAACAGCTCTCTTACTCTTGTTAGCAGATAAGGCAAAGAAAACCGACAAAAAAGTTTCATTTTCAAACTCATTACTTATCGGAATTTCACAAGCAATTGCAATGTTGCCTGGTATTTCTAGATCTGGCGCTACAATATCTACCTCGGTTTTATTAGGAGTTGATAGAACAAAAGCAGCTCGTTTTTCTTTTCTGATGGTTGTTCCTTTGATTTTTGGAAAAATAGGAAAAGATGTTTTAGATGGCGATATTAACTTTCATTTATCAGAAACTACCCCAATATTAGTGGGCTTTTTAGCTGCTTTTTTTGCAGGTCTTATTGCTTGTAAGTGGATGATTGCGTTGGTTAAAAAAAGCAAATTATCGTACTTCTCAATTTACTGTGCAATTGTAGGTGTAATTGCAATTGTATCTACATTCTTAAACTAATTAAAGTATAAATTTTCTATCTAAGATGACTGCAGAAGACTACAAAAACGGACAGGTTTTACTAATTGATAAGCCTTTAAATTGGACTTCTTTTCAGGTAGTAAATAAACTTCGTTGGGAAATTAGACAACAATTCAATATTAAAAAAATAAAGGTTGGTCATGCAGGTACCCTAGATCCTTTGGCCACAGGTTTACTTGTTATTTGCACAGGTAAACAAACCAAAGAAATACATATTTATCAAGGACAGGTAAAAGAGTATACAGGTACTTTTATGTTAGGCGCCACAACACCTAGTTACGATTTAGAAACAGAAATAGATAAAACCTTTCCAACAACACACATCACAGAAGCACTTTTACACGCAACTACCAATGAGTTTGTAGGTAATATTCAGCAAAAACCACCAATTTTTTCGGCGATAAAAAAAGATGGAAAACGCTTGTATGAAATAGCAAGAAAAGGTGAAACTGTAGAAATACAGCCAAGACAAGTCTCTGTTTTAGAGTTCGAAATTACCAGTGTAAATTTACCAGAAGTAACTTTTAGAATTGTATGTAGCAAGGGTACTTACATTCGTTCTTTAGCGCATGATTTTGGGATTGCTTTAAACTCTGGCGCGCATTTATCATCTTTAAGAAGAACTAAAATTGGCGATTTTAATGTTGATAAAGCTTTAACCGTCGAGAAATTTATCGAAAATTTAAAATCAGAAGCAAATTAATACGCTCTTATACTTTAATTGTTAACATTGGTTTTAGGGCGTTTTTAGATAGTTTTTTAATAACACTGCTTGTAAATAAATTTGCCAAACCACTTCTTCCGTGAGTATTTAGTGCAATTAAATCTGCGTTCATCTCTTCCGATAAATTTAAGATACCCTTCTCTACAGAAACATCACTATAAATATTTATTTTATGTTTTTTGATGTTAAAATCAGTTATAAAAGTTTCAATTTTTTCTTTAGTTTCTGTGGTGCTTAAAAAATTTGCAGGAATGTTTATTTTTAATAGATGAATGGTGCTTTTAAATAGATCTGCAAAATGAAGTACTCTATCAAAAACCACTTTGTTTTCTTCTTTAAAGTTAGAGGCAAAAACAATGTTTTTTAATGTAAAATTTTTGATCTCTTTTTTGATTATAAAAACAGGTGCTTTAGAGTTTCTAACCACTTTCTCTGGATTAGAGCCAATCAAAATCTCTTCTAACTCAGAGTGTCCTTTTGAATCCATAATTATTAAATCTGCCTCAATTTTGACTGCATACTTTAAGATGCCCTCAAAAGGTGTGTTTAGTTTTATAAAATATTCTACCTGTATTTCTTTATCAGAATAGGTATCTTTTAATAAAAGTACTTTTTCTCTAACCTTTCTAAGATACAGCATGCTTTCTGGAATGCTAAACCTACTGCTAGAGCCCATATCTACAGTTACAAAAAATAATTGAATTAAACTTAGTTTGGTAAATCATAAACAATTCGTATATTTGCAACGTAAAAAATCACAGTAAAAGAAAATGAAGGGGGCTTAAAGTCCCCTCTTTTTATATTTTATTTTAAGATTTAAGATGGATCAAGCCAAAGTAAAAGACATAGTAAATGAGGCGTTAGCACAGAATAATTCGTTGTATTTGATTGATTTAAATATTACCGAAAACAATAAAATTCTGGTTACAATAGATGGTGATAACGGAGTTCCTTTAAGTGAGTGTATTAGGGTAAACAGAGCTGTAGATGATAGTTTTGATAGAGAAGAAGAAGATTTTTCTTTAGAGGTTTCTACTCCTGATATTTCACATCCGTTAAAAGTAAAAAGACAGTATATTAAAAACATAAACAGGATACTAAAAGTTAAAACTTCTGAAGAAGAATTAGAAGGTACTTTAGTTACTGCAGATGAAGATAAAATTGTTTTAAATTGGAAAGCAAGAGAGCCAAAACCAATAGGTAAAGGTAAAGTTACTGTTCAAAAAGAAGCAATAATAGCGTACAAAGATATTAAAGAAGCAAAAGTGAAGATTGTATTTTAAGTAAAAAATGTAATGGAGAATATAGCATTAATTGATTCGTTTTCAGAATTTAAAGATAATAAAAGTATAGACAGAGTAACATTGATGTCTATTTTAGAAGAGGTTTTTAGAGCTGCCTTAAAACGTAAATTTGGGTCTGATGATAATTTTGATATCATTATAAACCCTGATAAAGGAGATTTAGAAATTTGGAGAAATAGAGTTGTTGTTGCAGATGGTTTTTCTGAAGATGATAATGAAGAAATTGAATTGGCAGAAGCTAGATTAATTGAGCCAGATTTTGAAATTGGAGAAGATGTTTCGGAAGAAGTAAAATTAATTGATTTAGGAAGAAGAGCAATTTTAGCCTTGCGTCAAAATTTAATTTCTAAAATTTACGAGCATGATAGCACCAATATCTTTAAACAGTTTAAAGAGTTAGAAGGCGATTTATACAGTGCAGAAGTGCATCACATTCGTCATAACGCAATTATATTGTTAGATGATGATGGTAACGAAATTGTATTGCCAAAAAGCGAGCAAATTCGTTCAGACTTCTTTCGAAAAGGAGATTCTGTTAGAGGAGTTATCAAATCTGTAGAATTAAGAGGTAATAAACCTGCTATCATATTGTCTAGAACATCTCCATTGTTCTTAAATAAATTATTCGAACAAGAAATACCTGAGGTTTTCGACGGTTTAATTACCGTAGAAGGAGTGGCAAGAATACCAGGAGAAAAAGCAAAAGTTGCTGTAGATTCTTATGATGATAGAATAGACCCAGTTGGTGCCTGTGTAGGTGTTAAAGGATCTAGAATACATGGTATTGTTAGAGAATTGGGTAACGAAAATATAGACGTTATAAATTACACTAAAAACGAACAATTATTTATTTCTAGAGCATTAAGTCCTGCAAAAGTGACTTCGATGGAAATAGAGATGTTTGAAGAAGAAAAAAATGGTAAAAAAGGACGTGTAAGCGTTTTATTAAAGCCAGAAGAAGTTTCTAAAGCAATTGGTAGAGGTGGTGTAAACATACGTTTAGCAAGTGAATTAACAGGCTATGAGATAGATGTTAAAAGAGAGGGCTTAGAAGAAGAAGATGTAGAATTAACCGAATTTATCGATGAAATTGAAGATTGGGTTATTACAGAATTCAAAAAAATTGGTTTAGATACTGCTAGAAGTGTACTAGAAACTAGTGTGGAAGAATTGGTTAAAAGAACCGATCTAGAGGAAGAAACCATTATGGATGTTCAACGAGTTTTAAAAGAAGAATTCGAAGACTAAATATAGTAAAGTAGTAAAGTAAAAGAATATTTTTACAAGTTTAAAGTTAAAAAAAATATATGTCTGTAGGCAAAACAATGAGGCTTAATAAGGTTTTAAGAGAATTAAATATTTCTCTTGATAGAGCAGTCGAATTTTTAGCGGATAAAGGTCACGAAATAGAAGCGAGACCTACCACTAAAATATCTGGCGAAGTCTATCAAGTTTTACTCGATGGCTTTGAAACAGATGCTAACAAAAAAGCAGCATCTAAAGAAGTTGGAGAGGAAAAACGTAAAGAGAAAGAAGCTATTCGTTTAGAGCTTGAAGCTAAGTTAGAAAAGAAAAAAGAAGACGAAGCTAAGAAAGAAGAGGTTTTAAAAGCCAAAGCAGACAAACTAGAGTTTAAAACAGTTGGTAAAATTGATATTGATACCCTCAGTAAAAAGCCAGCTGCTAAAGAACCTAAAGTTGAAGAGCCAACTAAAGAAGAGGCAGTAACAGCGAAAGTTGTAAAAGCAGAAGAACCAGTTGCAGAAAAAGCAGCTACTGAAAAAGTTGTAAAAGACACAGAAGAAGTAGCAAAGCCTTCAGCAAAAAAAGTGGTTTCTGAAATAGAAAAAGAAGTTTCTAAAGGAGGTGAAAAGCCAAAAGCGAAAGCAGAAGCGGCAAAACTAGAAGAAACCGAAGAAGAGGTAACTGCAGATAATGCAGAAGCAATTAAAACTCAGTATAAAAAACTAGACGGACCTAATTTTACAGGTAAAAAAATTGACTTAAAACAATTTGAAAGACCTAAAAAGAAGAAACCAGAAGTTAAAAAAGATGCTAATGCAGACGCTAAAAAGAAGCGTAAGCGTATTGTAACAAAAGCAGGAGCTCCGGGTTCTGCTACAGCAAGACCTTCTAGACCAGGACAAGGCGGTACAAGAACACCGTATAGAGGTGGTAGAGGTGCAGCAAGACCAGCAGCAGTTAAGAAAGAAGAACCTACTGAAGCAGAAATTCAAAAGCAAGTAAGAGAAACTTTAGAAAAGCTACAAGGAAAATCTTCTAAAGGAAAAGGTGCAAAATACCGTAGAAATAAAAGAGAAGCACACAGAGAGCATTCTGATGCTGAATTAGAAGCACAAGCTTTAGATAATAAAATATTAAAAGTTACTGAATTTGTAACAGTAAGTGAAGTTGCTACAATGATGGATGTTCCTGTAACTAATATTATCTCATCATGTATGATGTTGGGTATGATGGTTACAATGAACCAACGTTTAGATGCAGAAACACTTGTAATCGTTGCAGAAGAATTTAATCATAAAGTAGAATTTATTGGTGCTGAAGTAGAAGAATCTATTGAAGAAGTAATCGATAAACCAGAAGATTTAGAAATGCGTGCACCTATTATTACTGTAATGGGACATGTAGATCATGGTAAAACATCTTTATTAGATTACATTAGAAAAGCAAATATTGTAGACGGAGAAAGTGGTGGAATTACACAGCATATTGGAGCTTATTCTGTAAATGTTGGTGATCAAAAAATAGCTTTCTTAGATACACCAGGTCACGAGGCCTTTACAGCAATGCGTGCTCGTGGTGCACAAGTTACCGATTTAGTTATTATTGTTGCAGCAGCTGATGATGATGTAATGCCTCAAACAAAAGAAGCAATTTCTCATGCACAGGCAGCAGGTGTTCCAATTATATTTGCAATTAACAAGATAGATAAGCCAAATGCAAACCCAGATAATGTAAAAACACAACTTTCTTCAATGAATTTATTAATTGAAGAATGGGGTGGTAACATACAGTCTCAAGATATTTCTGCCAAAACAGGTGTAGGAATTCCAGAGTTATTAGAAAAAGTTTTATTAGAAGCCGAAATTTTAGAATTGAAAGCAAACCCTAATAAAAATGCAGTTGGTACTGTAGTAGAAGCATTACTAGATAAAGGTAGAGGATACGTTTCTACAATAATGGTACAAGCAGGAACTTTAAAAATTGGAGATTACTTGTTAGCAGGTAAACACAGTGGTAAAGTTAGAGCAATGTTTGATGATAAAGGGAATAACTTAAAGCAAGCAGGGCCCTCTACACCAGTATCTATTTTAGGTTTAGATGGAGCGCCACAAGCAGGTGATAAGTTTAACGTATTTGAAGACGAACGTGAAGCAAAACAAATTGCATCAAAAAGATCTCAATTACAAAGAGAGCAATCTGTTAGAACTCAGAAAACATTAACGTTAGATGAAATTGGTCGTAGAATTGCGTTAGGTGACTTTAAAGAATTAAACATTATCTTAAAAGGAGATGTAGATGGTTCTGTAGAAGCATTAACAGATTCTTTCCAGAAATTATCTACCGAAGAAATTCAAGTAAATATTTTACATAAAGGTGTAGGTGCCATTACAGAAAGTGATGTGTTATTAGCAACTGCTTCAGACGCTATTATTGTTGGTTTTAACGTTCGTCCACAAGGAAACGCAAGAGCCGTAGCAGATAGAGAAGAGGTAGATATTAGAACATATTCTATTATTTATGCAGCCATAAACGATCTTAAAGATGCTATGGAAGGCATGCTTTCTCCTGAAATGAAAGAAGAAGTTTCTGGTAATGTAGAAATTAGAGAAATTTATAAAATCTCTAAAGTAGGTAATATTGCAGGTTGTATGGTAATGTCTGGTAAAATTCAAAGAGATTCACAAATTAGAATTATTAGAGACGGAATTGTTGTTCATGATGGAACTCTAACAGCTTTAAAACGTTTTAAAGATGACGTTAAAGAGGTAACTAAAGGGTTTGATTGTGGTGTTCAAATTAAAAACTACAATGATATTGCTCAAGGAGATATTATTGAAGCTTATAAAGAAGTTGCCGTTAAGAAAAAATTGAAATAATAAATTTTCAATATTAGATTAAAAAAGTCGAGATTTTAAATTTAAAATCTCGACTTTTTTAGTTCAGAATAGATTCCTCTTATTACTCGTGTTTGTCCTATTTATGATAAAGTGCGTATCGAGGAAACTGATTTTATTTAAAAGAAAATCTCCTTTTTGCTTACAAAGAATAAACGTAAATTTGTACACTAAATAATAACCAACAGATGCAATACAATCATCAAGAAATAGAAATGAATTGGCAAAAATTTTGGGCAGATAACCAAACTTTTAAAGCTATTAATGAAAGTGAAAAACCTAAATATTATGTGTTAGATATGTTTCCTTATCCTAGTGGTGCAGGCTTACATGTTGGGCATCCGTTAGGGTATATTGCATCAGATATTTATGCACGTTACAAACGTCACAAAGGTTTTAATGTATTGCATCCGCAAGGGTACGATTCTTTTGGTTTGCCAGCAGAGCAATATGCGATACAAACTGGTCAGCATCCTGCAAAAACCACCGAAGAAAATATAAAAACATACAGAAGACAATTAGATCAAATTGGTTTTTCTTTTGATTGGAGCAGAGAAGTAAGAACTTCAAATCCTGAATATTACAAATGGACGCAGTGGATTTTTATTCAGCTTTTTAATTCTTGGTATAACAAAGACTCAGACAAGGCAGAAGACATTTCTACCTTAGAAAAAATCTTTAAAAAAGAAGGAAATACAACTGTAAATGCAGTGTGTGATGAAGATGTTACATCATTTTCTTCGGATGAATGGAAAGCGTTTTCAAAAGCAGCACAAGAAGAAATTTTATTACAATATCGTTTAACATATTTGTCGGATACAGAGGTAAACTGGTGCCCTGCACTAGGTACTGTTTTAGCAAATGATGAAATTGTAAACGGAGTTTCAGAGCGTGGAAGTCATCCTGTTGTCAGAAAAAAAATGACTCAATGGTCTATGCGAATTTCTGCATACGCACAACGTTTGTTAGATGGTTTAGAAACCATCGATTGGCCGCAGCCTTTAAAAGATTCGCAAACCAATTGGATTGGGAAATCTGTTGGAGCAATGGTTTCTTTTCAAGTTGATGTAAGTTCTAAAGATTCAACTTCAGAAGTTAAATTAACATTCAAAGAATTAGAAGCTTTAAAAGAATTACGTGCTAATTTATCGAAGGCTGAAACAACACTTTGGAATGAAATAAAGAATAAAAAAGGAGCATCTAAATTTAGAAAAAAATATACGATAGGGTCATTTTTGGTAGATTATGTGTGTTTGGCCAAAAACTTAATTGTTGAATTTTCTGGTAAAGAAGATGAAGCAGAAAGAACAGTATTTTTTAATAAAGAAGGCTTTAATGTAATTCGTTTTTCAAATGAAGAAGTTCTTCAAAATATTGTAAAAGTTGTATCTGAAATTAATTTTGCAATTCAGTTTCCAAAAGTTCAAAAGACAGAAAGTAAAAAGAATGTCACTTCGAGCGCAGTCGAGAAATCTGATAAAATAGACGTGTTTACAACTCGTCCAGACACTATTTTTGGGGTTTCTTTTATAACATTAGCTCCAGAACACGAGCTGGTTTCTAAGATTACAACCGATACTCAAAAAGCTGCTGTTGAAGCGTATATTTCTGCAACTGCAAAACGTTCTGAACGTGATAGAATGGCAGATGTAAAAACCATTTCGGGTGCATTTACGGGTGCTTATGCAGTTCATCCTTTTACAGGAAAACAAATTCCGATTTGGATTGGAGATTACGTATTGGCAAATTACGGAACAGGTGCAGTAATGGCGGTTCCTTGTGGTGACCAACGCGATTATGATTTTGCAAAACATTTTAATATTGCCATTTCGAATATTTTTGAAGGTGTTGATATTTCTGAAGCGGCACATTCAGACAAAGACGGAACAGTAATTGCAAATTCAGATTTTTTATCTGGATTAAAATATAAGAAAGCCTTAAAATTAGCCATTTTCGAATTAGAGAAAAAAGGCGCTGGTTATGGCAAAGTAAATTACCGTTTACGAGATGCTGTTTTTAGTAGACAACGTTATTGGGGAGAACCTTTTCCGGTATATTATAAAGACGGAATGCCGCAAATGATTGCTGCAGAGCACTTGCCAATTGTATTGCCAGAAGTAGAAAAATACTTGCCAACTGAAGACGGAAAACCACCTTTAGGGAACGCAACAGAATGGGCTTGGGATTCTCGTGCCAAGAAAGTGGTAAGCAATGATAAGTTGAAAAACAAAACAGTATATCCGTTAGAATTAAATACAATGCCAGGTTGGGCAGGTAGTTCGTATTACTTTAACCGTTATATGGATCCGCACAACGAAAACGAAATTGCATCGAAAGAAAACCTAGAGTATTGGCAAAATATAGACTTGTATATTGGTGGTTCTGAACATGCAACGGGTCATTTATTGTATGCACGTTTTTGGCAAAAATTCTTGTTTGATAAGGGAATTGTTCCTGTAGATGAGTTTGCAAAAAAACTGATTAACCAAGGAATGATTTTAGGAACAAGTGCTTTTGTATACAGAGCCTCGGTATTTGTTAAAAATGGCTGCTCAATAGAGGCTTCTAATGACGATATTATTGAAAAAATACCAACTGTTTTTGTTTCTAAAAATTTATTTTCAACTGATGATGAATTTGAAGTTGTTGTAAAAAACTACTTGTTAGACAATAAATTATTAGACCCTAATTTTGCAGACTTAGTGTTAATTGCTAAAACGGCAATTCATGCAGATGTTTCTTTGGTAAATGCTTCTGATGAATTAGATGTAGAGGGTTTTAAAAATCACCCAATAAATACCGATTGTAAAGACGCTCATTTTATTTTAGATGCAGGAAAATATGAAGTTTCTAGAGAGGTAGAAAAAATGTCGAAGTCGAAATACAATGTTGTGAATCCTGATGATATTGTTGCAGAATACGGTGCAGATGCATTGCGTTTGTTCGAAATGTTTTTAGGACCTTTAGAGCAAACAAAACCTTGGAAAACTTCTGGTATTTCTGGAGTTTCATCATTCTTAAAGAAATTTTGGAAACTCTTTTTTAACGGAGATAATTTTGAAGTTATAGAAACAGCACCTACCAAAGACGAGTTAAAAACCTTGCACAAAACGATTAAAAAAGTAGAAGAAGACATAGAGAATTTCTCTTTCAATACTTCGGTTTCTACCTTTATGATTGCTGTAAATGAGTTAACGGCATTAAAATGTAACAAACGTGCTATTTTAGAGCCATTATTGGTTTTATTATCACCTTATGCACCTCATATTACAGAAGAATTATGGAGTAAGTTAGGTAATAAAGAAAGTATTTCTACAGCAGATTTTCCTGTTTTTGAGGCAAAACATTTGATAGAAAGTGCTAAAAACTACCCAATTTCTTTTAATGGTAAAATGCGTTTTACATTAGAACTTCCGTTAGATTTATCGAAAGAAGAAATAGAAAAAGCAGTACTAGAAAACGAGAAAACACAAGAGCAATTACAAGGCAGAATACCCAAGAAAATAATTATTGTACCTGGTAAAATAGTGAACATAGTTGGCTAATTTTAGGAGTTAGTATTCTTTTAGAAAGGATTGTTTTGTTAGATTTTATAGTAAAATTTATAAAAGTTAAAACGGAATTAAAAGCCATTATACAATTTGTAATGGCTTTTTTAATTAACTATCTTTAACCTTAATGAAAGTAACCAAAAGTCAGTTTTTTAAACGTCAAATTACCTTGCCAGAAATAGGTGAAATTGGTCAGCAAAGACTTCAAAACGCAGCTGTTTTAGTGGTTGGTTGTGGTGGTTTAGGGAGCACTATTGCTGTGTCTTTAGCATCAAGCGGAATTGGAGAAATTAACCTGGTAGATTTTGATACCGTTGCTGTTTCTAATTTACATAGACAGTTTTTTTATACTTTAGGCGATGTAGACAAACCAAAAGCAGCTGTATTAGCAGCTTTCATAAAAAAAAGAGCTCCTTTTACAGAAGTAAACTTTACAAATACACCAGTTACTAAAGAGAATGTTTTAGCGTTACTTTCTAAGTATGATATTGTGGTAGATGCAACAGATTCTTTACCTACAAAATACCTTTTAAATGACGCCTGTGTAATTCATAAAAAGCCTTTGGTATATGGTTCTTTGTATAAGTTTGATGGGTATGTAGCCACTTTTAATGTTTTAGACCAAAATGGGATTTACACTGCCAATTTAAGAGATGCTTTTCCAGAAATGGCAACCGAAATACCGAATTGCGAAACCACAGGAACTTTAAATTCTATTGTAGGCATTATAGCGATGCAACAAGTAAACGAGGTGCTAAAATTGATTACTAAGGTAGGAAAACCTATTACAAATCAACTGTTAATATACAATTCTTTGCAAAACACCCAATTTAAAATGAAATTGAAGCCAACAGTTTTAAGAGAAAAAATAGCAAAAATATTTAAATTACAAACGTATTTTGATATTGCTTGCTCTTCTCAAAAACCTAATTTACAAATATCACCAGCAACATTAAAAAAGCTTTTGCTAAATGAAGAGACCTCTAAAAATATTGAGTTAATTGCGGTTTTACCCAACTTAAAATTACCTTTTACTGTTCAACAAACAATACCTATTCAAGAATTTAGTGCAGCTTCAATAGAAGTAAATTTTAATAAAACATACGTTATGGTTTGCCAAAGAGGCTTTAACAGCTATAAAGCAACAGAAATATTAAAAGATAAATACCCTAATTTAAAAGTTTTAAACTTAACAGGTGGTATCTCTGGTTATAACAATTAAGAACTATTATGAAAGCACCTGTAGATTTTTATAAAACTCAGAAAGATAACTTATTAATAGAAGCCCTACATTTAAAGAAAAAGTCTTTACAGTTAAGTTTGTTTCGATTGGCTGTCTTTTTAGGGACTTCTTTTTTAGCATATTTAACTTTTGGTAATTATACAGAGGTACTTATTATTACAGTTTTAGGAACTATTTTGTTTGCTTTTTTAGTTGTGAAGCAAACGAGCTTAAATCGAAAAAGAGCTGTTGTTAAAGCTAAAATTAAGATTAATAACACAGAAATAGATGTTTTAAATAGAAAATTTATGCATTTAGATAGTGGTAAAGAATTTGTAAATCCAACTCATTTTTATAGCAATGATATTGATTTATTTGGTATCGGTTCTTTTTTTCAATACATAAATAGAACTGTAACATTAGAGGGTAAAAAAGCACTAGCAACTACATTTACAGAAAATAAAATAGAGAATATTACTAATAAACAAAACGCCATTAAAGAACTGTCTTTAAAGGTTACATGGAGGCAGCATTTTTCTGCTTTAGCAAGTTTAGTTACTGTTAAAACTACTTCTAAATCTATTGTTAGTTGGTTTCAGAATTATACAAGTGTGTTGCCGAAATTTTTGGCTAAAATTCAACTTTTATTTTCGGTGTTTTCTATTGTTTTATTTGGCTTGGTCGTATTTGGCTTGGTTTCTTTTACCTATCTGTTATTATGGTTTTTTTGTGGCCTATTTATTACTGGTAAGTTTTTAAGTAAAACAAGTAATTTATATGCAGAAACAGATAAAGTAAGAGAAACTGTAAAACAGTATTATGTTTTATTAAATGAAATTGAAGATGAAAATTTTAGTGCTAGCTTATTAAAAGAAAAGCAGCAAATTATTACAACAGAAACCAAAAAGGCCTCTATTATTTTTAAAGAGTTTTCTAGATGTTTAGACGCTTTTGATCAACGGAATAATTTGGTAATTGCTGTGGTTGGTAATGGTTTGTTTTTAACTGATATATTTAATGCTTTAAGAGTAGAAAAGTGGATTGCTAACTATAAACATACCTTAGAGAAGTGGTTTTCTGTCATTGCTTTTTTTGATGCTCAGAACTCATTAGCCAACTTTCATTTTAACCATACAAAATTTGTTTTTCCAGAAATTACTTCTGATAAAGATGTTTTAAAAGCATACAAATTAGGGCATCCGTTGTTAGATGCAAGTAAAAGGATAGACAATGATTTTACCATAGAAAAAGAACAGTTTTTTATTATTACAGGAGCTAATATGGCAGGTAAAAGCACCTTTTTAAGAACTATTTCACTTTCTATTGTAATGGCAAATTGTGGTTTGCCTGTTTGTGCACAAAGTTTTAAATACACACCTATTAGGTTAATTACAAGTATGAGAACTACAGATTCTTTAACCGAAGACGAGTCTTATTTTTACTCAGAATTAAAGCGTTTAAAGTTTATTGTAGACGAAATTAAAACTACAGATTACTTTATTATTTTAGATGAAATTTTAAAAGGAACCAATAGTGTAGATAAGGCAATGGGTTCTAAAAAGTTTGTAGAAAAGCTAACAAAATCTATGTCTACAGGTATTATAGCAACCCACGATGTTAGTTTATGTGAGTTAGAAAATGACTTTAAAAATATTCAGAATTTCTTTTTTGATGCCGATATAAGTAACAATGAATTGCATTTTGATTACACCCTAAAAAATGGGATTTGTAAAAACATGAATGCTTCTTTCTTGTTACAAAAAATGGGAATTATTTAGTAGTAGATTTTTAAAAATTTGTTTTATAATCCGCACAATTATAATTGGTTGTGCAATAATTTTAGCCCTGATTGAAACGACATCCTTTTTGCTTTTTTGAAAAAAGATACAGTGGAAAGCAGGAAATAGCTTCTAAAAATAATTTTATACTTTTTGTAAAATATTTAAGGCCGTTTTTACGCTATCAATTCGAATAAAGGTTATTAATAAACGTAAGCCTTTTTTAGATTCTTTTTCTTTCATAACGCAGCTTTTAGGGTTTTGTTGCACATATTTTAGCATTCTAGAAAAAGCTTCTGTGTGGTAAAAATCGCTTTGCTGGTTTGCAACAAAATACCCCATCATTCTTTTCTGCTTTAAAATAATTTTTTCTAAACCTAGTTCTTTAGCCAGCCATTTTATTCTAACAGAGTTTAGTAAATCTTCTACTTGTAAAGGTATTTCGCCAAATCGATCTATAATTTCGGTTTCAAAATTTTGCAATTCACTTTCGTCTTTTAAATCGCCCAATTTAGTGTATAAAGCAAGTCTTTCTGTGATTGAATTGATATAATCATCCGGAAAAAGAATTTCAAAATCAGTATCTATTTGCACTTCTTTTACATATTCTTTAGGTTTAGAATTGTCTGTAGGATAGAGTTCTTTAAACTCATTTTCTTTCAATTCTTCTATGGCTTCTTGTAATATTTTTTGATAGGTGTCAAAACCAATATCATTTATAAATCCACTTTGTTCTCCACCTAATAAATCTCCGGCACCTCTAATTTCTAAATCTTTCATGGCAATGTTAATTCCACTTCCTAAATCAGAAAATAAAACCAAAGCTTCAATACGTTTTCTGGCATCATCTGTCATCATATGGTAAGGTGGCGTTATAAAATAACAAAATGCTTTTTTGTTAGACCGGCCAACTCTTCCTCGCATTTGGTGCAAATCACTTAAACCAAAATTATTGGCATTATTAATGAAAATGGTATTTGCATTGGGTACATCCAAACCACTTTCTATAATGGTTGTAGACACCAAAACATCAAAATCTCCTGCCATAAAACCAAGCATGAGTTCTTCTAGCTTTTTACCCTCCATTTGTCCATGACCGATTCCTATTTTTGCTGAAGGAACCAATCTTTGAAGTAAACCGGCAACTTCTTTTATGTTTTCTATTCTATTATGGATAAAGAAAACCTGACCGCCTCTAGAAACTTCATATGAAATGGCATCACGAATGGTTTCTTCAGAAAAACGAATTACGTTACTTTCTATTGGATGTCTGTTGGGTGGTGGTGTTTTTATAACAGATAAATCTCTAGCTGCCATTAAACTAAATTGTAAAGTTCTAGGAATTGGCGTTGCAGTTAGGGTTAATGTATCTACATTTTCTTTTAAGGTTTTTAGCTTGTCTTTTACGGCAACTCCAAATTTTTGTTCTTCATCAATAATCAACAAGCCCAAGTCTTTAAATTGCAAGCGTTTATTAGTTAGTTGATGTGTGCCAATGATAATATCTACAGAGCCATTATTTACCCCTTCTATGGCGGCAGTTTTTTGCTTTGCAGTTCTAAATCTATTTAAATAATCTATCTTAATAGGAAACTCTTTTAAGCGTTCTGTAAAAGTTTTGTAGTGCTGAAATGCTAGAATAGTTGTTGGCACTAAAATAGCCACTTGTTTGCCATTATCTACGGCTTTAAATGCGGCTCTAACGGCAACTTCTGTCTTACCAAAACCAACATCACCACAAACCAACCTATCCATGGGTTGCTCTTTTTCCATGTCTAATTTTACGTCTTGTGTTGCCGTAAATTGATCTGGTGTGTCTTCATACAAAAAACTTCCTTCTAGCTCATGTTGTATGTGCGTATCTGGACCAAAAGCAACTCCTTTTTGTAGTTTTCTTTTTGCGTATAACTGAATTAAGTTAAAGGCAATATGCTTTACCCTTGCTTTGGTTTTTTGTTTTACTTTTTTCCAAGCACCAGAGCCTAATTTATATATTTTAGGCGCTTTACCGTCTTTGCCATTAAATTTAGAAACTTTGTGTAACGAGTGGATACTTACATATAAAATGTCTCTTTCTCCGTAAACTAATTTAATTGCCTCTTGTTTTTTACCTTGAACATCAATTTTTTGCAAGCCTCCAAACTTTCCAATTCCATGATCCATGTGGGTTACATAATCACCAATTTCTAGTTTGTTTAATTCTTGTAAGGTAATGGCTTGTTTTTTTGCGTATCCGTTTTTTAATCGAAATTTATGATATCTTTCAAAAATTTCATGATCTGTGTAACAAACCAATTTGTTATCAACGTCTACAAATCCTTTGTATAGTGGAAAAACTACTGTTTCGTAATGAACCTCATTAGGAGCATCATCAAAAATATCATGAAAACGTTTTGCTTGTTGTTCGTTTACACAAAAAATATAATTGGTAAATTTTGCTTTGTGGTATTCTTCTAAATTGTCAATTAATAAGTTGAACTGCTTATTAAAAGAAGGTTGTAAATTTGTTTGAAATTGAATGGTATTGGCAGTGGTGTTTTGAGTGCCAAAATCGACCAAAGTAAATTTTTGTAATTGCTCTTTAATATAAAGACCATTACAAAATAATTCTAATGGTTTTGCGTGGTTTATTTCTTTTGATAATTTTAGAAACGCTTCTTCTGCTTTTGAGAAAAAGGTATCTAAATTGCCCACTAATAAATCGATGTTTTTGGTAAAAACAACTGTTTTTGAAGAAATATATTTTAAAAAACTTTCTCTATTTTCTTGTAGTGTTTTGTTTTCTACGTTGGGCATTATAGAAACTTTTTGAAGTTTCTCTTTAGAGAGTTGAGTAGCAACATCAAAAGAACGAATGCTGTCTATTTCATCACCAAAAAATTCAATTCGATAAGGCTCATCATTCGAAAAAGAAAAAACATCAATAATACCACCTCTAACAGAGAAATCGCCTGGTTCTATTACAAAATCTACCCTTTTAAATTTGTATTCGAACAATACTTCATTTACAAAATCTAACGATAAATTTTCGCCAACAGCTATTTTCAAAGTGCTTTTGTCGAGTTCTTTTTTAGTAACTACTTTTTCGAATAAAGCTGTTGGGTAAGTAACAATAACAGCAGGTTTTTTACGAGAATTTATTCTATTTAATACTTCAGACCGTAACAAAACATTGGCATTGTCTGTTTCTTCTATTTGATAAGGTCTTCTGTAAGAACCAGGATAAAATAGTACGTTTTTATCGCCAAGTAATTGTTCTAAATCATTTAAATAATAAGCAGCTTCTTCTTTATCATTAAAAATTAAAAGAAAGGGTTTGTCTGCTTTTTTAAAACTTTCGGATATCACAAAAGACAACGACGAACCCACCAAATTAGCTATTTTAAAATGGTTTTTTTCTTGTTGAAGTTCTTTGTTTATCTGCAAAACACTTGCAGAGTTCTGGTATTGATTTACAATATGCTGCTTACTCAACGAATTATTATTTTATGCAAATGTAATATCTTAAAAAGTAAAAAACCACCCATAGCTTGGTTTTCTTAAAGAGTTTCGTTGTATTTTATATAGTTAGTTAATAGCTTTTTTATTGTTTTTTGATCTAGATAACCTACTTTTTGTATGTCGATTTCAAAGTTTGTGTTTAAAATGGTTGTTGTTGGGTACGAAACTCTACCTTTTACAGAGGCCAACTCATTGGCTAGTTCGTGTATGCCAGTGTTTGTACCTGTAGGTTTATAATTAAATGTTGATGTTAAAAAAGTGATGTTTTTTTTACTTTCGGCATTTAAATTTATAAAGTAAAAATGGTCATTTAAATACTGAACTATTTCTTTGTTTTTAAACGAACGTTGTTTCATAGAAAAGCAAAATTTACACCAATCTGTATATACAAACACTACTATTGGTTTTGGGTTTTCTTTTTGAAGTTTTTCCACTTCAGTAAACGTTACTGTTTTTAAAACTACTTGCTTTGTTTGTGAATTAGCAGTTATACATCCGAATACAATAAAAAGGAAAAATAGTTTTTTCATGTTTTAAAAAAGGGTGTAACGCAAACCTAAAAACATACGAATTCCTAGGTTAGATGCATACATATAACTTGGGTCAAAGGCTAATTCTGGATTAGAAACAGTATCTACACCAACATCAAAAGGGTTGTTAGCGCTGTTAATACTATTTGCTGGTGGTGTAAAGTTTAGTATATTTTTTACGCCACCATACAATTCCCAAGTATTGATAATTTTTTTTGTTAATTGAATATTTTGAATGCTAAACCATGGCGAATTTGGCTCTCTTGTATCATTTTCTCCCAACAAAGGCAATCGCATTGGTCCATATAAATTTCCTGTATAATCCATGCTAAAACTATCATTAAATTTATAAGAAATAGACCAAACACCACTAAAACTTTCGGTTAATATTTGTCTGGTTTTTACACTATTTTCTGTTGCAGAAACATCCATAAAAGTAACTCCCGCATTTACGGATAAACCATTGGTAAATAAAATATCTGTGTTTAATGAAACGCCTTGTGATACAGAATAGCCATCTAAATTTGCATAAATTATTTTATTTGGATCGGTTTCATAATCTGGTAAAATTTGATTGGTAAAGTAGGTGTAAAAAGCACTTGCATCTATGGTAATAAAAGCTTTTTCAGTATTAATTTTTTTTACATAATTAATGTTACTATTCCAAGAAGTTTCAGGTGCTAATTCGCCATTAAATTCTACTTCCCTTGCGCCAGTTAACGCAGCATGATCTTCGGTAAAAACATTAGCAACTCTAAAGCCATTGCCTACACTTAGTCGTATAATATCTGTATTGTCATCGGAGTTCCATTTGTAATTTAAACGAGGTGTAAAAATATGTCCATGCAAACTATTATAATCCCATCTTGCGCCAAGTAATAATTTATTTTGAGAATTTAGAGCAATTTCATCCTGTGCAAAAATCCCTGGTAAGTGTGTAATTGCAGGCTTATTTTCAACTCCGTTTTCGTCGAGAGTCGCAAAAGAATTATCGTCGTAATAGTTGTAGCGATATGCCAAACCTAATAGTAAATCATGTTTTTTACCAATATTTTTATTAAAAATAAACTGTCCGAAGCCAATTAATTGTTTAGCGTCATAAGAATCGGATCCATAAAAAGAATCTTGATAATGGCCATTTGCACTAAATTGAAAGTCGATATTATCTACTCCAGGTAACTCATAAGTTCCAAAAGTTTCCCATCTATTTGTATAAATATTTTCACCGTATTTTATATTACTTCCTCGATATTTTCGCTCCCAATCCATTTCTCCACCCCAGCGATCTTCGTACATGTAGCGCCCTGCAATTGTAAATGTCTTGTTACTTTTTCTTTTTATATTTAGTTTGTTAAAAATTGAAATTCTGTTTTGTAATGTTAAATCCGTAAAGTTGTCATTATTATTATCAATTCTGTTTTGAAAATTAAAGTAGCTGACACCTAAAAGTCCGTCAATTTTTTCTGATGCTTTATATCGTACGCCAATATCTGTATTTACTTCTCCCCAAGAGCTTGTTAAAATATCTGTGGATACAGCAGCTGCATTTGTTGGTTTTTTAGTGATGATATTTATAATTCCGCCCACAGCTTCTGATCCATATAAAGTAGATGCTGGGCCTTTTACAATTTCAACACGTTCAATTAATGCTTGAGGAATGCCCGACAAACCATAAACGGTAGAAAGGCCACTTACAATTGGCATACCATCAATTAAAATAAAAGTATAAGGACCCTCTAAACCATTTATATGAATATCACCAGTATTACAAACGTTACAATTTATTTGAGGTTTAACTCCATTTATGTTTTGTAGAGATTCAAAAATAGAGGTCGTCGGATTTTTCTTAAAAAAGGTTTCACTATATACTTCAACAGGAACAGGACTGTTTGATTTTGTAACGGGTTTTAAGGTGCCAGAAATCACAATTTCATCCAAGGAAAGACTTTCCTTTAACTCAAAATTTTTAATTTTTTTTTCATTGTTAGCAAACGTAATTTTTTCTATTTTGGTTTGATATCCAACACTACTAATAATTATTGTGTAGGTTCCATTAGGTATTTTTTTGATTTCATACATCCCATTTTCATTAGATGACATCCCTAATTTTGTGTTTTTCACATACACATTAGCAAATGGTAAAACGTTACCGTCAGATATTATTTTTCCAGACAAACTATTATTTTGTGCTAAAGCTGTTATAATTCCTAAAAAAAATACGACACTAAATGTTGTAATATTTTTCATATTAGTATTTTATTATTGGTTATTTTTGGTAAATATAAATAAATTTTTAGACTTGTCTAAAAATTTATTTATATAAATAAAAAAGTATATATTTGTAATACTAAAAAAGTAACAATGTTTACACTTTCTGAAGAAAATTATTTAAAAGCTATTTATCATTTAGAGGTAGATGGTGCTAAAGGCATTACTACCAATGCAATTGCAAAAAAATTAGCAACCAAAGCTTCTTCGGTGTCAGATATGATTAAAAAGTTATCTGAGAAAGAAGTGCTTATTTATAAAAAATATCAGGGAGTAAAACTTACAGAATTTGGAGTAAAAACTGCTGCTAACATTGTTAGAAAACATCGTTTATGGGAAGTTTTTTTGGTAGATAAATTAAATTTTTCTTGGGATGAAGTTCATGATGTAGCAGAGCAATTAGAACATATAAAATCGCCAAAATTAATCAATCAATTAGATATTTTTTTAGGGTATCCAACACATGATCCTCACGGAGACCCGATACCTGATAAAGAAGGAAATTTAAAAACCATAGAAAAGAGTTTGCTTTCTACATTATTAAAAAACGAGAGTGGAATTTGTGTCGGTGTAGATGATTCTTCATCAGAGTTTTTAAAATTTTTAGATAAAAAGGGCATCAGCTTAGGAAAAAAAATTACCATTTTAGATAAAGAGGTGTTTGATAATTCGCTTTCTATCTTAATTGATGATAAAAAACTATCTATATCAAACAAAATAGCTAATAACTTATACATTAAAAAAGCCCATAATGGGTAATAATTAAACTAACAAGACTATAAAATTATGAGTATTTTCGATCAATTGGTAGAGTATGCCAAACAAAACCCAATATGGGCAGCATTATTTGCTTCTCTTTTTACCTGGGGTTTAACTGCATCTGGTGCAGGTTTGGTTTTCTTTTTTAAGAAAGCAAACAGAGCTGTTTTAGACGGTATGTTAGGTTTTACAGGCGGTGTAATGGTTGCGGCAAGTTTTTGGAGTTTGTTAGCGCCAGCAATAGATAATAGCCCAGGAGAAGGTTTTGTAAAAGTAATTCCTGCAGCTATTGGTTTTGGTCTTGGAGCTTTATCTCTTTTTGGATTGGATAAAATTCTACCTCATTTACATATTAATTTTAAAGAGAACGAAGCAGAAGGGGTAAAAACAGAATGGCATAAAACAACCTTATTAGTATTGGCAATTACTTTACACAATATACCCGAAGGGTTAGCAGTTGGTGTCTTATTTGGGGCGGCATCTACTTTAGTTGGGGTAGAGCAAACAGAAATGATTATTGCAGCGATTTCATTGGCAATTGGTATTGGAATTCAGAATTTTCCAGAAGGGTTTGCTGTTTCTATGCCATTAAGAAGGCAAGGAGTAAGTAGGTTTAAAAGTTTTTGGTATGGTCAATTATCTGCAATTGTAGAACCAGTTGCCGCAGTTTTAGGTGCTTTAGCAGTTTCCTTTTTTACACCTATTTTACCTTACGCATTAGCATTTGCTGCAGGAGCAATGATTTTTGTAGTAGTAGAAGAGGTAATACCAGAAACTCAAAGAGATAAGTACACAGACATTGCCACACTTGGTTTTATAGGTGGTTTTATTGTAATGATGTCTTTAGATGTAGGTTTAGGCTAGTTTAAAGGACTACTTAGCGTTTGTTAAAACATGCTTCATTGCTTTTGCTTTTAATAAGCATTCTTGATATTCTTTTTCAATATTTGATTGTGCTGTAATAGCTCCACCAACCGAAATTGAAACATATTTGTTTTCAGAATTGTATAGTATACTTCTGATAATAACATTGAAATCAAAGTCGTTTTCTGGGGTAAAATAACCAATAGCGCCAGAATACAAACCTCGTTTGGTTGTTTCTAAGGCTTCAATTATTTGCATAGCAGATACTTTTGGTGCACCAGTCATACTGCCCATCGGAAAAGTACTTTGAATAATATCTATCGGGTTTGTTGTCTCTTTAACTTCAGAAACCACTGTTGATATTAACTGATGTACTTGTTTAAACGAGTATACTTTGCATAGTTCTTCTACTTGCACACTGCCAATATTAGCTGTTTTAGATAAGTCATTTCTTACCAAGTCGACAATCATAACATTTTCTGCGCGCTCTTTTTCATCTCTCATTAAATTTGTAGCAATTTGTTGATCATCAATACTACTTACAAGTCTTTTAGCGGTTCCTTTTATTGGCTGAGAAATTATTTTTAGGCCTTCTTTTTTTAGATATCTTTCTGGTGATGCACACAATGCAAACTGATTGTCTAATTTTAAAAAGGCGGCAAAAGGTGGTTGAGAAATTTTGTTTAAATGCTTGTAAACTTCAATGGGATTTATCGTAGTGTTTTCTGCATAAAATTCTTGGCAAAAATTGGCTTCATAAATATCGCCTCTGTAAATATGCTCTTTTACTTTTGCAACTTGTGCGTGATATTCTTCTTTTTGAGTTCGAAGTTTTATTTTAATGTTTTTTGAATTATTTTTAGCATCATCTGTTTTTAATTCTGATTTTTGATACTCTAAAATACTGTTGAAATCAATGTCTATTTCATCATCAACCATTTTTAAATAAAGAAATTCTACCTTATTTTCTTTAATAAAAATTAGCTTTTTTGGCTGAAAAAAATATAAATCTGCAAAGTCTAAATAATCTAAATTATTAGACGTTAGTTGCTCTACATCATTTTTAACATCATAAGTAATGTACCCAAAAATATAATCTTTGGTAATTGTTTGGTATTCTTTTAGCTTTTGAAACGCATTGTAGTAATCTGTTTTTATTGAAGTAAAATCATCCGCGGCAAGAGCGCAATTAAATGATGAATATTTTTGTTGGTAGTTGTTAGAGTCTAACCAAATAATAGTTTCGAATTGCTGAGACCAAGACAATAAATTGTTTTTAAAGTCAGCAATATTATCAATAGAAAAAGTACGTGTTGTTCTTTGCATATCTTACTTCAAAAATACAATACTTATTGTATAGATTGCCTTATTTTTAATTGAGATTCGTTATTTATTTTTACAAATAAAAACCTCACAGAATTTTTTCTATGAGGTTTAAAAATTACTATTTTAAATAGTATTATGCATTTAAAGGTTTGCCATCCCAAGCAGCTTTAGCAGCTTCTTTAACAGCTTCTGAATAGGTTGGATGACCATGACAAATTCTAGCTAAATCTTCTGCAGAGGCTCTATATTCCATGGCAACAGCAGCTTCCATAATTAAATCGGCAACACGTGCACCTACCATATGAACTCCTAAAATTTCATCGGTATTTTTATCTGCTAATACTTTTACAAAACCATCTGTATCTCCACTAGCTCTAGATCTACCTAAAGCTCTCATAGAGAATTTACCGGCTTTATAATCTATTTTAGCCTCCTTTAGTTCTTCTTCTGTTTTACCAACAGCAGCAACTTCTGGCCAAGTATACACAATACCCGGAATTAAATTGTAGTTAATATGTGGCTTTTCACCTGCTAAATATTCTGCAACAACAACACCTTCTTCTTCTGCTTTGTGTGCCAGCATTGCACCCTTTACAACATCACCAATAGCATAAATATTAGAAATATTTGTCTGTAAGTGTTCGTTAGTAGTTACTTGCCCACGTTCATTTACTTCTACACCAATTTTTTCTAAACCTAAGCCAGCTGTGTATGCTTTTCTACCAACAGCAACTAGACAGTAATCTCCTTTAAACTCAATTAAATCTTCTTTTTTATTGGTTGCTTTTACAGTAATTTCATTGCCATTTCTTTCTACTGATTTTACACAGTGGTTTGTGGCAAATTTAATTCCTTGTTTTTTTAATACTTTTTGAAGTTCTTTAGAAACGTCTGCATCCATGCTAGGTGTAATCTTATTAGCATATTCTACAACAGTAACATCTGCTCCTAATCTTTTGTATACAGACCCAAGTTCTAAGCCAATAACACCACCACCAATTACAATTAAATGTTTGGGTACTTCAGGTAATTTTAAAGCTTCTGTAGAGGTAATTACACGCTCTTTATCTAAAGAAATAAAAGGCAAATTTGCAGGTTTAGAACCTGTTGCAATTATAGTGTTGGTACCTTCAATTATTTCTGATGAACCATCGTTTTTTGTTATTTTTACATGAGTGGCATCTTCAAAAGACCCCAAGCCTTCAAAAACATCAATATTGTTTTTGTCCATTAAGTACTTAATCCCGCCAGTAGTAGTTTCTACTACTTTCGCTTTTCTATCAATCATTTTGCTAAAATCGAAGGTAGGATTTTCTACAGAAATACCATGCTCTTCAAAGTGAGTAACGGCATCATAAAAATGATGAGAAGAGTCTAATAAAGCTTTAGAAGGAATACAGCCAACGTTTAAGCAAGTACCTCCTAGTGTTGAGTATTTTTCAATAATTGCTACCTTTTTTCCTAATTGAGAGGCTCTAACTGCGGCAATATATCCACCAGGACCAGAACCAATAACGATGATGTCGTATTTCATTGTACTTAATTTTTGAAATACAAAAATACATATATTTTTAGAGAATTATAAGAGAATTAACTAGATTTACATTCTTTAATACTTAAAATATTATCAAATGAAAATAGCCAAAAAGATCGGTTGGGTTTTAGGAGTTGTGTTTATAATTGCTCAATTTTTTAGCCCTGTTAAAAATGAAGGAGAAATAACATCTACAATAGCTTTTATAGCCGAAACAAATCCGTCAGAAGAAGTACTTAAAGTCTTAAAAGAAAGTTGTTTCGATTGTCATTCTAATAAAACAAATTATCCTTGGTATAATAATATTACACCTGTTAATTTTTGGTTAGCGGCTCATGTTAAAGATGGTAAAAAACACTTAAACTTTTCTACTTGGGACAGCTATTCGCTAAAGAGAAAAGAGCATAAAATGGATGAATTATATGAAGAGGTTGAAGAAGGAGAAATGCCTTTAAAATCTTATACCCTTACTCATTCTGATGCAAATTTAACACCTTCACAAATAACTGCTGTAGTTGATTGGGCAAAAAAAACACAAGCAGATTACAAACAACAAATGAACGCTACAATAGTTGAGTAAGTTGCATGTTTTAATAGTTGGTTATGTTTGGGTTGCACCTAACTCTTCTGCTGCTGGTAGTAGAATGTTGCAGTTAATTAACCTATTTTTAAAACAAGATTACAACGTAACTTTTGCATGTGCTGCTAATAAGCCAGAGAATGCTTTTAACCTAACTTCTATAGGTGTAAAAGAAACTGTTATTGCTTTAAACGACAGTTCTTTTGATGTATTTATAAAAGAGTTGCAACCTACCATAGTTATGTTTGATCGTTTTATGATTGAAGAACAATTTGGTTGGCGAGTTGCAGAAAATTGTCCATCAGCACTTCGTGTTTTAGACACTGAAGACTTACATTTTTTAAGAAAATTTAGACAGCAACAGTTAAAGAAAAAAGAAGCGTTTAACAAACAGGAGTTGTTAGGTTTTAAGGATGCCAAAAGAGAAATTGCCGCTATTTTAAGATGTGATGTAACTCTAATTATCTCAACTTTTGAAATGAATCTTTTAAAAGAGGTTTTTAAAATTGATGATAAAATTCTTTGTTATTTGCCTTTTCTGTTAGATAAAATTGACACTGCTCATCAAAACAAATGGTTGCCGTTTAAAGAAAGAGCTCACTTTGTTTTTATTGGTAATTTTTTTCATCAACCAAACGTAGATGCAGTTTTAACTTTAAAAAAAGAAATTTGGCCTCTTATTAAAACAAGATTACCAGAAGTAGAAATGCATGTTTATGGTGCTTATGCTACCCAACAAATAAATGAATTACATCATAAAAAAGAAGGGTTTTTAGTAAAAGGTTTTGTAGAAGATGCAGTAGAGGTAGTTGAAAAAGCAAAAGTTGTTTTAGCACCCTTGCGTTTTGGAGCAGGAATAAAAGGGAAATTGACAGAAGCAATGTTGTGCGGTACACCAAGTGTAACTACATCAATTGGTGCAGAAGGAATGTCTGGTACTTTGCCTTGGAATGGTTTTGTTGAAGACAATTTTAAACAATTTTCTGAACACGCTATTCAATTATATTCTAATGAACAAACTTGGCATCTGTCTCAAGAAAATGGAGTTAAAATAGTTGATCAGATTTATGACAAAGAAAAAATACAACCTCTTTTTATTCATAAAATTAATGAGACAATTAGGAACTTAAAAACACATAGATTGCATAATTTTATGGGTAGCTTATTGCAACATCACACTTTACAATCAACAAAATATATGAGTAAATGGATAGAAGTTAAAAATTCTTAGCCATTTATGTTATTTGTTTGGGCTGTAGTCTAATGGCAGCGAATTGGCAAATTTTTCGAAAGACCAATATCCCTCATAAATCACGTCTAACGGATTTACTAAAATTCCTTTTTCACTTAATTGACTCGGTAGTTTAGAGGGTATTATATAAGAATGTTGAAAGTTAGCATCTTTTTTTTTGCTAAAAGGAGTTCTTAAAAGATACCCTTTTTCTTCTTTTTCTCTATTATACACAACGCTTAAATTATCTTTAAAATCTAAGTAAATACTGTTGTTTTTTAGACTGATGATAGAATCGTGCGTACTATTTTGTTGGTATACAAAGTCTTTGAACTTGGGTAATTTTGCTTTTTTTAAGATTGCATAAGCACTATCAATTTTTTTTGATGAAATTTTTAAAACCTTTTCTGTTTGGTTGTTTTTTCTATGACTTCTTATCAAACTTCTTGCTGCTCTTATGTCTTTTTCAGAGGGTCTATTTTTATTAAAAACCCTTTTAAAATGCGCTACATTAAATCCTTCTTCTTTTAGCTGATTATTTATAGCTGCTTTGTAAAAATGAAAAGGAGAGCCATTGTAGGTTAGTAGTCTGTTCTCTTGCCAGCGTTTTTCGGTTCTTTTATTTCCTTTTAATTTTCTGTATTGTGTATATCCAAGATAAGATACATAGTTGCCTTCTCTTATAAAACTAACAAGGTCGTAAATTATTAAATATCCCAAGCCTTTGTGTTCAATTTTAAGCGGTTCTCTAGCTGTTGCCATCAATATATTTTTAGAGGCATCATAATTAAAATGCAGTACTTTTGGGTTTAAAATTTTGCATGTTTTAGAAAGAGTCGTCAACCCTATAAACTCTCTTTTAAAAGTTTCTAGATTATGTTTCCAATATTGATTATACTTCGTTTTTTGAATGACAATTTCATCTAACATATTTTCTTCTTCTACAAGAATAAAAAGAAGTTTCTGTTTGTGGTTTTTTGCTTCTAACGTATAAGTGGTGGTGGTATAACCTAAAAAAGAGATAATTAACTGCTGTTTCTTTTCTGTAACAATTAATGAGAATTTTCCTTCTGCATTGGTTGTTGTTCCTGTCATTGTATTGTTAAAATACACCGCTGCACCTTCTAACGGAACATTACTTGTTGTTTTTACAGTTCCAAAAACACGTACTTGGGCAAAAAAACCGCAATGAATTATAAGAAAAATAATGAGTAAGAATTTATTTTTCATACGTTAAATTTTAAATTCAAAAGTTCGTTTTAATACCTCGTTTTTTACTATTAGAGCAACCCCGCACGTTTTAACAATGCATCTGGTTTTGGCTCTTGTCCTCTAAAACGCTTGTACAATTCCATTGGTTTTTGCGTTCCGCCTTTAGACAATACATTTTCTTTAAATTTTGTGGCAACTTCTTTGTTAAAAATTCCTTTTTCTAAGAAATATTCAAAAGCATCTGCATCTAAAACTTCTGCCCATTTATAAGAATAATATCCAGCAGAATAGCCACCCTGAAAAATGTGAGAAAAAGCTGTACTCATACAGTTTTCTGCTACATCTGGGTATAGTTTAGTTTCAGCAAAAGCCTTGTTTTCAAATTCTTTTACAGATTTTATTTCTGATGGATCTTGTCCGTGCCATTGCATATCTAACAAGCCAAAACTTAGTTGACGTAGCGTTTGCATGCCTTCATGAAAACTAGCAGATTCTTTAATTTTTTCAACATATTCCATCGGAATAACTTCACCGGTTTCATAATGTTTTGCAAACAATTCTAATGCTTCTTTTTCGTAACACCAATTCTCTAAAACCTGACTTGGTAATTCTACAAAATCCCAAGAAACAGAGGTGCCAGACAAACTGTTGTAAGTTGTGTTGGCTAACATTCCGTGTAGCGCATGCCCAAACTCATGAAAAAAGGTGGTAACCTCGTTAAAGGTTAGTAAAGATGGTTTTGTTTCGGTTGGTTTTGTAAAATTACAGACAATAGAAACATGAGGTCTCTCGTTGGTACCGTCTTTTATTTGTTGTGGTTTGTAGCTGGTCATCCAAGCACCATTCCTTTTTCCTTTCCTTGGATGAAAATCAGCATAAAAAACAGCAATAAAGTTGCCATTTGTATCGGTAACTTTGTATGTTTTTACATCTTCGTGGTATTTTTCAATTGTAGCAATTTCTTCAAATTGTAAATCGTATAATTTTGTTGCAATGGTAAAAACACCTCGAATAACATTTTCTAACTTAAAATAAGGTTTTAGAATTTCTTGATCTAAATTAAAACGTTCTTTCTTTAGCTTTTCTGCGTAATACGCACCATCCCATTTTTGCAATTGATCAATATCATCTAGCTTTTTTGCATACGCTTCTAACTCGTTAAACTCTTTTATAGCAGCAGGTTTAGCCTTTGCTAATAAATCATTTGAAAACGAAATTACTTTTTCTGGAGTTTCTGCCATGCGTTCTTCTAACACAAAATGAGCATGTGTTTTATAACCTAGTAAATTGGCTCTTTGATGACGTAGATTTACAATTTCTAAAACAACTTGCTCGTTGTTAAATTTATTGTTTTGAAATGCTTTTTTACCAGCAGCAATTGCCATTTTTTTACGCAACTCTCTGTTGTCTGCATAGGTTAAAAACGGAATGTAGCTTGGGTAATCTAACGTAAAAATATACCCTTCTTTATTTTTTTCTTTTGCAACTTGTTTTGCAGCTTCTTTAGCAGAATCTGGCAAACCAGCAACATCACTTTCATTGGTTAAATGCATTTCAAAAGCATTGGTTTCTGCCAATACATTTTCGCCAAATTGTAACGAAAGTTTAGAAAGTTCTGTATCTATTTTACGTAATTTTAATTTGTCTTCTTCATTTAAATTGGCACCGTTTCTGGCAAAACCCTTGTACTGCTTTTCTAGCAACATGCTTTCTTCTGCAGATAATGTTAGCGTTTCTCTTAGATTATAAACAGCCTTTACTCTTTTAAATAAGGCTTCGTTTAAAATCATATCATTTTTAAATTCACTTAACCAAGGCGAAACTTCTTGCGCAATTTTTTGCATTTCATCATTGGTTTCAGCAGCATTTAAGTTGAAGAAAATACTATTGATACGTCCCATTTTTTCACCAGTAAAATCTAAAGCAACTGTGGTGTTTTTAAAAGTTGGAATTTCTGGATTTGAAATAATGGTAGCAATTTCTTCTTTGGCAATTTCAATTGCTTTTAGAATGGCAGGTTTGTAATCTGTATTCTTAATTTTAGAAAAAGGTGCTGTATTAAAATCTTGTAAAAGTGGATTCATTTGAAAAACCTATAATTATTATTTAGAAATTATTTTACTCTTATGTAATCTTTATTGTCGAATGAAATTTTAAGAAAAGAATGTTTATAAGGATTTTTCATTATTTGATTAATTATAAAATATAAACCATCTCTTTTATGATAACTTTGATAAGTAATATTAATTTTGTCAAAAATTCTTAAATATTCTTTACCATTATCATCTTTGAAGATTCCAATATAGTGGTCTAATAAATCTCTGGGATCCTTACCGTTTGATAATTGAAATTTAAGTTCATTGCTACAGAGTAAACGAATAGGGTCTTGATCTTTATCGAAACGTTTAATTACAAATTCTCTACCGTTGTCTTTTTTTTGATAAAAACTTCCTTCATCACCGATAATATCATTTACTAAACAAAGAATTTTAAATTTAGGGTTTTCAAACCTTTCAACATCTTGCTCTTCTAGAGGAATAAAATCGAGCTCTGAAAAATCACTTTTTTTATCAAATTTTATGATATATTTTCCATCAACAATGAGAATACAACAGTTTGCGTAGAAGTGGTTTTCACTTCGAATAAATTCTTCATGCAAAAGAAAATCTTCGTCAATATCTCCTGTTTTTATTCCATTTGAGACTGCATAATCACTCTCTAAAACATATGTTTCCCCATCCTCTCTTATAACATTAACCATTACTGATTTTGAATTAAATGTAGTAGTTTCTTTGTTAATAGATATTTTACCATTTCCGACGAATTGTTTTATTGAACATAATTTTCTCATGTAAAAATTTAAAACGTCTGCTTTTTGTCTTTCCAAAAAATTCTCTATTTCTTCGTTCATGAATTTATCTATATTAGATCGAGCGCAGTCGAAATCTAAAGAGTTTCTCTCGACTGCGCTCGAGAAGGCAAAAATTATTTTCTTATACGTTCAGAAGCTTGTTCAACTTTTAATTTTAACCCTTCTTTGTATGCAATAATTTTGTCTAAAACACATTTGTCTGAAGCACCAATAATTTGGGCTGCTAAAATTCCTGCATTTTTAGCGCCATCAAGGGCAACAGTAGCTACCGGAACCCCGCCTGGCATTTGTAAAATAGAAAGAACAGAATCCCAGCCATCAATAGAATTTCTACTTTTTACAGGAACTCCAATAATTGGCAACGGACTCATAGAAGCCACCATTCCTGGTAAATGAGCAGCACCGCCAGCACCAGCGATAATCACTTTTACGCCGCGTTTGTGAGCATTTTTAGAATAGTCAACTAATTTTTCTGGTGTTCTGTGTGCAGAAACAATATCTACTTCAATTTGAATGTCAAAACTTTCTAAAATATCGATTGCTTCTTGCATGATTGGAAGGTCTGAATCGCTTCCCATTATTATTCCTACCATAATTTTGTGTTTGTTCTAAATTTGTTTTAGAATCTGTTTATTAGTTGTTAGAAGCCGAATCTAGTTCAGCTTTAAAGAAATTACGCAGTAATTACTCTAATTGTTTCTTTTACTTTTTGTGCAATTGTTCTTGCAACTTCTATGTCTTTATTTACAATAGTTACATGTCCCATTTTACGAAAAGGACGTGTTTCTTTTTTACCATAAATGTGAGGCGTTACTCCTTCAATTTTTAAAATTTCTTCAATATTTTCATAGATTACATCTCCAGAAAAACCTTCTTCACCAACTAAGTTTACCATAATACCTGCAACAGTACTTTCTGTGCTACCTAAAGGAATATTTAAAATACTTCTTAAATGTTGTTCAAACTGATTGGTATAGCTAGCTTCTATAGAATAATGGCCAGAATTATGTGGCCTTGGTGCTACTTCATTTACTAGTATTTTATCATCTTCTGTTAAAAACATTTCTACAGCTAATAACCCAATAAAATCTAAATCATTTACAACTTTTAGTGCAAGTTCTCTTGCTTGCTTTGCAATTTTAGCATCTATTCTTGCAGGGCAAATAACATACTCTACTTGGTTGGCCTCCGGATGAAATTCCATCTCTACAACAGGATAGGTTTTTGTTTGTCCGTTTGCATTTCTGGCAACAATTACAGCCAATTCGTTTTTAAAAGGGATTAATTTTTCTGCAATACATTCTACATTTGGCAAACTTTGCAAATCTTCACTATTTCTAACAATTTTTACGCCGTTACCATCGTAGCCAAATCTTGCCGCTTTCCAAACAAAAGGAAAACTAATAATGTTGTTTTCTAAAGAATGAATTAACTCTTCTAAATACCCATAATGAGAAAATGGAGCTGTTGGTATTTGATGTTCGATATAAAAATTTTTCTGGCTTGCTTTACTCTGTATAATGCGTAAATCTTTTGGCTTAGGGTAAATGGTAAGTCCTTCACTTTCTAATTTGTCTAAAGCATCTAAATTTACATTTTCTATTTCTATGGTAAGTACATCTACTGTTTTACCAAAGTTGTAAACGGCTTCAAAATCTAATAAATCACCAACCACAAAAGTGTTGCAAATAGCAGCACAAGGAGCATTTTTATTATTATCTAAGACAGCCGTATGGATGTCTAACTTTTGAGTTTCTGTTAACAGCATTCTCCCAAGTTGACCACCGCCAAGAATACCAAGTTTAAAATTTGAAGAAAAATAGTTTTTCACGTTAAATAAGTTGTGTTTAGGCAAAAATAAGCAACTTAAATTTTGTATGCTATTAAAAATTAGTGATTTGAAGTGAAGTGCCTCTTTTTATAACATTATACTCTATTGCTGGGCATACAAAACCCTCTGTTTGTGGTGCGCCACCAATACCTCTACCAACGCCATATTCGCTATCATCACAAGCACATTTTAATACAATTCCTCTTTCAAAAACCATGGGTGTATTGCAATCCGCTGCCGGACAAAGCTTGTCATAAGCAACAAAATCATCTCCGTTAACATTCATTAATAAAATACCTTTAGATCCGCCAGAAAGTGAAACATATCCACCCGGCACCAAAACATTTATTAATTGAGGATTGTTTAAGTCTGTGGTAATATTTAAAGGGAGCGATTGTATGCAGTCATTCAAATTTTCATTGTTAGTGCAACCCATAATTGTAAATAACCCACAAATAATTAGTATTCTTTTCATTTTCATACACTTTCGTTATTTAAACAACGATTGCAATTTACAAATATTTTGTACATTTGTTAATATCTCATTACTTAATACGTAATGAGATTTTTTAAATGAATTAAGTATCAAAATTTAAACAAAACACTATTTTTTTTGAGGCACATTGTTATCAGAAAAAACAATTATAAAAAATATAATGAGCGATATATCATATTATTCACCAGAAGGGCTAAAGAAATTAAAAGACGAACTGGTTCAGTTAGAGCAAGTAGAGCGCCCAAGAGTTACGCAAGAAATAGCAGATGCTAGAGATAAAGGAGATTTAAGTGAAAATGCAGAGTATCATGCTGCAAAAGAAGAACAATCTCATTTAGAATTTAAGATTGCCAAGCTTAAAAATGTAGTTGCAAACGCAAGAATTATAGACGAATCTCAACTAGATACCTCTAAAATATTAATACACTCTATTGTTAAAATTAAAAATATTAGCAATGGTATGGAGTTTTCTTACACTTTAGTTGCCGATTCTGAAACAGATGTAAGAAACGGTAAATTATCCGTAAATTCTCCGATAGGGAAAGGCTTATTAGGTAAAAAAGTAGGTGAAATTGCAGAAATTCAAGTTCCTAACGGTATTATGAAATTTGAAGTTGTAAATATCTCTAGAGATTAATTTTTTTAGAAGCTATTTCCAGCTTTCACTACTCGCTTTGCGCAAAAAGGCGCAAGAGCTTAAACAGGCCGTTCTATCTGGGCTAAACGTGTTTGCAGATAACTATCATTTTGCACACTTTAAAAGATATTAAATTACAACTAAACCATTAATAATGAGTATATTTACAAAAATTATAGAAGGTGAAATTCCGTGTTATAAAGTTGCAGAAGATCAACATCATATTGCTTTTTTAGATATCAATCCTAATGCAAAAGGGCATACACTTGTAGTGCCAAAGAAGGAAGTTAACAAAGTTTTCGATTTAGAAAAAGAGGCATATCACAATTTAATGGATTTTTCTTACAGGGTTGCCAAAGCATTAGAAAAAGCGGTTGCTTGTAAACGAGTTGGGTTAAGTGTAATTGGTTTAGAAGTACCTCATGTTCATGTTCATTTAATACCTTTAAACAACATGAAAGATATTCAGTTTACAGATAAAGTTGCTTTAACAAAAGACGAGTTTATAGCCTTGGCAGCTAGAATTTCTTCTGAGTTTAAATAATTTTATCAGTGATATATAGCTGTTTTTAATCAGTTTGTTCTGCGCTTTTTTTAATTTTATAATTATTTTCAATATTATCAATATAGATAGTATAATCTTTAAAGAAACCGATTCCAATTCTTGGCTGACTTTGTTCGTTAATTTTAGTTTGAATATTTTTAAATTCTATATCCCCGATTTTTATCACAGGTAAAATTCCTACTTTTTCTTTAATAGTTTGCCTTCCACCAATTGTATATCTCTCTCTTTCATTGGCTTCAAATGTATATTGTTGTAAAAGTTGTTTTGCTAGTTTAGATTCTTTTGGTAAACTAAATTCAGATGAAGAACCAAAATCAATTACAACTTTATATTCAATCCCATTTATAGAAATATATGTATAGGGTGAACCTCCTTTTCTTTTTATTTTGATTGTCTGAAAACTATCATCTGCTAAATTTTTGCTTGAAATTTTAAGTTTCTTATTCGGATAGTCGATTAACCAATTAGCTTTTTCAATAATGGGTTGGCCAATTAATCCTCCAAAATTTGAAATTTTTTCCTTTAACCCAACCATATCTGTATTGATTGCAACTGTATTAGTAAATTCAATATCTCCAATTTTAAACATTTTCACAATCTCACTACCTGCTTCTATACTGCGTTTAGATGCGCCACTAACGTTTACCAAAGAACCAATTAGAGTATCTCTTTGGATAATTGAATATTGTGCGCCAGTGTCAAAATAAAAGTTTTTGGATTTACCCTCTATTTCTGCAGGAAATATAATAACAGTTTTAAGCGTGGTAAATGCTGTTTCGTAATTAAAGTTTTTAGGGTTTATTGTCCCTTTTTTTTGGTAATTTGTTACCGAGCAACTAAATAATATCAGTAAAAATAATAGTGGGTTTAATTTTCTCATACGTTGTTTTAAAATAATCAATATATTAACTTATTTCAAAAATGGTGAGGGTATTCTAACTGGTTTTTAGGGTTTATTACCATTATTTTAGTTTCGTTCTTATATTTTATTTAAAAGAATTTCAAAAGTAGTTCCTTTATTTATTTCAGATTTTTTAACTGCTATTTTTCCTTTATGATAGTTAGAGATGATGCGTTTAGAAAGCGACAATCCTAATCCCCAACCACGTTTTTTGGTTGTATAACCCGGTTTAAAAATTTGCTTGTATTGCTTCTTTAAAATTCCTTTTCCAGAATCAGAAATTGTTATTATTACATTTTTAGAACCGGTAGTAATTTCTACCGTCAAAGTTCCTTTACCTAACATTGCATCAATAGCATTTTTAATAATATTCTCTATTACCCAACCAAATAATTCACCATTAATGTTCGCATAAATTTCATCTTCTTTGGCTTTAAAAAAGAATGATATTTGTTTAGAGCTTTTAGAAGCTATGTAATCGAATACTTGTTTTGTGGTGTTTACAATATTTTCCTTTTTTAGCGTAGGTACAGATCCTATTTTAGAAAACCGGTTGGCAATTGCATTTAATCTGTGTACATCTTTTTCTATTTCTGTAACATAAGAAGCGTTTACATTTTCAGTTTTTAAAATAGCAATCCAACCTAAAAGAGACGATAAAGGTGTACCAATCTGATGTGCAGTTTCTTTTGCCATGCCTGTCCAAAGTTTATTTGTTTCGGCAATTTTATTTGCATTAAAAAACAGGTAAATTACAGTTAAAAAAAGTAATAAAATTAATATTAAAGCAATCGGGTAGTAGGTTAGTTTGTTTAGTAAGTTAGAGTTTCTGTAATAAATAAACTGCTTATTTTTGCCTTTATAACTAACCTCTATCGGTTCGTTTTCAGCTTTCATTAATGTTAATAGCCCTTCTAAGTAAGCAGGTTTTTTAGCCTCTACAGTATCAATATTTTGATAATATTCAATAGTTCCTTTTTCATTTACAAGAATCATCGGAATATTATTGTTGTTTTCAATAATCTTTAGTGGTAAATCTACATTTGCATTTAAATCTGTGTTACTCGCAATTTCTTTTTGAGCGGCTGCTAAGATTTCCATCTTAATCCGTTCTTCATTTTTAAATTTCTGAAAAAAAGTATAGGTATTCCATAAGATTAATGAAACAATAATAATGGACGTGAAAAGGGCAATTGCTCTAAAAAAGAAGTTGTTTTTAAAAAAGTTCATCAAAACAAATATAAGATTTCTACTATATAACTCATCTAAAGATTAGATAGTATCTTTACATAATTAAATAAAAGAAAAATTACATGCTTACTTTAGATCCAAAAGAGCTTTCTGTTCAGCAATTTCATAGTTATTTGTTGGGTGCTATTGCACCAAGACCAATAGCTTTTGCAAGTACAATTGACAAAGATGGAAATCCAAATTTATCTCCGTTTAGTTTTTTTAATGTATTTGGTGCCAATCCGCCAGTATTAATTTTTTCGCCAGCAAGAAGAGTAAGAGACAATACCACAAAACATACTTTACAGAATGCGATTGCTACAAAAGAAGTAGTAATTAACGTTGTTAATTATTCCATTGTACAACAAATGTCTTTAAGTTCTACAGAATATGCAAAAGGGGTAAATGAGTTTGACAAAGCTGGTTTTACTATGTTACCATCAGATAAAGTAGCGCCATTTAGAGTGGCAGAATCTCCTGTACAATTCGAGTGTAAAGTAACCGATATTATAGCAACAGGCAACCAACCAGGAGCAGGGAATTTAATTGTTTGCGAAGTTGTTAAAATGCATGTTTCTGAAGCTGTTTTAGATGAGAAAGGAAACATAGATCAGCATAAAATAGATTTGGTAGCACGTGCAGGCGGAAGTTATTATACTAGAGCAAAAGATGGTTTTTTTGAAATACCAAAACCGCTTTCAAGTATTGGTATTGGAGTAGATAATATTCCTATGGCAATTAGAAATAGTAGTGTTTTAACAGGTAATAATTTAGGAATGTTAGGTAATATTGCACAGTTACCAACTGAAGAAAGTGTTAATAACTTTGCAAAAGAACATGCAGAATTTATTGGGCTAGAAACCACAAAAAAACATACATTTGCCCAAGAGTATTTAAGTAAAAATGATGTAGAAAGTGCTTGGAAAGTGCTTTTAATTAAATAGTTAAGATTTTATTATGGAAGTTATAGGGAAAATTAAATTAATTGGAGACGTACAAACATTTGGAGCAAATGGTTTTCAAAAAAGAGAATTGGTAGTTACAACAGATGATCAATATCCGCAAATGATAATGATAGAATTTGTACAAGATAAATGTGATTTACTTAACAATTACGCTATTGGTCAAGACGTAAAAGTTGCAATTAATTTAAGAGGTAGAGAGTGGATAAACCCACAAGGAGAAGCTAAATACTTTAATTCTATACAAGGTTGGAGAATCGAAAACTTATCTCAAGGTAATACTTCAAGTTCAAACTTACCTCCTGTAGATCAGTTTCAGCCAGCATCAAATGTAACTGATGCAGAGCCAGACGATTTACCATTCTAAAAAACAAATACAAGATTTTAAGAAGTAAAAATCAATAGAAATAAAAAAAGAGTTCAATTTTAAAATTGAACTCTTTTTTATTTTATAATCTAAGTATCTAAACCTTTTTTTCTCCTTTTTTTGGCATTGGTCCTCGTAGATGAATTACCAATCCGTTTAAGAAATTACGTAAAATTTGATCTCCACATTCTACATACTTGTCGTGGTCTTCTTTTCTAAATAAAGCACCTAGTTCTGCTTTACTTACTTTAAAGTCTACCAAAGCGCAAATGTCTATAATATCGGTATCACGTAATTTATGTGCTACGCGTAATTTTTTTAAAATATCGTTGTTTGTTAATCCCATGCTACAAATGTACTTATTTTAACGCAATTTTTATATCAACAAAAAAGAAAACACATTCTAAAAGGGTTAGTCTACTACTTGAAAAATAGCCCACGCATACGCAGCAAATCTTGCAAAACGAAATAAGCCAAAAAAGACAACATTTCTAAACGGATACTTAATCATACCAGCAGCCAAGCATGCAATAGAAAAGGGTAATGGTAACAATGCGCCTACTAAAGTTAAAAAACCACCCCATTTTCTGGTGTTTTTCAAGTTGTCGGCCATTTTAACTTCTAAGTATTCTTTAATTACCTTAATTTTTAAAGAAGTTTTACCAATAAAGTAAGTTAGTAAACCTCCTATATAAGAAAGGGTCGCTAAGATTGTTAAGTTTAAAATTGGGCTGTCAGTTTTTTTAGTCCAAGCAATAAAAATTTCTGGAGGAACGAGTCCCAATAGAGTTTCTGAAATAAAAAAAGTAGTTAATACCCCAATTCGAGAAAAAGTTTCGGTAATAGTTTCTAAACCAATATTTATGTCATATACATACTTGTTAAAAAGAAATAGTGCTATTACTGCAAAAAGAATTGGTAAAAAAGCTTTTTTAACACTTTCCCAGACAAATAAATAAAAGCCAGTTCTGCCATAATAATTATGGAGTCTTTTGCCTATAAAAGCGGTTCTTTTTTTTCTTTTTTTCTCTTTTTTTTCCAAGAAGCAATATTTTTAATTGAAAGTACAAAAATAAGAACAATTTTTAGATAAATACCTTTTAGATTCTACATTAACTATATTTTATAAAACCGTAAATTTGTTTGAATAAGCAGCGTAAATTATGATTTGGTTAACAAATGAAATTACTTTTCCTGACTATCAATCTGTAAATGAAGATGGTGTTATTGCGTTAGGCGGTAATTTATCCGAAGAAAGATTGATACACGCATACGAAAACGGTATTTTTCCATGGTATTCAGAGGGAGAACCCATAGTTTGGTATTGTCCGCATAAAAGAATGGTTTTGTTTAAAGACGAAATTAAAATTTCTAAATCGATGCGAAAAATTATAAAATCAGCAGATTTTAGTATTACAGAAAATAAAGCTTTCCAAGAAGTAATTTATAACTGTAAAAATATAAGCAGGGCAGATGGTTTTGGTACTTGGATTACAGATAAAATGGAGCAGGCTTATATAAATCTTCATAAAAAGGGAATTGCAAAATCTATTGAGGTTTGGTTTAATGATGAGCTTGTTGGAGGCTTGTATGGGTTAGAAATTAACAATATTTTTTGTGGCGAAAGTATGTTTAGCAAAGCATCAAACACCTCTAAATTAGCCTTTATTCATTTGGTAAAAAATAAAAATTATCGGCTAATAGACTGTCAGATGTATAATGATCATTTAGCATCTTTAGGGGCAAGAGAAATTGAACGATCTGCGTTTTTAGAAATTTTAAAACAATAAGTTTCCTTAAAAAGGAGCCTCTATTTTAAACTCCATTTTCTTCTTTGTTGTAGGATGATAAAACTCGATAAATTCGGCATGTAAATGCAATCTTTTTTCTTTCGTTCCATACAGATCGTCACCAACAATTGGCGTGTTTAAACCATTTTTATGAGCTGCATGAACTCTTAATTGATGCGTTCGGCCAGTTATTGGATAAAAATAAACTTTTGTTTTACCATTTTTTACCTCAATAATTTCCCAGTTTGTTTCTGCATTTTTGCCATGTTTAAAATCTACCAATTGCCTTGGTCTATCTTCTAAATCTACTCGAAGAGGTAATTTAATTGTGCCGTTTATTGCAGATAACTCTCCGTTTAATAAAGCAACATATCGTTTTTTTACAGTTCTACTTATAAATTGTTGCTGTAGTATTTTATTAGCTTCTTTGGTTTTAGATAATACTAAAATGCCCGAAGTAGACATGTCTAATCGATGTACAATTATTGGCCCAGTTGCTTTTGGATATTTCTCTTTAATTCTTGTATAAACAGAATCTTTAATCTCTTTACCGGGTACCGATAAAAACTCGGTTGGTTTATCAATTACAAGAATATCACTGTCTTCATAAATTATTTTTAATTTAGAATGTTCTCCTAAGTTTTTAATTAATAAATTACTGTCCATTTCAATGCCTTTAAGCATATGACTTAAAATAGGTTTACACCTACTTTGGCAAGCTGGATAATAGTTTTTATGCTTTCTAATTGCAGCGTTAGGCGATACACCCCACCAAAACTCTGCCATACAAATCGGAGTTAAATTATTTAAAAAAGCATGTTGTAATAACTTCGGAGCAGCACATTCACCAGCACCTGCTGGAGGTTTAATTTCTGGGTTATTAAAAATTTCTAATAATTTTTTTGGTTCTTTTTTCTGATTTAAAAAAACGTATTTATCAAAAAGAGTCTGTTGTAAATTAGTTGAAATAGCTACTCTTTGTTTTTTTAATTGATCAATTTCTGTCTCAAAAATATTTAATTCAGCCTTTTTGTTTTCAATTTTAGCTTCACAGTACTCTAAAAGTTCTTTAAAGTAAAACTGGTCATTAAAACTTTCTTGACTAAGCTGTTGTTTTAAATTGATAAGCGCTACCTCTTGTAAAGTAGTATCACCAATTTTTTTTCTGGCCTTTCTGTCTTTTTTTCGGAGTTTTAACTTTTCTTTCTCTAAGGTTAAATTGTCCGTTATATTTTTGATTGCTTTAGTTACTATTTTTTTAGTTACTATGTATTCTTTACTTTTTTTTATGGCAGACAATTTCTTGTTAATTGCATCTATTTCTTGTTCTCCTTTTGTAAAAAAACTTCCTTCAGTTCGCATGTTAAAAACCGGAGGCACAAACTTTTTTGGCAAGTTGTTTTCTGCTAATTTACCAGAAAAAGCAGCTATATAACCGAGTTCTCCATTACTATTTTTTACCACTAAAACGCCAAACATTTTACCTACAGCTAGCGATGTATCATCACTATTTAAACCGAAATTATGAGTAAAATCTTTTTGATGTTCTAAGTATTCTTGCAGTTCAGATGCACCAATTTTAGCTATAGGGTGTGGTTTGTAATAGAACGGAAACGTAAACTTTTTGGGAAGTTTAATTTTAGAAATGTCACTTTTAAAGGGTTGAAAATAATTCAATTTTAAAATAGATAAAATTATACGCTAAAAGTAGCACGTTGTAACCTATCGTTCATAGATTTACCTAATCCGTAATTGGGTAATTTTTCGGCAATAATAACTTCAAGATTTTGATGATCTAAGGCATGCATGGCATCGTATAAATTTGCAGCCGCTTCTTCCAGCAATCCTTTGTTTGATAATACAATTTCCGTAACAGCATCATTAGATAAACTGTCTTTAAAAACAAGAATACCAATTTTTTTACTTTTGTTTTTTTCTACTTCTCCAGCAACATCTGTTACTAAAATAGTTTTGGTGGTAGGTGCATAATGCCTGGCTAACATTCCAGGTGCATCGGGGCTATTTTCTTCTTTATTTTCGATGCTAATTTTACCCACAACCGCTTCAATATCTTCAATTGCTAAAGCACCCAATCTATAGATAATTGGGTTGTCATTTTCAAAACCGATTATAGTAGATTCTATTCCGTTTTTACAATTTCCGCCATCTAAAACCATTTTAATTTGCTCTTTAAAATAATTTTCTACGTGCAATGGTTTTGTAGGACTAATGCTCCCAAAAGGGTTAGCACTAGGTGCAGCCAAAGGGAATGGTAATTTTTCTAATAATTCTAAAGTTACAGCATGATTGGGTACACGAACAGCAACGGTATCTTTAGAGGCGGTAATTAAATCAGGAATTTTAGAGCTCTTTTTTAAGACCAATGTCATTGATCCTGGCCAGAAAGCTTCTGCCAATAGCTTTGCTTTTTCTGGTATTTCTGCAACAATATCTTTTAAAGCATTTACCGAAGCAACATGAACAATTAATGGGTTAAAAAAGGGTCTTTTTTTGGTAGCAAATATCTTATGAATAGCTTTTTCGCTAAATATATTTCCTGCTAAACCATAAACAGTTTCTGTAGGTATTGCTACTAACTCGTCATTAGTTAACAGCCTAATTGCCTTTTGTATGTCTTTAGAAATGATACTCATAATTAGTTTACAAAATTACACATAAATTTTATGTTATTTTTTAAATCTTAGATAGCGCTTGCAAATGGAGAAAATAATAAGTCTATTGGGTTGTCTATATCGTATAAATATTGGTATCCTTTGGTTTCTTTTATGCAAAAAGGTTCTAAAAGCGCCACCATTTTTTTATACCCTTCTAGGGTTAACACACAAAAAAAAGTATGATTGTCTTTGGTTAAAATTCCTTCATCAGATTTAAACAAATCAAAAATTAAATTACAGTTGATGGCTGTAATAAAATCTACTTGAGATACATCTAATTTTTGCTGTTTATTGATAATATTTTCAACTAATAAATCTCGAAATAATATTGCTTCTGATTTGTTAAAATTGTACAAACGAAGAATGTTTTGCTCATGTCCGTCAATATTTTCTATGTAATCTATTTCCATTTTAATTCAAAACCACTTTGGTGCTAACTTATTAATATGTAGTGTTCTATTTAATGTGCTTCTAGCCAGTTTTCTCCAACACCTATTTCTACATCTAACGGAACACTCATTTTAAAAGCATTTTCCATTTCATGTTTTATAATAGGTTTTACAAGTTCTAATTCTTCTTTTGGCACATCAAAAACCAATTCATCATGCACTTGCAATAACATTTTAGTTTTTAAGTTTTCTTTCTCAAAACGATTGTAAATATGAATCATTGCTATTTTAATAATATCTGCGGCAGAACCTTGTATTGGTGCATTTACAGCGTTTCTTTCGGCACCATTTCTTACCATTGCATTTCTAGAATTAATATCTTTTAAGTACCTACGCCTATTTAAAACAGTTGCTACATAGCCGTGTTCTCTTGCAAAATCTACCTGGTTTGCCATGTATGCTTTTAACTTCGGATAGGTCTCGTAATACGTGTCTATCAACTCTTTTGCCTCGCTTCTAGATAAATCTGTTTGGTTGCTTAAACCAAATGCAGAAACACCATAAACAATTCCGAAATTTACTGTTTTTGCATTGCTACGTTGTTCTCTCGTAACTTCTTCTAACGGAACATTAAATACTTTGGCAGCGGTAGAAGCATGAATATCTTCTCCGTTTTTAAAAGCATTTATCATGGTTTCTTCTTCACTTAAAGCAGCTATTATTCGCAATTCAATTTGACTATAATCTGCCGCCAACAAAACATGATTTTCATCTCTTGGAATAAATGATTTTCGGACCTCTTTACCGCGCTCTGTTCTTATAGGGATGTTCTGTAAATTTGGGTTGTTAGAACTTAAGCGCCCAGTAGCAGCAACAGCTTGCATATATTGGGTATGTAACCTGTTTGTTTTAGGGTTAATTTCATTTGGCAACGCATCTACATAAGTACTTTGTAGTTTTTTGTATTGACGATATTCTTGAATATTTCTTATAATTTCATGGTCTTTCGCTAAGAAAGACAAAATATCTTCACCTGTTTTATACTGACCCGTTTTTGTCTTTTTAGGTTTTTTAACGAGTTCCATTTTTTCAAATAAAACAATTCCTAATTGTTTTGGTGACGCAATATTAAACTCTTCTCCGGCAGCATCGTAAATACTTTTTTCTAATCGATCAATATCTTCTGTTAATGCAACAGAAAGTGTTTTTAGAAAATGGGTGTTTAGGTTAATTCCTTCAATTTCCATAGCCGTTAATACAGATACCAATGGCAATTCTATTTCATTAAATAGTTTTGTAACGTTACCAGCTGCTAATTCTGCAGTAAATAATTGTTTTAGTTGAAACGTAATATCCGCATCTTCTACCGCATATTCTGTTTGGTCTTCAATAGGCACAGTCCTCATCGAAAGTTGGTTTTTTCCCTTTTTTCCAATCAGTTCTGTAATAGATACTGGCTGATAATTTAAGTAGGTTTCTGCCAACACATCCATATTATGTCGCATATCTGGGTTAATCAAATAATGCGCAATCATGGTATCAAAAAGCTTGCCTTTAACCGGCATGTTGTAGTTTGATAATACCTTGATGTCGTATTTTAAATTATGCCCAATTTTTTCAATTCCTTCGGATGTAAAAAAGGGACGAAACTCTTCTAAAATTATAGCTGTTTCTTCTTGGTTTTCAGGGAAAGACACATAATAGCCTTTACCAGCTTCAAAAGAAAAAGCAATTCCTATTAATTGAACTTCAAGAGCTTTTAATCCGGTAGTTTCGGTATCAAAACAAACAGAACTTTGTTGTAGTAATTTTTTTAGTAATAATTTTCTAGAAAGTGACGAGTCGATATGCTGGTAAAAATGTTCGGTATTTTTGATGGTTTTATACCCTGATGCTATTTCGGTTTCAGATACATTTCCAGATCCCGGAGCCGCAAACAAATCAAATTGACCTTCTTGAATTGTTTTTTTAGTTGGTGTTTTCTCAACTTTATTAGTGTCAGCATCAGAATTGTTTTCTGCCGAATTTATTTTTTCTGTATTTTCTTTCGCAAAAGTTCTTGTAAAATTGGTAAGTAGGTTTCTAAACTCAAGTTCATTAAAAAGTTCGGTAACTTTTTCTATATCGGGTTGGTCTAATTCAAAATCTTTGGCATTAAACGTTACCGGAACATCTAGCATAATAGTTGCTAATTTTTTAGAAAGTAAACCCAACTCTTTTGCAGCCTCTACTTTCTCTTTCATTTTCCCTTTTAGCTCATGGGTGTTTGCCAGTAGGTTTTCCATAGAACCATAAGTTGCTAAAAACTTTTTTGCTGTTTTTTCTCCAACACCAGGCAATCCAGGAATATTATCAGCAGAATCGCCCATCATCCCTAAAAAATCGATGACTTGTTCTGGTGTTTCAACGCCAAATTTTTCTTGTACTTCAGGTACGCCCCAAATATCATACCCGCCTCCAAAACGAGGTTTGTACATAAAAATATTTTCAGAAACTAGTTGCGCAAAATCTTTGTCTGGGGTAACCATAAAAGTTTTATATCCTTCTTTTTCCGCTTGTTTAGATAAAGTTCCCATTACATCATCTGCCTCAAAACCTTCTTTTACCATAATAGGGATGTACATGGCTTTTAATATTTCTTGTATGTAAGGCACTGCAATTTTTATTGCTTCGGGGGTTTCGTCTCTATTAGCCTTATAAGCTTCAAACATTTCTACACGATCTACACTACCACCTTTATCAAAACAAACAGCTAAATGATCGGGTCTTTCACGCTTAATAACGTCTAAAAGAGAATTCATAAATCCCATAATAGCAGAGGTGTCTAGGCCTTTACTATTAATTCTAGGGTTCTTGATAAAGGCATAATAGCCTCTAAAAATTAGTGCAAAGGCATCTACTAAGAAAACTCTCTTTTGGTCTAACATTTTGTCTTTGTTTTAAAAAGATAAAACTACAAAAAACTAGCAGAAATTAGCCTTTGTAAGGCGCAGATTTTAAATCCTTTTTAAAAGGTGCTTTTAATTGATATAAAAGATCGTTCGTCTTTTCAGACTCTAAAATATCTACACCATAAACAATGTTTTTAGTGTCTTGGTAGATAAAGGTGCCAAAGAGTCGATCCCAAATAGAAAAAATATTGCCAAAATTAGTATCTGTCCATGGCATAACATGATGATGGTGAAACTTGTGCATGTTTGGCGATACAAAAAGGTAGCTAATTATTTTATCTAATTGATTTGGTAATTTAATATCTGCATGAGAGAAATAAGTAAAAATAACGGTTAGCATTCGATACATAAGGTAGTAGGCAACAGGCAAACCTGCAATTACAATACCAAGCAATGCAAAGGTTTCTCTAAAGATAAAATCGATGGGATGATGCCTTGTGCCAGAGGTTACGTCTACCTGCGTGTCGCTATGATGAACGGTATGAAAGCGCCATAAAACAGGGGTTTTATGAAGTATATAATGCACTAGATATTGAGAGGTAAAATCGAGAATAAGAATGGCAATAATTGCTTCTGCCCAAATAGGAAGCTCAATTTGATTTAGCAAACCAAAGTTTGTTTCATCCAACCATATAAACACACCTACTGTAATAAGGCCAAAAATTAAATTGATAAGTAGCGTAGATAAAAGTAAAATAAAATTTGTTTTGGCGTGTTTCCATTTATTATACTGATGTTTTTTTAAGGGATAAATTCCTTCTAAAAGCCAAAAAAGAGATAAACAACAAACTAACCAAACAAATTTTTGAAGAGTACTAAGGTTTTCAAAAAAAGTAATAATCGTTTCCATAATGGTTGGGTTTTATCAAAAAAAGTTTTTATAAATCTATTAAAAAAAAATAACTTTTTTAATTTAAACTTAAAAGCTGTTAATTTTTTAGAAACTACTCTCTAAAAATAATGCTTAAAAAACAAGTAATTGTTAAACTATTCTAAAATAGAATAATACTATTTTTAAAAGCCATAAATTTGCAAAAACATTTTCTATGCCTCGTTGGATTTTTCCACTTTTAATTCTTTCTGCTTTAATTATTATCGTCGAAATTTATGCTTTTCAAGCCTTTAAAACGGTCATCAAAAATAAGATACTCTTGTATGCTTTTTTGTTGATTAGTGTTGCCGTTTATATCAACTTTTTTGTAACCATTTTTTCTTATTCTAGAAGTGATGGTCAAACACCACAATTTCAGATGGCAATGGGGTTAATGCTAACAATATCGATTCCAAAATTGGTGATAATTTTTGTGCTTTTTGGTGAAGATTTTTATCGTGGAATTGTAAAGTTGATTTCTAAAATATCATCAAATAATACCCAGGCAATGCCAAGCAGGCGTAAATTTATTTCACAAATTGCATTAGGGCTTGCTGCTATTCCTTTTGCCTCATTTATTTATGGTATTATTCAGGGTAAATACAATTATAAGGTAATTAAATATCAGCTTAAATTTAAAGATTTACCTGCTGCTTTTGATGGTTTTACCATTACACAAATATCAGACATTCATTCGGGTAGTTTTACCAATAAAGAAAAAATACAATATGGTGTTGATTTAATTAATCAACAAAAATCTGATCTTTTGCTTTTTACAGGAGATATTGTAAATAATCAAGCCAGTGAAATGGATGACTGGATTTCTGTATTTGATAAATTAGAGGCCAAAGAAGGAAAGTATGCGGTTCTTGGTAATCATGATTATGGCGATTATATGGATTGGAAAAATCCGCAAGATAAAATTGATAATTTTCAAAAAGTAAAAGAAATTCATCAAAAAATAGGGTTCGAATTATTATTAGATGAACATCGATACCTAGAAAAAGGAGGTGAAAAAATTGCGCTTTTAGGAGTAGAAAATTGGGGCAAAGGCTTTAATCAATCTGGTGATTTACAAAAAGCGTCTGCTGGTGTTAGGAAAGAAGATTTTAAAATATTAATGTCTCACGATCCAAGTCATTGGGAACATAAGGTAAAGAAAGATCCATTAAATTATCAGTTAACATTAAGTGGTCATACGCATGGTTTGCAAATGGGTATCGAGCTGCCGGGCTGGTTTAAATGGAGTCCGTCTCAGTTTGCATACAAACAATGGGCAGGTTTGTACAAAGAATTTGGCAGGTATATTAACGTAAATAGGGGGTTTGGATATCATTTTTTTCCTGGTAGAGTTGGTATCTGGCCAGAAATTACAGTAATAGAGTTAAAAAAAGAATAAATTTTTATTGATTTAATTTTTTTTATTTACATTTGTTTGTTAACTAACTCTAAATAAAATGGTTTCCCCCACTGAAATACTTTATAAGATGACGAAATTTGGGGAGCTTATTGATGCAGAAAAGCCAGTTTTAATCGACTTTTACACAGATTGGAACGATGTAGAGAATACCGTACTTACTCTAAGAGACGTTGCTGCTGCATTAGGCGATAAAGCCAAGGTTATTAAAATAGACATCCAAAAAAATGAACTTCTTGCAAGTGCTTTAAGGGTAAAAGGAAATCCTACTTTTATGATTTATAAAAATGGAGAGATGAAATGGCGCCAAACTGGTTTTCAAGATGCAAATACATTAATAGGTATTATGCAAGATTTTGTATAGATAAATAGATACTTTATTAACCAATTACGTTGTTTGGGTTGTAACCTAAATATGTGCCTTCTTTTTCTTTAAAGACAATACCATAGTTTTCTAATTCTTTTAAAATAGGTTCGTAAACCTCTTTGTTTATAGGTAGTTGTACACCAGGTGTTGTTATTTCTCCTTTTACTATTTTTAACGCAGCAATTGCAACGGGTAAACCCACTGTTTTAGCCATAGCGGTATAAGTCTGGTTTTCTCCTAAAACAATTAAACTGCTTTCTATTTGTTGTTTTTTGCCATCAATTTCAAAACCAAAAAGATGTTGCATTACAATCATGTCTTTATCTGTTTCTTTTAAAGACCAAGAGTCTTCTAATATTTTTTGAAGTATTTGAGCAGGTGTAGCATTTTTTAACCCTATTTTTTTCTTCGGATTAAAAAGATCTAGCTCAATTAATTTTTCCCACATGATATCATCTTGATCTATTTTAAGATAAGAACGTAATTTTAATTCTACAGAATCAGAAGGAGAATAGGCTAAAAATAAATTCACAAAATCTCTGTAACTCATGTTTTCAGAATCTTCAATAGTATAAGAATCATCTGTCATACCTAATTGTACAAAAATATTCCAAGCTCTAGAAAAGCCCACTCTTCTTATGGTTCCTCTATACATGGTTGGTATTTCATCTAAACCATAAATACTTCTATATTTTAAAGAATCTCTATTGGCATAAGCCTCAAAGTTTCCACTTCCATGAATCTTTAAAAACTCGGTTCTTCTAAATAATTTATGATAGGGTATGTATTTATAAGTACCTTCCTGAATAAACATTGCTGCGCCACCTTGGCCTGCTAAAACAACATTTCTAGGGTTCCATGTAAATTTATAATTCCATAAATTAGAGTCGCTTTCTGGGGCAACCAAACCACCACAAAATGATTCAAATAACAACATTTTAGCATTTTTTGCTCTTATTTTATCTAACATTTGCATGGCGCTCATATGATCTAAACCAGGGTCTAACCCAATTTCATTCATAAAAACGAGTCCATTTTTTTTAGCAGCACTGTCTAATTCTTTCATTTCTTTAGAAATATAAGAAGCAGTTACCATGTGTTTTTTATATAATATACAGTCTTTGGCAACATTTATATGTAGTTTTGCAGGTAACATAGAGATAACAATATCAGCCTTTTTTATTTCTTTTTCACGTTGATTTTTGTCAAAAATATCTAAAACAATTGCATTACCATTTTTGTGATTATCTAATAATTTTAACACATTTTCTTTAGAAATATCTCCAATTGTAATTTGTAGATTTTCTTCATCAGATTTATCTAAAAGGTATTTTATTAAAGCAGCACTCGATTTACCTGCGCCAATTATTAGTATGTTTTTCATAGATAAAAAGTGTAATTTTGTTTCTTTACGAAGATACATTAATTGTTTAAAATTAAACAAAAACCCTTAAATATGTTTAAAAATTTAGTTATTACTTCTTTTTTAGGACTTGTTGCCATTATTTTAGGTGCTTTTGGGGCACATGCATTAAAAGAAATTTTAAGTGCGTCAGAATTACAAAGTTTTAATACAGCTGTAAGATATCAAATCTATCATGTGTTAGTACTCTTTTTTGTAAACACCTATAGTGGTTTTTCATTACAACAAAAAAACACAGTTAGTTATCTATTATTTATAGGAATCTTGTTTTTTTCGGGATCTATTTATGCAATTCAGTTGACACCGATTACAGCAAAATCGATTTGGTTTGTTACACCTTTAGGAGGATTGTTTTTTATTTTTGCATGGTTTACTTTACTCATATCTTTTTTAAAGAAAGCCCTGCATAAGTAGTTTCTATTTCGAAATATTTCTTAATTTTGACGCTCATTTAAAAATTTATATTGATATGGTAGATACAAATACGAAATCGATTTCGTTAAATAGTCTAGGAATCAAAAATGCAACAATTAAATATCAGTTAACTTCAGACAAATTGTTTGATGAAACTATTAAAAAGAAACAAGGAGAGGTTTCTTCTTTAGGTGCTATCGCTGTAAATACAGGTGAGTTTACAGGGCGCTCACCCAAAGATCGCTTTATTGTAAAAGACGCAATAACCAAAGATGAAGTTTGGTGGAGTGACATTAATCTTCCTTTTGATACAGATAAGTTTGATGCTCTATATGCTAAAGTAACAGTGTATCTCTCTAACAAAGAAATATTTGTGAGAGATTCGTATGCATGTGCAGATGAAAATTATAAGTTAAATATTAGGGTTGTCAACGAGTTTCCTTGGAGTAATATGTTTGCCTATAACATGTTTTTAAGACCAACAGAAGCCGAACTTAAAGATTTTGAACCAGAATGGACCGTTGTAAATGCACCCGGTTTTATGGCAGACCCAGAAATAGACGGAACAAGACAACACAATTTTGCTATTTTAAATTTCACAAAGAAAATTGCACTAATTGGCGGAACAGGATATACAGGCGAAATTAAAAAAGGAATTTTTTCTGCATTAAATTTTATTCTTCCTGTATTTAAAAATACCTTGCCAATGCATTGCTCTGCAAACGTAGGTAAAAATGGAGATACAGCTATTTTCTTTGGACTGTCTGGAACTGGTAAAACAACCCTTTCTACAGATCCAGAAAGAAGTTTAATTGGTGATGATGAACATGGTTGGACTGCAGAAAATACCGTTTTTAATTTTGAAGGTGGTTGTTATGCAAAAGTGATTAATTTATCAAAAGAACAAGAGCCAGAGATTTTTGGAGCCATTAAAAAAGGCGCAATTCTAGAGAATGTGGTTATGGATGCAAATGGGGTTGTCGATTTTACAGACACTTCAATCACGCAAAATACCAGAGTTAGTTATCCAATAGATCATATAGAAAATATCAAACAACCTTCTATAGGTAAAAATCCAAAGAATATTTTCTTTTTAACTGCGGATGCTTTCGGAGTATTGCCTCCAATATCTAAATTAACACCAAACCAAGCAGCCTATCATTTTATCTCTGGATATACAGCTAAAGTTGCAGGGACCGAAGCGGGTATTAAAGAGCCAACACCTAGTTTTTCTGCCTGTTTTGGTGCGCCTTTTATGCCTTTACATCCTACAAAATATGCAGAAATGCTAAGTAAGAAAATGAAAGATGCAAATGTTAATGTTTGGTTGATTAATACAGGTTGGTCTGGTGGACAATATGGCGTAGGAAGAAGAATGCCATTAAAATATACAAGAGCAATGATTACTGCTGTTTTAAATGGTGATTTAGGCAGTTATAGATACGAAGATTACCATATTCATTCTGTTTTTGGAGTAGCACAGCCAAGAACATGTCCTGGAGTGCCAACCGAATTATTAAGTCCGAGAGCTACTTGGAATAATGATGAAGCATATTATAAAACAGCGTTTAAATTATCAAACGCATTTAGAAACAATTTTACCCAGTTCGAAGAAGTTGCTAGCGAAGATATTCGCAGAGGTGGGCCACAACGATATGCGTTTTAAGTTACGATTTAAAATTACATATAATTTCATAAAAAAAAGCATCCTATAGTTTAGGATGCTTTTTTAGTGTATTTGAAAAAGAATTTATTTATGTTATTTTACAACTACATTTACTTCTTCAGTTTTAGTTGTTTTATCAACATTTACAGATACGATTGTTCCGGCTTCATTAGCCTTCTTTTCAATTTCTGCAATTGTTCCTTCAATTTTTTGAACCTCTGTAACAGTTTTTCCATTTTCTGTTTTAGAAGTAGTTATGGTTGCTGTAGCTAAATCATCAGAAGATTTTTTTATCTGAACTTTTACCTCTTTTTTGATTGCTTCACTATGTGTATTTGTATCAGAATGACCTCCTAAAATTGGTGCAATTACCAAACCGATTAAACAGGTTAACTTAATTAAAATATTCATTGATGGTCCAGAAGTATCTTTAAAAGGATCTCCAACAGTATCTCCGGTTACAGCAGCTTTATGAGCTTCAGAACCTTTGTAAGTCATTTCTCCATTGATTTCTACACCAGCTTCAAAAGATTTTTTAGCATTGTCCCAAGCACCACCAGCATTGTTCTGGAAAATAGCCCACAAAACACCAGATACTGTTACACCCGCCATATAGCCACCTAACATTTCTGCAATTGCTAATTTATCCATACCGAAAGCCAAAGGTAAAAATGCAATAACTAAAGGAAAACCAATGGTTAGCAAACCAGGTAACATCATTTCTTTTAAGGATGCTTGTGTAGATATTGCCACACATTTATCGTATTCTGGTTTTCCAGTACCTTCCATAATACCAGGAATTACTTTAAATTGTCTTCTTACTTCTTGTACCATTTCCATAGCAGCTTTACCTACAGCATTCATCGCTAACGCAGAAAATACAACAGGTACCATTCCACCTACAAATAGCATGGCTAAAACAGGTGCTTTAAAAATATTGATACCATCTATGCCTGTAAAGGTTACATAAGCAGCAAATAAAGCCAAAGATGTTAATGCAGCAGAGGCAATTGCAAATCCTTTACCAGTAGCTGCTGTTGTGTTACCAACAGAATCTAAAATATCTGTACGTTCTCTTACAATTGGTTCTTGTTCGCTCATTTCTGCAATTCCACCTGCGTTGTCAGAGATAGGTCCAAATGCATCAATTGCCAATTGCATAGCTGTAGTTGCCATCATTGCAGAGGCAGCTAAAGCCACACCATAGAAACCTGCAAAAGCGTACGATGCCCAAATAGCACCAGCAAATAAGATTACTGAAGGGAATGTAGAAATCATACCAGTTGCCAAACCAGCAATAATGTTTGTTCCTGCTCCTGTAGATGATTGTTGTACTATTTTTAAGATAGGCGATTTCCCTAATCCTGTATAATATTCTGTAACAGATGATATTACTGCACCTACTATCAAACCTACAAGTGTAGCATAAAAAACACGCATCGAAGAAATTTCTTGCAAACCTTCTCCAAAGAATTCCATTTGCATTGTTTCTGGCAACATCCAAGTTACTAATCCAAGACAAGAAAGACCAACTAAGACAATAGACGTCCAATTCCCTTTGTTTAAAGCGCTCATTACTTGGTCTTCTTTGGCATCATTATTTTTAATTTTTACTAATAATGTACCAATTATAGATATAATAATACCTGCACCCGCAATTGCCATTGGCAATAAAATTGGGCCAATTCCGCCAAAGGCATCAGAAATACTTCCGCCCATATCTTTAATTACGTAGTTTCCTAGTACCATTGCAGCCAAAACAGTTGCAACATAAGAACCGAATAAATCTGCTCCCATTCCTGCAACATCACCTACATTATCACCCACATTATCTGCAATTGTAGCAGGGTTTCTTGGGTCATCTTCAGGAATACCAGCTTCTACTTTACCAACTAAATCTGCTCCAACATCTGCAGCTTTTGTGTAGATTCCTCCGCCAACTCTAGCAAATAATGCAATAGATTCTGCACCTAAAGAGAAACCCGCTAAGGTTTCTAAGACTATTGTCATGTCCATTGTGTTTGTCCAAACGCCACCCATAAAAAAGTGAAAGAATGCAATAAAAAATGCGGTTAAACCTAAAACGGCTAAACCAGCTACACCTAAGCCCATTACAGTTCCACCACCAAAAGAAATTTTTAATGCATTTGGTAAGCTAGTTTTTGCAGCTTGTGTAGTTCTAACGTTTGTTTTAGTTGCTATTTTCATACCAATATTTCCTGCGAAAGCAGAAAAAACGGCTCCAAAAATAAATGCGACTACAATTAAAATATGTGTGGTAGGTACTATAAATGAAACCGCCGCTAATGCAATACTTACAACGACTACAAAAATTGCAAGTAACCGATATTCTGCGCTTAAGAAAGCCAAAGCTCCTTCATAAATGTAATCAGAAATTTCTTTCATTTTACCATCACCAGCATCTTGCTTCATTACCCAAGATTGTTTAACCCACATGTAGATTAAACCTAAAACAGCCATTACAATTGGCATCCAAATCATCATTGATTCCATATATTATTTTTAATTTGATTAGTTTAAAACGGAGGTAAAAGTACTAAAATCAAATTAATAAAAAAACCACCTTTATTTAAAAGATGGTTTATTTATTTACTATTTTATTGAGTATTTGATAATTTATATCGTAAAAGTCCTCTTTTTCTTATGTTCGCTATTGTCGTAACGAGTTACACATTCATGGTAAATTCTTATTGCATCTTCTGCATTACCCCAGCCACCAGTATCTACTTTTTTCTTTTCTAAATCTTTGTATACTTGAAAAAAGTGTTCGATTTCTTTTAATCTGTGTGGATTTAAATCTGCAATATCCATTTTTCCACTCCAAATAGGATCAGAAACAGGAACACATATAATTTTTTCATCTGGTCCTTTTTCGTCTGTCATGTAAAAAACACCAATAGGTCTTACTTCCATAACCACCATTGGATAGGTTGGTTGGTGTCCTAAAACTAAAACATCTAACGGATCTGAATCTAAGGCAAGTGTTTCTGGTATAAACCCATAATCACCCGGATACATCATAGATGAAAATAACATTCTATCAAAACGAATTTTGTGCAAAGCAAAATCGTATTCGTATTTATTTCTACTTCCTTTTGGTATTTCAATCAATACATCAAAAGTTAATTTTCCTTTTATATCTTTGCTCATAATTTTCTTTTCTTACTAAGGGTTCAAATAATAGTACACAAAAGTAATAAATCTATTAAAATTTCTTCTAATTTTAAGCTTGTATTTACGTAATTGTTTTCGTTACAACTAAAAAATCCTTTTTTCAATATAGAAAAAAGGATTTTAATTTTGTGCTTCTAAGAAGTTATTACTTAACGTACAATACTTCTTTCACTGCTTTTATAACATCGTTTGCATTAGGTATCCAAGCTTCAAATAAAACTGGTGAATACGGTGCAGGTGTATCTGCTGTAGTAATTCTTTTGATTGGCGCATCTAAATAATCGAAAGCCTCATCTTGTATTCTGTAGGTGATTTCTGATGAAACACTAGCAAAAGGCCATGCTTCTTCTAAAATTACCAATCTGTTTGTTTTTTTAACTGAAGTTATAATGGCAGCATGATCCATAGGACGTACTGTTCTTAAATCGATAATTTCTACAGAAATATTTTCTTTAGCTAACTCATCTGCAGCTTTGTATGCTTCTTTAATAATTTTTCCGAAAGAAACGATAGTTACATCTGTTCCTTCTCTTTTAATATCTGCAACACCGATAGGTATAATGTATTCTCCTTCCGGAATTTCCATTTTATCACCATACATTTGCTCAGATTCCATAAAAATTACAGGATCATCATCTCTAATAGCTGCTTTTAATAAACCTTTAGCATCGTATGGGTTAGAAGGTACAATTACCTTTAATCCAGGGGTGTTTGCAAACCAGTTTTCAAATGCTTGTGAGTGTGTTGCACCTAATTGACCTGCAGAAGCTGTTGGGCCTCTAAATACTATAGGACAATTGAATTGGCCACCTGACATTTGTCTAATTTTTGCGGCATTATTTATTATTTGATCAATACCAACTAAAGAAAAGTTAAAAGTCATATACTCTACAATAGGTCTATTGCCGTTCATTGCAGATCCTACTGCAACACCTGCAAAACCTAATTCTGCAATAGGAGTGTCGATAACACGTTTGGCACCAAACTCATCTAACATACCTTTAGATGCTTTGTAAGCACCATTGTATTCTGCAACTTCTTCGCCCATTAAGTAAATGCTCTCATCTCTGCGCATTTCTTCACTCATAGCCTCGCAAATTGCTTCTCTGAATTGAACTGTTCTCATTTAGTATATATTGTAATTAGTAATTTTCAAATGCAAAAGTAAGCAATTAAAAATCATTTTTTTAATCACTTTTACACAAAAACGAGTTTTATTTTGTTTAAATATCTCAATCCTTTTTCTAAAAGTGTTAAATAAATTAAAAAAATACTATGCATGCATAGTATTTTTTAAAAAAAAAGCGTAAATTCGTAGCACAATAAAAGTAAAAAAAGAATTTTATGAAAATATTAGTTTGTATAAGTCACGTACCAGATACTACCTCTAAAATTAATTTTACAGAGAACGATACAAAATTTGATACAAATGGCGTGCAGTTTGTAATAAACCCTTATGATGAGTTTTGTTTAACTAGAGCAATGTGGTTTAAAGAAAAGCAAGGAGCAACGATTACAGTTATAAATGTAGGAGGAGCAGAAACAGAACCAACCTTAAGAAAGGCTTTGGCGATTGGTGCAGATGAAGCAGTTCGTGTAAATGCCAATCCAACAGATGGTTTACAAGTTGCCAAAGAGCTTGCAGCATTTGTAAAAAATGGAGCATTCGATATGATATTAGCAGGTAAAGAGTCTGCAGATTATAATGGACAAATGGTGCCAGGTATGCTAGCAGCGTTAACAGATTTTAATTTTATTAATGGTTGTGTTGGTGTTGAGCTTGATGGCGAAAAGGTAACTGCAATTAGAGAAATTGATGGTGGTAATGAAACATTATCTTCTAGCTTACCAATTGTAATTGGTGGACAAAAAGGTATTGTAGAAGAAAAAGATTTAAGAATACCAAACATGCGTGGTATTATGATGGCGCGTAAAAAACCTTTACAAGTTATAGAACCAAGTGAATCAGAAGTATCAACTAGTATTAATTCTTTTGAAAAACCAGTGCCAAAAGGAGCTGTAAAGTTAATAGATGCAGATAATGTAGATGAGCTAATTAGCTTATTGCATAATGAAGCAAAGGTAATTTAATCGCAGGTTATATTATTCTGAACTCGTTTCAGAATCTTTACAAAAGGTTATCAAAATATATAATAAGTTCCTGAGTTTAGCTTAGGAAAAATTTAAAAAATAAAAATATGTCTGTTTTAGTTTTTGCCGATTCATCGGAAGGAAAATTTAAAAAAACTGCTTTAGAAGTAGTTTCATACGGTAAAAAAGTTGCCGAACAATTAGGTACAAATGTTGTTGCGTTAACTGTTAATGTGAGCGATTCTTCTGAGTTATATACTTACGGTGCAGAAAAAGTAGTTGCAGTATCTAACCCAAATTTAATTGCTTTTAATGCCAAACAATATGCAAATTTGGTGACCAATGTGGCAACTGCAGAAAATGCAACAGTTGTTGTTGTAGATTCTAGTATCGATGGTTTGTATTTAGCGCCTTTAGTAGCAGTGAATTTAAATGCAGGCTATGTTTCTAATACGGTAGATGTACCTTCTAGTGTATCGCCATTTACAGTAAAAAGAAAAGCATTTTCTAACAAAGCGTTTTCAAATACAACTATTAGTACCGAAAACAAGGTAATCGGAGTTGCAAAAAATTCTTACGGTATTCATGAAAATCCTGTTTCTGGAACCACCGAAAATTTTGATGCAGCACTTATAGAAACAACTGTTACATCAGAAAAAATAGAAAGAGTTACAGGTAAAGTAACCATTGCAGATGCAGAAGTAGTTGTTTCTGCAGGTAGAGGGTTAAAAGGTCCAGAAAACTGGGGCATGATCGAAGAGTTGGCAGATGTGTTAAATGCCGCTACAGCTTGTTCTAAACCAGTTTCCGATTTAGGTTGGCGCCCACACGGAGAGCATGTTGGGCAAACAGGTAAGCCAGTAGCCTCTAATTTATATATTGCAATTGGTATTTCTGGTGCCATACAGCATTTGGCAGGCATCAATGCCTCTAAAGTAAAAGTGGTTATAAATACCGATCCAGAGGCGCCGTTTTTTAAAGCGGCAGACTATGGTATTGTAGGTGATGCTTTTGATGTAGTACCTAAATTAATAGAAAAACTAAAAGCTTTTAAAGCGTCTTAATTTTTGGGCGTGCCCAAATTATTTGAGTAAGTAAAAGTTTATAAAACCTATCAAAACAATTAGTTTTGATAGGTTTTTATTTTAAATCAATATCCAATTCAAATAATTTCCTCTGGCTTTCCGCACTCGCTTCCCGATAAAAAATCGGGAGAGCTCAAACAGTTGCTTCAATCCTTCACGCAAGTAGTTAAAATTTTTATTGAATATATTTTAGAGAAATATCAGTTTTTAAGCTATTATTTTTCCTAAATTGTGCCCTTTTAAAAGCAGTACAATTAAAATAAAAAAAGAGAGCGATTTCTTTTTTAGTTTTAGGTAAAAAAACTCATGAGTTTCATTCAATTAAATATCAAAGGCATTTCTTATAGCCAAACTCAAACTGGTGCTTATGCATTGGTTTTAAGCGAGGTAGATGGTACGCGTACATTGCCAATCATTATTGGCGCTTTTGAGGCACAATCTATAGCAATTGCTTTAGAGACAGAAATTAGACCGCCAAGACCATTAACCCACGATTTATTTAAAACCTTTTCTGATCGATTTTCTATTGCAGTAAAAGAAGTTATTATTCATAAATTAATAGATGGAGTATTTTTTTCTAGCCTAATTTGTTTAAAAGATGGGGTAGAAGAGGTTATTGATGCAAGAACATCAGATGCAATTGCAATAGCGGTTCGTTTTAATGCACCTATCTACACGTATGAGAATATTTTAGAAAAAGCGGGAGTATTTTTAAAAATTGAAGAAGAATTAGGGATCACCTCTATTTCAGAACCAGAAAAAGAGGACATAGATTTAGATGATTTAGTAGCTGCAAAAGAGTCTAACTATTCAACATTGTCTTTAGAAGAATTAAATCAAAAATTAACGAATGCTGTTACTGACGAAAATTACGAATTGGCGGCCAAACTTAGAGACGAAATAAGTAAACGCTCTTAATAATAGATCATCATGATTATGAAAAAAATAGGTACCGTCGTTTTTTGTTTAATGTCAATGTCACTGTTTTCTCAAGATGCAGAAATGGCAACCACAGTCACCAAAATTTTACCGAGTAATGGTTTCTCTATCGGAAGTTTATGGCGTGGTGTGTTAGGTATGTTTTCATTAATTTTAATTGCTTTTATATTTAGTGCTAATAAAAAAGCAATCGATTGGAAAAAAGTAGGTATTGGTCTTGCTTTGCAATTGTTAATTGCTGTAGGTGTTTTAAAAGTGTCATTTATACAAACGGTGTTCGAGCTAGTTGGAGGTGTTTTTATAGAAATTTTAGCATATACAAAGGCTGGTAGTGAGTTTCTTTTTGCAGGTATTGTTGGCGATATGAATAAGTTTGGTTACATTTTTGCCTTTCAAGTATTGCCTACTATTATCTTCTTTTCTGCACTAACTTCTTTGTTGTTTTATTTAGGAATTATTCAAAAAGTAGTTAAAGTATTAGCCATCGGGTTGTCTAAATTTTTAGGAATTTCTGGTATGGAAAGTCTTTCGGTTGCAGGTAATATCTTTTTAGGTCAAACAGAAGCTCCCCTTTTAATAAAGGCTTATTTAGAAAAAATGAATCGTTCAGAAATGCTATTGGTTATGATTGGCGGTATGGCAACTGTTGCAGGGGCTGTATTGGCTGCTTATATTGGTTTTTTAGGTGGTGGAGATAAAGTTTTAGAGCTTGTTTTTGCAAAGCATTTATTAGCAGCATCTGTAATGGCTGCACCAGGTGCAATTGTTATTTCAAAAATACTATATCCGCAAACAGAAAAAGTAAATACAGACGTTACTGTTTCTCAAGAAAAAATAGGTTCTAATATTTTAGATGCCATTGCTAATGGTACTTCAGAAGGTTTACGATTGGCAGTTAATGTGGGTGCAATGTTGTTGGTTTTTGTTGCTATAATAGCTATGTTAAATGGTATTTTAGGTTGGGTAGGAGATATCACTACTCTAAACACCATTATTGCACAAAATACGGCATATCAAGCATTGTCTTTAGAGTTTATTTTAGGCTCTATTTTTGCACCTTTAATGTGGTTAATTGGAGTGCCAACTCAAGATATTTCTATGATGGGGCAGTTGTTAGGTATTAAATTAGCTGCTAGCGAGTTTGTTGGTTATATACAATTAGCAGAATTAAAAAATATTGCAAATGCAACCCATTTAAATTTTAATAAATCGATTATAATGGCAACCTATATGTTGTGTGGTTTTGCAAACTTTGCTTCTATTGGTATACAAATAGGTGGTATTGGCTCTTTAGCTCCTGGGCAACGTAAAGTATTGTCAGAATTTGGCATAAAAGCATTAATAGGTGGTACTATAGCCTCTTTAATGTCGGCAACAATTGCAGGAATGATTATTGGTTAAAAAAGGTTTCTTACAATCGTTAATAACTTTAAAATATTATTTAAAAAGCTTCAACAAATTAGTTGAAGCTTTTTTTATTTTTACAACTGTTCATTTTAAGTAATGTTCAATATAAATTAAATGCAAAGATTACTATGAAACAATACCACGATTTAGTAAAACATGTTTTAGAAAACGGAAACGAAAAAGGAGATAGAACAGGTACAGGCACAAAAAGTGTTTTTGGGTACCAAATGCGTTTTGATTTAAGTGAAGGTTTTCCGATGGTAACTACTAAAAAATTGCATTTAAAATCTATAATATATGAACTGCTTTGGTTTATAAATGGAGATACAAATATTAAATATCTGCAAGATAACGGAGTTAAAATATGGGATTCTTGGGCCGATGAAAACGGAGATTTAGGGCCTGTTTATGGACATCAATGGAGAAATTGGAATAGTGATGAAGTAGACCAATTAAAAGAAGTTATTGCAACTTTAAAAAACAATCCAAACTCTAGAAGAATGTTGGTTTCTGCATGGAATCCTTCGGTATTGCCAGATACTTCTGTTTCTTTCTCAGAAAATGTAGCAAATGGTAAAGCTGCCTTGCCGCCATGTCATGCTTTTTTTCAATTTTATGTAGCAGACGGAAAATTATCTTGCCAATTATATCAAAGAAGTGCCGATATTTTTTTAGGAGTGCCTTTTAACATTGCTTCTTATGCTTTGTTTACAATGATGATTGCGCAAGTTTGTGGGTATCAACCAGGAGAATTTATACACACCTTTGGTGATGCACATATTTACAACAATCACGTTGAACAGTTAGAGTTGCAAATGTCTAGAGAAATTAGACCCTTGCCTAAAATGAAGTTAAATAGTGCTATAAAAAGTATTTTCGATTTTTCTTTTGATGATTTTGAGTTGACAGACTACGATCCGCACCCTCATATTAAAGGAAAAGTAGCCGTCTAAGAACCTTTATCTAATTCAATAAAAGAGACTACCAAAAACGCTAAAATATCTTTACACTAAAAATAGTTTTAAATGATGATTACAATTATTGCCGCCATTGCAACAAATAATGCTTTAGGGAAAGACAATGACTTAATTTGGCATTTACCAGCAGATTTAAAAAGATTTAAAAAAGTAACCACTGGGCATCACATTTTAATGGGTAGAAATACCTTTGAATCTATAGGGAAACCTTTGCCAAATAGAACAACGATTATTATTACCAGAAATAAAAACTATTTTAAAGACGGTTGTTTGGTTGCCAATAGTATAGAAGAAGCTATAAAATTAGTAGAAAACGACGCAAATATATTTATTATTGGTGGTGCACAAATATATAAAGAGGCTATAGAAAAAGACTTGGTAGATCAATTAGATATTACTCAGGTTCATCAAGAATTTGAAGCAGATGTTTTTTTTCCTCAGATAGATCTTAGTGTTTGGAAACAAGTAAGTAGAGAGAATTTTACTGCTGATGATAAAAATAAGTACAATTATAGCTTTATAAGCTATCAAAAGAAAACTATCTAATTCGATTATTAAAACCACCGTTTAAACTCATTTTATATTTCTGTTGAGCAAACATAAAATAGTTAAATAGCAGGTAATTTACCTCGTAGCCATAATCAATAGTATTGGTATAATCGATTGTGTTTTCGTAAATATTTGGGTTAAATTGTAACGGATTTTGAGCTCTTATATTCCAGGTAGTTACAAACATATAATTTCTACTTTCTAGGTATTGTTGCGAATAATACTTTCTGGGTTGCGCTACAGAATTTAAATACAAGTTAAAACCGTTGTCTATAATTATTACTTCGTATGATAAGCTGTCATTAGCAATAACTACAGGTTTTTCTTTATTTATTTTTGATGAACCACAGGCAATTAAAATCAGAAATATAAAAATTAAGAATATAAAGTTTTGAATTTTTTTCATAGCGAAGACATTAATTATTGTAAAGTTGCAAAAAAAATATGAAACGTGAATGATATAAGTATTTTTAACAGTAATTTCAACTTAAAAAAATGAAGCACAGATGCGATTGGGTTACAGATAGTAAATTATATCAAGAATATCATGATGTTGAATGGTGTACACCTGTTTATGATGATGAAACCCTTTTCGAGTTTTTAATTTTAGAAACCTTCCAGGCAGGGTTAAGTTGGATTACAATTTTAAATAAAAGAGAAAATTTTAGAAAAGCATTTAATAATTTTGACTATCATAAAATAGCCAATTACAAACAAACTAAATACGATTCTCTTTTACAAGATTCAGGAATTATTAGAAATAGGCTAAAAATAAAAAGCGCTATAACAAACGCACAATTATTTATTAAGACACAACAAGAGTTTGGCTCTTTTTCTAACTTTATATGGTCTTATGTAAATAATAAACAAATAATTAATCAATTTACAGACCGAAAAGAAGTTCCTACAACAACAGAACTATCAGACCAAATTTCTAAAGACCTTAAGAAAAGGGGTTTTAAATTTGTTGGTTCTACAGTGGTTTATGCATATATGCAAGCTATTGGCATGGTAAACGACCACACAAAATATTGTTTTAAGTATTTAGATTTAGAAAAATAAAATGGCACAGAAAGTTAAAGATCCGGGTTTTGGTTATGCAACCAAACACAATGCAAAAGGTATTATTAGTGATACCGGCACAAGCAATGTTTTACATATCAATAAAAAAAGAAGTATTAGTGATTTGTACTCTTATTTTACCGAAATTTCATGGCCTCATTTTTTTCTTTTAATTCTAATTTCCTATGTCTTTTTAAATGTGTTTTTTGGTATGTTATATGTGGCAATTGGTATCGAAGAAATTACGAAATCAAAAGGTGTCTTTTTAGACGATTTTTTAAACGGATTCTTTTTTAGTACACAAACATTAACAACGGTTGGTTATGGTAGCATAGCACCCAATGGCTTGTTGGCTAATTTTATTGCAGCTTTTGAGGCAATGATTGGTTTGTTAAGCTTTTCTTTTATAACTGGTTTGTTATACGGTCGATTTTCGAAACCCAAAGCCAATTTAAAATTTAGCGACAACCTAATTCTTAGGCCTTTTAAAAAAGATAGAGCACTTATGTTTCGCTTAATGAATAGTAGAAAAACTGTAATGATAGAACCCGAAATTACAGTAACATTATCGATAACAGAGAAAGATGAAAATCAAGAATTAAAACGCAACTTTTACACATTAAATCTAGAGCGTAATAAAATTATGTATTTACCTACAATCTGGACGGTTGTTCATGAAATAGATGATAAAAGCCCGTTGTATAAATACACCAATAAAGAAATAGAAAACTTAGATGCCTTTATGTATATTTTAGTTAATTATCACGAAGAGTCTTTTGCACAAAAGGTATATCAAATTTATTCTTATGACTTTAACAAACTTGTTTTAGATGTAAAATATGTGCCTTCTGCGAGTATAAATAACGAAGGATATACGGTTTTAGATCATCAGAAATTAAGCGCTGTAGAAAAAATGGTAGCTAATTAATTGCCAAATAAAAAGCGAATTGCTACAAAAATAGCGATGGTAAGAATACAGTAAATAACTACTTTTTTACCAGCGCCTTTGTAATATCTGTTATGGTTTTTTATATCTTTTCGATAGCTGTAGATCATTAAAGCTATAAAAGAAACTATAAAAAAAATCATAAAAGCAATACGACCAGGAGTAAAATAAGCAGCTAAAAACATCATTATAATTTAATTTAAATAGATCAATACCACACAATAAAATTTGTGTTTTGTAAAAAAGTTTTAATATCTTGTGTACAGAAAATTAATCACTTTAATTTTTACAAAATTACAAATTTATTAAACAAGTTAACTGTTTTATAGTAACTTCTATTAAAATAAAATACTTAGATTAATTTGTTTTAACACGTTATATATTAAATAAGATGAAAGATAAATTAGCAGCAGTAACAGCATTTCATACCGCTTTTAAATTAAACATGAATCATAAACCAATTGCAAAAATTGGTAATGATAGAACAACACTTCGATTTAATTTAATGAAAGAAGAAAACGAAGAATATTTAGAGGCTGCAGAAAATAATGATTTGGTAGAAATTGCAGATGCCTTGGGCGATATGTTATATATTTTATGTGGTACAATTATAGAGCATGGTTTGCAAGACAAAATAACCGATGTTTTTAATGAGATACAACGCAGTAATATGAGTAAATTAGGGGAAGATGGTAAACCTATTTACAGAGAAGACGGTAAAGTATTAAAAGGGCCAAATTATTTTAAACCTAATATTGCAGCTATTTTAGACCATTAATTTTTATAGGTATCTATTGTACCAACTATCTTCAAGAGGAATTTCCCAATTATTTTCGAAATCTACTTTGGTGGTTATTAAGTTATCAAAAATGATGCTTTTAGCAGTTAGAGCTCTGTTTTTTAATAATTTTTTAAACTCTTTTAAGTCTTTATATTGTACAAACTCACCTTGCTTAAAACAAGCATTCATTTTATCTAAAAGCTCAATTTTATATTCTTCTTGTAGGTTTAAAATAAAAGAGACAGAGGCATCGATATCTGCGCTTGTAAGATTTGAAGCTTCATCATCTGCAAACAGAACAATAAATCTATTGTATAAAAACTGGTAAGAAGCTTTAAAGTTTTCATCTTCAGGTTTCCAGTTCTCTATAAATAATTTAATTTTTTCTTCAACTTCTGCAATTTCATTCGGATAAAATTTTCTGCTCGATGGGTACACCCATACTTTAGCATCATCAGTAATTTTAGAGTATTCTGTTAACATTGTGTGTTATTTATTTGGCAAAGATACAGAAAAGAAAAATCGGAAATTAAATTATTAATTTCCGATTTTAAATTTGTGAAATATCATTTAAAAAGTAATATTTATTGTTGTTTTTCAACCATTTCTATAAAGTCTTCTTGTACGTTTTGCCCTTTATTTTTGTTGTACCATACTTGTAAATCTTGCTTAAAATCTGCGTCTAAGTTACCGTTGGCCTTTTTGTAGTCTGCAACCATTTTGGTAGCGGTGCTTGGTCTAGGGCCCCAAGTATTTAACACTTCATTTTTGCTGTCTAATGCAATTAATTTAGGAATCGCCATTCCGCCATTAGTTAGAAATAAATTCATTAATTCTTGATGATCGTCTCTTAAAACAATTTTAAGGTCGATTAGGTCGTTTATTTCTGCTAACTTATTTATCACTGGCAAATTTTGAGCTGCATCGCCACACCACCCTTCTGTAATTACCAACCATGTTTGTTGTTGCTTCAATTCTTTAATTTTTGCAATAGTTTTGTCAGATGTTTTAATGGTTTTGTCTAGCCGTTTCATCCGCTTATCATTTAACAAACTATAATTAGTCAAGTCCTCAGATTGTACATGACCTGTAGATTTATTTTCACTTAATAATTCTTTAACTTTTTCTCTATATGAAGTATATGTGAGGGTATTTTGTAAACTCTTTTCAATAATATCTTTCATCTTTTATTGTTTTAATGCTAAGGTAGACGTAAAAAACAAAATACCTTACATTAAATATTTTTTTCTGTTTTGATAATAGTAATAATATCTTTAGTCATAGAAGATAAATCAAATTGATGCTTCCAGTTCCAATCTCTTCTGGCTTCAGAATCATCTATAGTAGCTGGCCAACTATCTGCAATTTCTTGTCTAAAGTCGGGATTATATGTTATTTTAAAATCAGCAATATGTTGCTGTATTTCTTGGGCAATTTCTTGAGGTGTAAAGCTCATGGCCGCTAAATTATAACCAGTTCTATTTTTTATAGCATTGGTATTGGCTTGCATTAATTGTATGGTTGCATTTACAGCATCATTCATATACATCATTGGTAGTCTGGTGTTTTTAGACAAGTAGCATTCATAAGAGCCTTTTTCAATGGCGTTAAAATAAATATCAACGGCATAGTCTGTAGTGCCGCCAACTGGTTTTGTTTTCCAAGAAATAACACCAGGATAGCGAAGGCTTCTAACATCAATACCATATTTTTCATGATAATATTTACACCAATATTCGCCCGAAACTTTACTAATGCCATATACCGTGCTAGGTTGCATTATGGTGTTTTGAGGTGTATTTGATTTAGGAGTGTTAGGGCCAAAAACAGCAATAGAACTTGGCCAATAAACTTGTTTTATGTGTTTGTCTTTTGCCAAGTTTAAAACAGCCAGTAAAGAATTCATGTTTAAACTCCATGCTTTTTCTGGGTATTTTTCTGCTGTTGCAGAGAGCATTGCTGCTAATAAATATACCTGAGTAACATTGTATTTTTTAATTATTTTTAAAATAGTTGCTTGGTCTGTAGCGTCAATAACTTCAAAAGGACCGTTGGGTAAACTACTTTCTGTATCTTTTCTAATATCTGAAGCAATAACACTCTTATTGCCATATATATTGCGGAGTTTTAGTGTAAGTTCTACACCAATTTGACCGCCAGCGCCTAAAACCAAAATGATTTCGCTCATATTTTATGTAATTATGATTTTAATAAAAACAAAAATACTTAATTTTGGTATTCGTAAATAATTTTGATATAAATACTTATTCAATAAAAATTAATAAAATAAGTGCCTGTTTATTACAATTTTATTAAAATGATAATTACTGCTTTTAAAAGTGTATTTTTACTCTTTTAATATTTATTAATTGTGAAACCTTTTATTTACCTTTTATTTAGCATTATTCTCTTTTCTTGCAGTTCAAAAAAAGACGAAACTTTAAATGTTAGTCAACAAAAAAATGCTTTAAGTATAACCTATCAGCAACAGCCTGTTGAAGCTGTAAAACCAAAGTTTTATAAAGAAATAGAAGATTGGAAAGCTTTAAATACATTAAATGTTTTTATCAAAAGGTTCGAAAACGTATCTCCTAATGAAGCATTAATTAATGCTTCAGAGCTAAAAGGCCTTGTAAAAGAATTAAAAGATAGTATTTCGCCAAAAATATTTAATTTACCCTCATTTAAAGCTCGTGTAAATGTTTTTTATAATGAAGCATTGCGTTTGGCAGATTTAACAGATATACCTGCAATTTCTTCATCGGAAGTAAATATGCAAGTAACCAAAACTCTTGAAGCTTTTTCTGCTGTAAATAGTAAAATAAACAACTTACTTACCAAAAAAGAGTTCGAAGATATGATGACGATTCCGATAGATTATATTGGCATCGACTCTACGCAAATAGATAGTATTTCTAAAAAATCTATTCTTAGCAATAAGAAAGAAGCCATGCTTAAAAAGAAGCAATTAAAACTACCCGTTCCAAAAAGAAATTTAAAAGATAAAAAATGATACATAGAGTAATTTTTTTACTGTTTTTAGTCACTTTTTTAGGGTGTAATAAAACAGTAGAAAAACCGAAAGTTAATCAGCAAGAATTAGAGGCAAGTGTTAGTTTTTTATTAGACAATTGGCATCAAGCAGCTTCTGAAGCAAACTATCAAGAGTATTTTAATAAAATGGATAGCCTTGCTGTTTTTATAGGAACAGATGCTTCAGAAAATTGGTCTAAAAATGAGTTTTCTAAATTTAGTAAACCTTATTTTGATAACGGAAAAGCTTGGAATTTTAAAGCAATTGATAGAAATATTTATACAAACGAAAATCAAGATTTTGTTTGGTTCGATGAGCTTTTAACCACTTGGATGGGAACTTGCCGAGGTTCTGGAGTGCTTCAAAAAAAGAACAATTCTTGGCTTATTAAACACTATGTTTTATCGGTTGCAATCCCAAATGAAGATGTGCAAAACATTATAAAACTAAAGCAAAAGAACGATTCTATTTTCTTAGCAAAGTTACCTCAATAATATAAGTAGCTATTTCCTGCTTTCGCTACTCGCTTCAAGCCCAAAAGCGTGAGAGCTTAAACAAACCGCTCTATCAGGGCTAACCTATTTTGCAAGCTGTAATGCTAGTCTACTAAGTCATTTACTGTTTTGTAAATTAATGCTGCCTCAAAACCTTTTCTCATTAAAAACTCGATTAGTTTTTTCTTTCTTTTAAAAATATTAGGTTCAGAAATTACGTTATTTCTGTTTTCTGTAATTCTATAAATGGTTTCAATATACTCAGTTTCGTCAATTTCTTTCAAAGCTGTTTTAATATTGTAGGCCGAAATTTCTTTAAATTTTAGTTCTCTAACAATGCGTTGTTTTCCCCAGCTTTTAATTCTGAATTTTCCTCTAGCAAAACTTTTAGCAAAACGCTCTTCGTTTAAAAAGTTATCTTTTAGTAAACCTAAAAGAATCATTTCTTGTGCCTCTGGTATCAATTGGTATTCATGCATTTTTTGTACCACTTCTTTATGGCATCTGTCTTGGTAAACACAATAATGTTCTAGCTTTCTTTTAATTTCATCTACCGTAAAAGATTTCTTCTTTTTTTCAAACATAGTTTCAAACTTACAAAAAAATCCTACAAAGATTTTATACTTTGTAGGATTCCATTTTATTAAAATTTAATCTTTAAGACGTTTTTAATTGTCCTTTAATTCTCATTTTAAACTTAGTAATTAAAAAGAATAAAATAGGCACTACAATTAATGTTAAAAAGGTAGCAATGAATAATCCATAAATTACTGTTTTAGCCAATGGACCCCAAAAAACAACATTGTCTCCACCCATATAAATATTTGCATCAAATTCGCTAAACAAGGTAAAGAAGTTGATGTTTAAACCAATTGCCAATGGTATTAAACCTAAAATAGTAGTAATGGCAGTTAATAAAACAGGTCTTAAACGTGCTTTACCCGCTTTTACAACAGTTTCGTACAAGCTATCTAAAGGCAAGTAGTTTTCTTCGGCAACGCCATCTTGTAGCTTTCTTCGTTTAATTAATAATTCTGCATAATCTAATAAAACAACACCATTATTAACAACAATACCAGCAAGAGATATAATACCAACCATTGTCATCATAATAACAAATGGAGCGCCAGAAATTACCAAACCACCAAAAACACCTATAAAGCTTAAAAAGATTGCCAACATAATAATTCCGGGCTTAGAAACCGAGTTAAACTGAAAAATTAAGATGAAAAATATCAACATTAAACCAGTAAAAAATGCGCCAACTAAGAATGTCATTTGCTTGTTTTGCTCTTCAATTTGACCAGTATAGTCAATTTTTATTCCTTTAGGTAGGTTTTTAAAATTCTTCATAGAATTCTGAATTTTAGCAACTACTGCACCTGCATCTGTTTCGCCTGGTGATAAAGCAGAATACACGGTAACGACTCTTTTAACGTTTTTATGCTTGATAGCGCTAAAGCCAGAACTGTTTTTTTGAGAAGCTACTGCAGCTACCGGAATTTCTTTGGTTTTACCAGTCGCTTGATCTTTAAAAGTAATTTTTTGATTAAAAACGGCACTTTTATTATAACGATCATTTTTATTAAAGCGAACGTAAATATCGTAATCTTCTCCGTTTTCTTTAAAAATACCTGCTTTGTTTCCAAAAATAGAAGCACGCAATTGTTGTCCAACTTGTCCGGTACTAACACCAAGTTCTCCTGCTTTTTTACGATCAACAATCACTTGCATACCTGGCTTCGATTTGTTAACATCAATTTTTAACTCATCTACACCTGCTATACTTTGCGTGTTTAAATAGTCGCGCATTCTTTCTGCAGTAAAAATTAATTCTTCGTAATCTTCCCCATTTAATTCAATGTTAATTGGTGCACCAGCAGGTGGCCCATTTGCATCTTTTTCTACAGAAATTAATACTCCAGGATAAATACCCACTAACGCAGCTTGTACTTTTTGGCGCAGTATTTCACTGTCTTCACCTTTTCTATATTTATACTCACGCATAGAAGCAGTAATTTTTCCTTTGTGAGGCATTTCTGCAGAAGAACCACCATCTGTTTGTGGGTTTCCGGCACCTTCACCTACTTGAGAAACGGTACTTTCTACTAAGAAATTATAATCGCCATCTTTGTATTGATCTTGATTTAATACCCCAAAGACTTTCTGTTCAATTTCTTTGGTAATTGTGTTTGTTTTTTCAATATCTGTACCTTCAGGATATTCAATATACACAATAATTTGATTGGGTTTGTTATCTGGGAAAAATTCAATTTTTGTTCTTTGTGATGCTACAGAAGCGCCAAACCCCATAAAAGCTATAATTAATAACACAAAAGTGATGCTAATTAAAATATAAGGTGCCCAACCAGAAAGTGCTTTTTTCAATTGTCTTTCGTACCAGTTTTCTAATGTAACTAAAGTATTTTTTTGGAAGTAGTTTGCAGCTTTTCTTAAAACCAATCTATATGCCCAAAGCATAATTGCCGTAAAAATAATTAAGGTACCTAAAGCATTGTACTCGCCTCCTAAAAAGAAAATAAACAGACCAACAATTGCCATGATACTGGTTAGTTTTATAATGCTTTTTAAAGGCATGTCTTTGTCTTCAGTATTCATAAATTGTGATACTAAAACTGAATTAAAGAAAATGGCAACAAATAAAGAAGACCCTAAAACAATAGACAAAGTAATTGGTAAAATAACCATAAACTGTCCCATAATACCTGGCCAAAGACCTAAAGGTATAAATGCAGCTACCGTTGTTGCGGTAGATATAATAATAGGAAAAGCAATTTCTCCAATTCCTTTTTTAGCAGCTTCAATTCTAGACAAGCCTTCTTCATCCATTAAACGATAAACGTTTTCTACTACTACAATTCCGTTGTCTACCAACATACCTAGTCCCATAATAAGACCAAAAAGCACCATAGTATTTAACGTATATCCTAAAGCTCCTAAAATCATTAAAGACATAAACATAGACATTGGTATTGCAAACCCAACAAATATTGCGTTTTTAAAACCAAGGAAAAACATTAGAACAATAACCACTAGTATTACTCCAAAAATAATATTGTTTACCAAGTCGTCTACTTGACCGATTGTTTTTGGAGATTGATCATTGGCAATGGTTACTTGTAAATCTTTTGGGAAATATTCATTTTTAGCATTTGCTACAATTACACCTATTTTATCGGCAGCAGCAACCATGTTTTCTCCAGATCTTTTTTTAACATCTAGCATTACAACCGCATGGCCATCTTCTCTTGCATAGGTAGTTTTATCTTTGTCTTTAAAGTATATTTCTGCAACATCTTTTAAATAAATAGGATTGCCATTTTCTGCTTTTATTACAAAGTCTCCTAAATCATTTGGTTTTTCAATTTCACCAATTATTCTAATAGTTCTTCTTTGTTGGCTGGTAATAAAATTACCGGCAGACATGGTAATATTACCATTGTTTATTGCATTAGAAATATCGTTAAAACTAACTTTAGCAGCCATCATTTTAAAGATATCTACTGCAACTTCTACTTCTTTATCTTGTGCACCTCTAATATCTACCTTTTTAATTTCTGTTAAGTCTTCAATTTCATCTTGCAAGAACTCGCCATACTCTTTTAATTTAGAAACAGGGTAATTGCCAGATATATTGATGTTTAATATAGGCACTTCTTCAGACATGCTTAGCTCGAAAACATTTGGTGTAACCTTAGCACCATTAAAAGTTGGCCAATCTTCGCCAGCAGTTTCTTGGTCTATTTCGTCTTTTACTTTTTGTTTTGCTTTGTCTACCGTAATGCTTTCATCAAACTCTAAAGTAACAATAGAGTAGTCTTCTTGAGAGGTAGAGGTTATTTTAACAACATTACTTACCGACTTTAGTTTGTCTTCTAAAGGGTTTGTAATTAGTTTTTCTATATCTTCGGCAGTGTTTCCTGGGTAAACAGAGCTAATGTAAATTTTGGTTTCATTTATTTCAGGAAAATTTTCTCTTGGCATTGTAAAATAGGCCGAAATTCCTAAATAAAAGAACAAAAACATCAATACATATATGGTTGTTTTGTTATTTATTGCCCAAGAAGATAATTTAAATTCTTTGTCTACTTGTTTATTTTTGTCGTCCATTTTTCTGCTATTTATTAATCACTTTTACAATTTGCCCGTTGTTTACACTTCTTGCACCTTCCATAATAATTTCTGCATCAGGCGTTAGGTTTTTTACAATTTCAATTAAATCGCCTTGTGTTTTACCTGTTTCGATAATCAATCTTTCTGCGGTAGCTTCGTTTGCTTCATTTTTATTTTTAACGATGTAGATAAATTGATCACCCGCTGCATTTTCAGAAATAATACTTTGAGGTATTAAAATTGCATTTGTATTGGTATAATCGTTTAACTTTAATTTAGCAGTTAAGTTTGGTTTAACAGTTCCGTTTAGGTTTGGTACTGCTACCTCTATTTTAAAAGATCTATTGTTTGGGTTGATAAAATTACCAACTTGTCTTACTTTAGATTTAACAGTTTCTCCTAAAACAGGAAAATACACTTCTACTTCTTTATTTTTTGTAATGCTTGCAATGTATGTTTCTGGTACTTCAGCTTCAATATACATTTTAGATAAATTGATAACTCTAAACACTTCAGATCCCATTCCTGGTGTAATAACAGTCCCTTTTTCTTTAAAAACAGCATCTATAACCCCTGTAAAAGGAGCTTTAATAGTAGCTTTTGCTAACTGACTTTTTAATTGTGCTACAGCGCTTTTTTGAGTTTGATAAGTTGTTTTTGCTTGTAAAAACTGTATTTCTGAACCAATTTTTTGCTCCCACAATCTTTTATGACGCTCAAAAGTTGTTTTTGCTAATTGCGCATTTGCGTTAAGTTGTGCAAGTTGTTGTGTTAGTCCGCCATCATCAATAGTAGCTAAAACTTGTCCTTTTACAACTTTTTGTCCTTCTTTAACAAGCACATTTTTTAAGATACCCGGCATTTCTGGGTACACTAATAGATTTTGTTTTGTTTGTACATCACCTTGTAATTCTACAAAATGGGTAAACACGTTCTGTGTTACTTTAAAAGTAGTAATTAACGGAATGTTTTTATTGGTATTTAAATCATCTAACCGATCATTTAATTTCTTTAAATCTGCAGAAATTTCTTGTTGTTTTGCATCTAAAGTAGCTTTTGTAGCTTTTATCAAGGCTACATCATTTGTTGTAATAAGTGTGTCTATAGAAACTTGTTCGTTTTTATTACAGGCATTTATTATTAAGGCTGTTAATAGTAATAAATATATGTTTTTCATAACGGTTTAATTATTTAATTGAGGTGTTTAATGCGTTTTCTAAAGCTGCTTTATTAGCGATTACGCCAAGCATAGATTGTATGTAATTTTGTTGTTGTGTGTATAGTTGATTTTGTGCTTGAAGTAAATCAAAACTAGAAGATATGCCTTCAAAGAACTTTATACGTTGCTTTTTTTCTATTCTTTTAGCAAGGGTTACATTTTTTTTAGCGGTAAGGTAGTTTTCTATGCTAAACTGGTATTCGCTTTTCGCTTTTTCTGCAAGTAAAGACAGTCTTTGTTTTGTTTCTTCTAGTCTTAAGTCTGCAGATTCTAAAGCAATTTTAGCTTGAGCTGTTTTAGCTTTTCTAACGAAACTACTAAAGATTGGTACGTTTAGGCTTACTCCTAATAGAGACTGCTGAAACCATTGCTGATTATTGTTAAATAAGGTAAAACTATCTGAAAATGCCTGAGAACCATAGTTTACAAAAGCAGAGATGCTAGGTAATGCTTTACTTTTTTCTAATTTTAGCATTAACCTTTTAGATTCTCTTTCATTTTCTGAAATTTTAAAATCAATATGATTTTCTACGTCTAAATTTTCAGAAATAAGCTCTAAACTAATATTGTTATCTATTAAAGAGTCTAAAGAATCTGTAAGTATAAGTGTTGTTTTAATATTAGTGCCCAAAGAAAGATTTAGCATTTGGTATGCTATTTCTTTCATTCTTTTTATGTTGTTTAGCTCATTTTTAACGGTGCTTAATGTAATTTCTAATTGCTCTACATCTTCTTCTTCATTAAATCCGTTTTCAAATATCTTTTTAGCATCATTAAAGTTTTTCTGAAGAATTTTAATGTTTTCTTCTAAAATTGTAATACTTTTTTCTGTTACAAGTACATTTCCGTATGCGTTAATTACTGCTTCTTTAGTAAGTATTTCAGTTTTTTGCTTTGCTTGTTCAGAAATTTTTAAATATGTTTTTGATGCCTGTAAGCCTACTAAATATGAGCCATCAAAAAGCAGCTGACTTAAAGTTACAGATGCGTTTATATTTTGTTTTGTTCCAAAGACAACAGGTATAAAACCTTCTGGAGCAACAGCAGGTTTGTTGGCTTGTAAATTAAAATACTCTTCAACGGTGTTTATTGTAGAAGATGTATTGTCAAAAGCCGCTGCAGGCAATAAAGATACTGGTTGTTTTAAAAAGTTTTGATATTCTACTTTTCCATTTATTTGAGGCAAACCAGTTGCAGTAGTTTCCCATACTTTTTTGTTTGCAGCTTCTATATCGTTTCTGGCCACTTTTGTATTGTAGCTATTTTCTAGTGCATAGTTTATGGCTTCTTCTAGAGATAGTTGCATACTATTTTCTTGTGCAACTATAGGCTGAAGAAAAATAAATAGCAAGATTGCCAATAGTGTTTTTTTCATTTTTTTTTTATTTCTGATTTAATTGTTTATTTAACTCTTTAACTCCTTGTTCTGTAGAGATACCTCTTAAATGATACTCTAAGTAATTTAGCATTAAGTCATTCATAGAAAAATTTGATAACGGAAATACTTCTTGGTCTTTAATACCGATCATTCCGTAAAAATAAATTCTTGCTATAAACTCTACATCTATATTATCTCTAAACAACCCTAAATGAACGCCTGTTTTTAAATTTTCTTTGATAGTTTCTTGTAGTTTCTGAAACTGTTTTGTTTTTAACGAACCGTATATTTTAGGGTAATATTTTTGAAGTTGATATTGTGGCGAAGATTTTTCATCTTTTAAATGCTGCATTACCATTCTCTTTATAGAAAATATTTCTTCTATTGGGTTTAGTTTTTTTTGACAGATAACATCTATGCCTTCACAAATAATATCAAACATGTGGTCTGTAACTGCTTTTACAAGCTCTGTTTTGTTTTTAAAAAATTTATAAATGGTTTTTTTAGAAACACCCAGATTGCTAGCTATCTCGTCCATAGTTACACTTTTAAACCCTAGGTTTAAAAACAAATTTTTAGAAGAATCTAAAATTTTATCTCTCATTATATACGTTATAGTTTTTATTTTGTGAGTGCAAAGATATAGAAGGAAACTTTAAACACAAAAAGAGTTTCCAAAGTTTTGGTGTTTTTTTTTACATTTCTATTTTATGTAGCATTTGTTTGCATTATTTTTACAAAAATTTACAGATTTGGACATTTTACATTATCAAAAAGAATTTCTAAGTTATTTAGAATCAAAAAAATGGATTCAAGAGCCTAAAAACTTATACGAACCTATAGATTACATTTTACAATTAGGAGGTAAAAGAATAAGGCCTGTTTTAACTTTAATGGCCGCAGATATATTTTCTAATACATATAAAAGTGCCTTACCAGCTGCCCTAGCTGTAGAAGTTTTTCATAACTTTACTTTAGTTCATGATGATATTATGGATGATGCTCCTTTAAGAAGAGGTAAGGCTACCGTTCATGAAAAATGGGACATTAATACCGGAATTTTATCTGGTGATGCCATGCTGATTTTAGCATATCAGTACTTTGAAAATTACGAACCAATTGTTTTTCAGAAACTCGCAAAATTATTTAGTAAAACGGCTTTAGAAGTTTGTGATGGGCAACAATTAGATGTAGATTTTGAAACTAGAAATGATGTTACAATCGAAGAGTACATTAATATGATTCGCTTAAAAACATCTGTTTTAGTTGCAGCAGCTCTAAAAATGGGTGCAATTGTTGCAGAAACTACAGAAGAAAATGCAAATTTAATATATGATTTTGGGCTAAATTTAGGGTTGGCTTTTCAATTACAAGATGATTACTTAGATACTTTTGGTGATCCTGATACTTTTGGAAAACAAGTTGGTGGAGATATTATTGAAAACAAAAAAACATACTTGTATTTAAAAGCTTTGGAAGTTTCAGAAGAGTCTGAAAAGCAAAAGTTAGCCTATTTTTACAAGCAAAAATTAAAAGACAATTCGACAAAAATTATAGAAGTAACTAGAATTTTCGAGTTATGTGAAATTCCTGATCTAGTGAAAGATCAAATTTCTTTATATACAAATAAAGCATTTGACACACTTTCGAAGATGAACATTAGTGAAGAAAATAAAGAGAGTTTACAAAGTTTTGGACTTTGGTTAATGAATAGAAGCGTGTAATTTTTTTATTTTTTTGTTTTATAATTCAAAATAAATAGTACATTTGCAGCCAAATTAAACGGTCCCATAGCTCAGCTGGTTAGAGCATCTGACTCATAATCAGAGGGTCCTTGGTTCGAGCCCAAGTGGGACCACCGAAGCCTTACAGAAATGTAGGGCTTTTTTTGTGGGTTTTATTGAATACTCTTGTAAGAAACGCATAGTATCTTTTTTAAATGAGCTAATTATGGGCTTAATTAAATTAATTTTATGTCTATTTTTGTACCAGTCTTGATAAAAGTGTTGTTGTGAATAAACACTTTTATTGAAGGTTTAAAATTATTTGAAAAAGAAGAGCTGAATACCGTTTGTGAATATAAAGTGAGCAAGCGGTTTTTAGTTATATAAATTTTAGTTACTTATAAAGTTGTTAATCTAGCAACATACTTTCCAATAACATCAAATTCGAGGTTGACAGTGTCGTTTATTTTAAGAGATTTAAAAGAAGTGTTTTCTAATGTGTAAGGTATTATAGCTACGCTAAATTCATTTTTTTTAGAATTAACAACAGTTAAACTTACACCATTTACAGTGATAGAACCTTTTTCTATGGTAACATTGTTTTTATCAGAAAAATAAGAAAAAGTAAAAACAGTACTTCCGTTTTGGTTTTCTATATGAGTACAAGTTCCGGTTTCATCTACATGACCTTGCACAATATGGCCGTCTAAACGATCTCCTAACTTCATGCCTCTTTCTAAATTTACAAAGCTACCTTCGGTTAAAAGACCAATATTAGTTTTGTTTAAAGTTTCTTTAATAGCAGTAACTCGATAGGTATCATTATGAATATCAACCACAGTAAGGCAAACACCATTATGTGCAACACTTTGGTCTATTTTGAGTTCATTTGTAAAATTACTTTTAACAGTTAAGTGAACATTGTCTTGTTCTTTTGTAATGTTTGTAATTGTGCCAAGTGTTTCTATGATTCCGGTAAACATATCTGTAAATTTTAGTTACTTTTGTAGTATTCAAAAATAAGAATAATAGAAGAGTTACTATGAATAAATCTGATAAAATTATAGTTGGTATTTCGATAGGAGATATAAATGGAATAGGCTTAGAGGTAATACTAAAAACTTTTGAAGATAAAAGAATGTTAGATTTTTGTACCCCGGTTTTATTTGGAAGCACAAAAGTTGTGGCAGCTCATAAAAAAGCAGTAAATCTAGAAACCCCTGTTCATGGTATTGCTGCTATCAATCAAGTAAAAGAAGGCAAAGTAAATGTCTTAAATATTTGGAAAGAAGAAGTTGCAGTAACTTTAGGAAACTCTACTAAAGAGGGCGGCGAATATGCTGCTAAATCTTTAGAAATGGCAGTTGCCAATTTAAAAGAGAATAAAATTGATGTTTTAGTAACAGCACCTATCAATAAAGAAACCATACAATCAGATACTTTTAATTATCCTGGTCATACAGAATTTTTAGAAGATAGATTAGAAGGTAAAAGTTTGATGATTTTAATGACAGATGCTTTAAAAATAGGTTTAATTACTGGGCATATATCAATAGCAAAAGTAGCTGCAACAATAACACCAGAACTAATTAAAGAAAAAGTTGCAACAATGCACACCTCTTTAGTAGAAGATTTCGGAATTAATAAACCAAAAATTGCAGTACTTGGTTTAAATCCGCATTGCGGAGACAAAGGTGTAATAGGTGAAGAAGATGATTCAGTAATATTACCGACTATTAATGAAATAAAAGAAACGGGTAAGTTGGTCTTTGGGCCATATGCTGCTGATGGTTTCTTCGGATCGGAAACTTATAAGCAATTTGATGGTGTTTTAGCCACTTATCATGATCAAGGTTTAGCACCTTTTAAAGCATTGTCTTTTGGCAATGGAGTAAATTTTACGGCAGGCTTAAGTGGAATTCGAACTTCACCAGATCATGGAACCGGTTTTGATATTGCAGGTAAAAACCTTGCCAATGCTACCTCTTTTAAAGAAGCATTGTTTACGGCCATTAAACTTTTTAACACCAGAAAAGAGTATAAAGAGCTCTCTAAAAATCCACTTTTAATAAAGTAAAAAACTTTTAATAGAAAACAGTGTGAAATAATATTTTTTTATATCTTTGCACGCTCAATTGATGTTTGAAAATGAAAGACTTAAAAGAATACAACATACAGTTTGTTGGACTAAAAGAAGGGAATCATTTATTTGAGTATACAGTTGATAACAAGTTCTTTGAAGCATTTAATTTTAACGAATATGAAAGTTCGTCTATTGAAATTGCATTAAATTTTTTAAAAAAACCAACATTATTCGAGTTGTCTTTTACGGCTAACGGTCATGTAGAAGTACCTTGTGACATTAGTGGTGAGTTGTACAACCAACCCATAAAAGCAGAAATGCAATTGGTGGTTAATTTTGGACCAGAATTTAATGATGATAATGAAGATATTTTAATTTTATCTCATGATGCTTACGAATTTAGTGTTGCTCAATATATTTACGAGCTGATTGTTTTATCGGTTCCTAATAAAAGAATTCATCCAAAAGTTATAGATGGTACCATGAATTCTGAGACATTAAATAGACTAAAAGAATTACAAATAAAAGAAGTAAAAACTGTTGAAGAAACAGACCCAAGGTGGGATAAATTAAAGAATTTAATAACAGAAAAAAAGACATAAAATGGCACATCCTAAAAGAAAGATATCTAAAACTAGAAGAGACAAAAGGAGAACACATTACAAAGCAGCTTCTCAGCAAATAGCAACAGATCCTACTACAGGAGAAGCACATTTATACCACAGAGCTCACTGGCACGAAGGAAAACTATACTATAGAGGACAAATAGTATTAGAATCTGCAGCCGCAGAAGCATAGTATAAAAAAATATTTTTTGTAAAAAACCCTCGCAATCGAGGGTTTTTTTACGTTTTTGAACTAAAAATTGTCTTTTTTGATGATTTTTACTTTAAAAAGTGAAATAAATTTCACTACTTTTGATTTTCCTAACCACTCGGAAACAACTAAAATTATGACAAAAATTACTGCAGCAATTACAGCTGTTGGGAAATATGTTCCTGAATATGTTTTAACAAATAAAGAGTTAGAAACTTTTGTTGATACTAATGATGAATGGATAACAAGTAGGACAGGTATTAAAGAAAGAAGAATTTTAAAAGGAGAAGGATTAGGTACTTCTTATATGGCAATTAAAGCTGCAGAAGAACTAATTAAAAAATCAAATATAAATCCAACAGAAATAGATCTTGTAATTGTAGGTACAGCAACACCCGATTTGCCGGTTGCCTCTACTGCAGCTTACGTAGCCTCAGAAATTGGTGCGGTAAATGCATTTGGGTACGATTTACAAGCCGCTTGTTCTAGCTTTCTTTTCGGAATGTCTACCGCAGCAAGTTATATAGAGTCTGGTAGGTATAAAAAGGTTTTATTAATAGGAGCCGATAAAATGTCTTCTATTATAGATTACACAGACAGAGCTACCTGTATAATTTTTGGTGACGGAGCAGGAGCTGCATTGTTTGAACCAAATTTAGATGGTTTTGGATTGCAAGACGAGTACTTAAGAAGTGATGGTATTGGTAGAGATTTTCTAAGAATTGAAGCTGGTGGCTCTTTAATGCCAACAACTCAGAAAACGTTAGACGAAAATAGACATTTTGTATATCAAGAAGGAAAAACAGTTTTTAAATATGCTGTTTCTAATATGGCAGATGTAGCAGAAAAAATGCTTACAAGAAATAATCTGACAGAAAAAGATATACAATGGCTAGTAGCGCATCAAGCTAATAAAAGAATTATAGAAGCTACTGCAAAAAGAGTAGGTGTTTCTGAAGAAAAAGTAATGATGAATATTGCAAAATATGGAAACACAACTTCTGCAACATTACCCCTCTTGTTAGCAGATTATGAAAGCCAATTAAAAAAAGGAGATAATTTAATTTTTGCCGCATTTGGTGGTGGTTTCACATGGGGAGCTGCATACGTTAAATGGGCATACGATACTAAAAAATAAAACAACTAAACAATAAGAAAAATGGATATTAAAGAAATTCAAAATCTTATAAAATTTGTAGCAAAATCTGGCGCAAGCGAGGTAAAGTTAGAAATGGAAGATGTGAAAATTACAATTAAAACAGGTTCTGAAAAAACAGAAACTACAATTTTACAAGCAGCGCCAATGGCAGGTATGCAGCCCGTAGCAGCACCTGTAGCCGCGCAACCTGCAGTAACAGAAGTAGCAGCTGTTGCAAACGATGTAGATGCAAAATACATTACCATTAAGTCTCCAATAATTGGTACTTTTTATAGAAAACCAGCACCAGATAAGCCTAATTTTGCCGAAGTAGGCACAGAGGTAAGTGTTGGAGATACTGTTTGTGTAATAGAAGCAATGAAATTATTTAACGAAATAGAATCTGAAATTTCAGGTAAAATCGTTAAAGTTTTAGTTGATGATTCTTCTCCGGTAGAATTTGATCAGCCTTTATTTTTAGTAGACCCATCTTAAAAAAAAGTTGTTAGTTTTTAGTAGTTGTTCTATAGAGCTAACTACTACAATAACTTTTAAACTTTTAATTTAAAAAATATGTTTAAAAAAATATTAATTGCCAATAGAGGTGAGATAGCTCTACGAGTTATTAGAACCTGTAAAGAAATGGGCATAAAGACAGTTGCGGTATACTCTACTGCAGATGCTGAAAGCTTGCACGTTCGATTTGCAGATGAAGCCGTATGTATTGGTCCTGCACCAAGTTCAGAGTCGTACTTAAAAATGTCTAATATTATTGCAGCTGCAGAAATTACAAATGCAGATGCCATACATCCTGGATATGGTTTTTTATCAGAAAATGCTAAATTTTCTAGATTGTGTGAAGAACATCACATAAAATTTATTGGAGCAACTGGTGATATGATTGACCAGATGGGAGATAAAGCAAATGCAAAATCTACCATGATAGCTGCAGGTGTACCTTGTGTACCAGGTAGTGAAGGTGTAATTAAAGATTTTAAAGATTGCCAAAAAGTAGCCTTAGCTACAGGATATCCTGTAATGTTAAAAGCTTCTGCCGGTGGTGGAGGTAAGGGTATGAGAGCTGTTTGGAGTGCCGATGATTTAAAAGAAGCTTGGGACTCTGCAAGACAAGAATCAAAAGCTGCATTTGGAAATGATGATATGTATATGGAAAAGCTTATTGAAGAGCCGAGACATATCGAAATTCAAATTGTTGGAGACTCTTTCGGAAAAGCATGTCATTTATCAGAAAGAGATTGTTCTGTTCAACGCCGTCATCAAAAGTTAACAGAAGAAACTCCTTCTCCTTTTATGACTGATGAGTTAAGAGAAAAAATGGGAAATGCTGCTGTTAAAGCTTCAGAATTTATTAAGTATGAAGGTGCTGGTACTGTAGAGTTTTTAGTTGATAAACACCGTAATTTTTTCTTTATGGAAATGAATACGCGTATTCAAGTAGAACACCCTATTACCGAAGAAGTTGTTAATTATGATTTAATTAGAGAGCAAATTTTAGTAGCTGCAGGGATTCCTATCTCAGGAAAAAATTACTTTCCTCAAATGCATTCTATCGAGTGTAGAATTAATGCAGAGGACCCATATAATAATTTTAGACCTGCACCAGGTAAAATTACCACATTTCACTCACCAGGAGGTCATGGAGTTCGTATAGATACACACGTATACGCTGGTTATATGATACCACCAAATTACGATTCTATGATTGCAAAGTTAATTACCACTGCGCAAACTAGAGAAGAGGCAATTAATAAAATGAAACGTGCTTTAGATGAGTTTGTAATAGAAGGTATTAAAACAACCATTCCTTTTCATAGACAGTTAATGGATCATCCAGATTATGTTTCTGGAAACTATACTACAAAGTTTATGGAAGACTTTAAGATGAGCTAATTACATTAGTTGATATTATATTAAAAGAGAGAATACATTGTGTATTCTCTTTTTTTTGTAAAAAAGATAGCTAAATAGTTAGCTAAACTCATAAAACAAACCGTCTATCGAGTTTTTTAAGCTCACAATCTAATAATCTATATAAAGTTGTTGTATTAGTTAGACCTTTATAACCTTAACTTTAATATTATGAACCCTTTTTCTATCTTGCTTGTAGATGATGATGAAATAGAAAGAATTAAATTTAAGAAAGTTTGCAATGATATTAATTTTACCTGTACTATAGAAGAAGCAAATAATGGCAAAAAAGCCATGGCTATTTTAAAAGAGCATAAAAATTTTAGTATTATTGTTTTAGATTTACAAATGCCAGAGATGAATGGGTTAGAGTTGTTAGAACAGCTTAAAAAAAATGAAGCATTAAATGGTATTCCAATTATTATCATGTCTAATTCAGAGGACACAAGTGAATTAAGAAAATGTTATCAACTCGGCATTGCTGGATATTTTACAAAACCCGCTAAATATTCTGAGTATGCAAAAAAAGTAAAATCGTTATTAAAATATTGGACACAAAATGAGTTTATTAACTAACTAGTAATTAGTTTAAAGAATAAAAAATTAGACAAATGGAAACACCAAACTTAAATTATATCAAAGAAATTTCTGGTGGAGACTTAGATTTTGAAGCGAGTATTTTAGAAGTTCTAAAGAAAGAATTTCCTGTAGATTGTTTAATTTTTGAAGAAAATTTTAATAAAAAAAGCTACGAAGAGGCCTCTAATAATGTTCATAAAATAAAACATAAAATAAGTATGTTAGGCTTAAATGAAGGGCTGCAATTAGCTTCTAAGTTTGAAAACGATTTAAAAAAGTGTGAGGTAAAACTGTACGAGAAATTTGTTGAAATTTTAAAAAAAATTCACGTATATTTAGGGTAATTTATAACTCCCTTAATACGTATGAATACAATTGTAATAGATGATGATGCAGCTGCACTATTAATTATAAAAAAATTATGCGACAGTTATGACCAAGTAACAGTAAATAAAGAATTTACATCAGCAATTGAGGCTATTAAATATTTGAATACAAACAGTGTAGATTTAGTGTTTTTAGACATACATATGCCAACCTTTTCTGGGTTTGATTTTATAGAAACACTTAAAACACCTCCTAAAATTATTTTAACAACTTCTGATAAAGATTTTGCTTTGCAAGCTTTTGAGTATGATTGTGTTGTTGATTATCTGTTAAAGCCAATAACTAAAGAGAGGTTTCATAAAGCCATACTTAAGTTAGATAATGCAAAAAAAGACGAAAAATTAAACACAATTGTTTCTTCTAAAGGTGATGCTGACTTTATTTATGTTAGTGTAGAAAGAAGGTTGATAAAGATTAATATAAAAGATATTTCTTATGTAGAAGCAAAAGGAGATTATATTAGTATTAAGACCAAGGTGAAAAATTATATTGTTCATTCTACTTTAAAGAAAATTGAAGACAAGTTGCCTTCTAATTTATTTTTAAGAATTCACAGGTCTTTTATAATTAACATTACAGAAATAGTAGATATAGAAGACAATAGTGTTTTAGTAGAAAAAAGTGTAATTCCGATTAGTAGATCTAATAAAGGAGAATTGATGACTCGCTTAAATTTACTTTAGTATTTAATGATTTTTGTAGAAAATTTGTAGTACTAATTTAAAAATGTTTGGCAATTTCAATTTAAACTAAATTTAAAAAATAACTAAATAATTTCCTTTTTTTTGCTAATTAAGCAATCAATTGTCCTTTTCAGTTAAGGTATTCATAATTAATTATACTATTTTTGGAATTCATTCAAAAACTATTCAGAGATGATAAAAAAATACATATTTATATTTATTTGTTTTTCAGTATTTTCTGCATTTAGTCAGCAAAAAATATGGACACCTAATTCTTTAGAAAGAACTACTTTTTTAGAAGAGGAACTATATTTTAGGAAATCTATACCAACAAACTTTAAACAGTACTCATTAAATATTAATGACTTAAAAAAAATATTAGATAAAAAAGCTACTAATACAGATCAAATAATACACCTACCTACAGCAAATGGAACTTTAGAAAAATTTGTTGTAAAGGAAGCTAGTGTTCTGGCTAAAGGTTTATCGAATAAGTTTCCTATGATAAAATCATACGTTGGTCAAGGAGTAGAAAGCCCAGATATGACTGCTAGATTTAGTATTGGAACAGACGGTATACATGTAGTTATATTTTCTACAAAACAAGAAACGTATTTTATTGACCCATTTACGAGAAATAATCAAAACTATATTGCTTATAAAAAATCTGATTTAGACAATAGCAATGAGTTTGAGTGTTTTTTAGATGAAGACAATAATAGTTCTCTAACAGCTAGTTCCACCCTGCACCAAATGAGGAATTCTGATGATGGTAAATTAAGAACCTTTCGTTTGGCTTTGGTGTGTAGTGGAGAGTATGCAGAATTTCATTTAAACAATCAAGGAGTAGAAATATTATCTGATCTAGCAGTTAGGCAAGCTGCAGTTTTATCAGCAATGAACACTTCTATGACAAGAATAAATGCCGTTTATGAAAGAGATTTAGGGGTAAGAATGGTAATTGTTGATGATAATGATAAAGTTCTTTTTTTCCGCGCTTCTTTAGATGGTATAACAGATGGTGATGCAAATGAAATGATTGATGAGGTTCAAACCATATGCGATACTGAAATTGGTGATGCAAATTATGATATAGGACATATTTTTAGTGCTGGTGGCTCTGGCTTAGCCGGTTTAGGAGTTGTTTGTAGAACTGGTGTTAAGGCAAGAGGTGTGACAGGTATTGCCTCTCCAATAGGAGATCCTTATGATATTGATTATGTAGCCCATGAAATGGGACATCAATTTGGTGCAACACATACTCAAAATAATAGTTGTAACAGAACAGCTTCTACAGCAGTAGAGCCAGGAAGTGCTTCTACAATTATGGGGTATGCGGGTATATGTGCGCCTAATGTTCAAACCAATAGTGATGATCATTTTCATGCTGTTAGTATTGCACAAATTTGGGAATCTATAGAAACAACTGCAAATTGTGCGGTTTTAACTGATACTAATAATAATGCACCTACTGCAGATGCAGGGTTAGATTACTCAATTCCACTATCTACTCCTTTCGTATTAAGAGGTATAGCAACTGATGCAGATCAATCAAATGTATTAACTTATAATTGGGAACAGTTAGATGTAGAAATTGCTACAATGCCACCTTTAGAAACAAATACAGCAGGACCAACTTTTAGATCGTTACCATCTTCTACTTCACCAAATAGATACATGCCTGCTTTGTCAACTATAGTTAGCGGAGCTACTTCTACAGAATGGGAAGTTTTACCAGCCAGAAACAGAGACATGAATTTTTCATTTTTTGTTAGGGATAATAATCCAGGTGGTGGAAGCACTGCAAGAGATGATGTAAAAGTAACCTCTGTATTTGGTAATAAATTTTCTGTAACTTCTCAAAATACAGCAGTAATTTGGGAGAAAGAAACTACACAAACTGTAACATGGGACGTTTCTGCTTCTGATGTAGCCCCTGTTAATTGCCAAATAGTAAACATAAGATTGTCTATCGATGGAGGTGTAACATTTCCTATTTTATTAGCCACTAATACTGCAAATGATGGTACTGAAGATATCATTGTGCCAGACAACGGAACTACCCAAGCAAGAATTATGGTAGAAGCAGCAGACAACATTTTTTACAATGTAAATAGTACCGATTTTACAATTAACGGAGCAACAGCATCTGTTGGTGATTTTTCTTTTGATGGATTTAATTTATATCCAAACCCTTCTAAAGGAATTTTTACTCTTAATTTTGAAGTCTTAAATTCAGATAAGGTAAGCATACAATTATTTGATGTAAGAGGTAGATTAATCAAACAAAAAAGATACTACAATACCAATGCTATTTTTAACGAACAAATTGATTTTTCTAACACTCAAACAGGGTTGTATTTAATTAGAGTTTCTAATGGAAATAAGCAAACAACCAAGAGGTTACTAATAAATTAATGATGGTATAAGAGCATAAAAACCGATTGATTTTTTCAATCGGTTTTTTTATGAACTAAATTTAAAAGAATTTCGTTTTATATTCTAATAAAACTACATTTGTAAGATGTCTATAAAAGTTTCTTCAATATCAAAAAACTACAAAGCTCAAAAAGCTTTAGATACTGTTTCTTTTTCTGCAGAAAAAGGCCAGATTATTGGTTTTTTAGGGCCAAATGGAGCTGGAAAATCTACCATGATGAAGATTTTAACAGGTTATATAACACCAGATTCTGGAGAGGTTTTAATTGATGATATAAATGTTTTAAAGCAACCTTTGTTAGCACAACAAAGAATAGGTTATTTACCAGAACACAATCCGCTTTACTCAGAGATGTATGTAAAAGAATATCTACAGTTTTGTGCTGCCATTTATAAGGTTGATAAGAAACAAATAACGGCTTGTATAGAAAAAGTGGGCTTGCTCCCTGAAGCACATAAGAAAATACATCAATTATCTAAAGGATATCAGCAACGAGTTGGTTTGGCTGCTGCTATTTTGCATGACCCTAAAGTATTAATTTTAGACGAGCCTACTACAGGTTTAGATCCGAATCAATTAGTAGAAATTAGAGCATTAATTAAAGTTTTAGGTAAAAATAAAACAGTTTTATTTTCTACACATATAATGCAAGAGGTAGAAGCCATCTGCGATCGAGTGATTATTATTAAAAAAGGGAAACTACTAGTCGATAAAAATATAGACACACTAAAAGAGAATAACTTACAAACGATAGAAGTTGCTTTCAATCTAGAAATTGAACAAAAATTACTTGAAAAATTACAAAATTTTGCTTCTTGCGAAGAAGTATCTAAAAATACTTGGCATATTTCTTTTAACACTAGTGATGATATGCGAACAAAAGTATTTGATTTTGCTCAAGAAAATTCTTTAAAAATAGTTGCTTTAAAGACTTTAAATAAAAACTTAGAAACGTTGTTTAGAGAAATTACGATCTAAGACTACATAAGGTCTTTTTTTAATTTTTCGTTTAATTCTGCATAGTTAGAGTACAGCTCAAAACCACCTTCTTTTATATAAGAAATTTCACCTGTTTCTTCAGATACCAATAAGCAAACAGCATCTGTTTTTTCAGAGACACCAATTGCTGCTCTGTGTCTCAATCCAAACCTAGAAGGTATATTGGTACTATCAGAAATTGGTAATACAACTCTTGTAGCTACTATAAAATTATCTCTAATTATAATTGCGCCATCATGTAACGGGCTATTTTTATAGAAGATACTTTCTAGTATAGCTTCGTTTACTGCTGCATTCATAGTATCACCAGTATTAATTAAAAAATCTAAGGTATTGGTGCGTTCAATTACCATTAGCACACCAGTTTTAGTTTTTGATAAACTTTTACAGGCTTGTATAAGCACCTCTGTTTCTATTTCTGAGTTTATTTCTGTCTGTAAAAATTTTAATTGTTTAAAAAAAGCACGATTATTAGTAAAGTTTGTAGTACCAATCATCAATAGAAATTTACGAATCTCTTGTTGAAAAACAATAATTAAGGCAATAACACCACCCGATAATAAATAGCCTAAAATACTACTTAACATTTCCATTTTTAAGGCTTGGGTAATTTTCCAAATAAAAAAGATAAGACCAATACCTATTACAATATTTATGGCAACAGTTCCTTTTAGTAGTTTGTAGGTATAATATAACAATGTTGCAACCAGTAAGATATCTAAAATATCTAATAAAGTAAAGGCAATAAAATCTAACATGAAAATTAAATGATTTTAGGCTAAAATACTAATAAATTATTTGGAGTACAATAGCCAAAATTATCGTTGCTTTAGCACCAAAATAGTATTTTTTACCTTGTTAGTTTATTTGAGCTACAATTTTAACCGCTTCTGTTGCTTCTTTAACATCATGAACTCTTAAAATGTTAGCACCATTTAAAAGGGCTATTGTGTTAGCAACCGTAGTTGCATTTAAGGCTTCTTTAGCAGTAATATCTAAGGTTTTATACAACATAGATTTTCTAGAAATACCTGCTAAAATTGGTGCATCTAAATTTTTAAAAAGATCTAAATTTTTTAGCATTTCAAAATTATGAACTGTTGTTTTTCCAAATCCAAAACCAACATCAATAATAATATCGTTTAGCTTTAGTTGATGTAATTTGTGAATTTGATTGGCAAAAAAAGTAATAATCTCTTTAGTTACGTCTTTGTAAGTAGGGTTTTTTTGCATGTTCTGCGGCGTACCTAACATGTGCATTAAAATATAGGGCACTTGTAAATTTGCAACCGTAGTAAACATGTTTTTATCTAACTGTCCGCCAGAAATATCATTAATAATTGCAGCGCCAGCAGCTACTGTTTCTTTAGCAATTTTACTTCTAAAAGTATCTATAGAGATTTTTATTTCTGGAAAATTACGAACTAATAAGTGTATAACCGGTAGTATTCTTTGTAGCTCTGTTTCTTCTGTGATATGAAGAGCTCCTGGTTTAGAAGAATAGGCGCCAACATCTATAAATGTTGCACCATCAGATAACATTTTTTCTGTTTGATTTAAAATGTCCTTTTCATTTTTATATTTTCCACCATCAAAAAAAGAATCTGGGGTAATATTTAAAATACCCATTACCTTCGGATTTGTTAAATCTATTAAAGTTCCTTTACAATTTATAGTCATTTTATTTGACAACTTTGTTTATGATTGGTTTTATTTTTTTAGCACTATAGTTGTTCATTTTTTTCCATTAAAAGAGCAACACTATCAGCAACTATCAACATATCTCTATTGCTTTGTTTTAAATAACCTTCTGCAATCATTTTGTCTAACTGTAATAAAATGGCATCAAAAAAACCATTAATATTTAAAAGTCCAATTGGTTTTTGTTCTATATATAACTGACCTAAAGTAAGGGCTTCAAAAAGTTCATCTAATGTGCCAAAACCACCAGGAAGAGTGATGTAGCCATCTACTAATTTGCTCATAATAACCTTTCTTTCACTCATCTTTTTACAGATAATCATCTCTTCTACTTCTGTATGAACTACTTCTTCTTTTTCTAATAATTTAGGAATAACACCAATAACTTCTCCTTTTTTGGCTAAAATAGTATTGGCAATAGCACCCATCATCCCAATTTTTGCTCCACCGTAAACTAAGCCAATCTTGTGGTCTGCAAAATAATTACCTAAGGCAATTGCGGCCTCTTTGTATATTGGATTAAAGCCTAGGCTAGATCCGCAGAAAACAACAATTCTGTTCATAGAAGCTTGGTTTTAAAATTCTTTTGTAAAAATAAAAGAAAAGCCATGGGATTTACTATTTTTGAACAAATACTTTTTAACAAGAGAAAATGCAAGATACCTTAAAACAATACGATGCTGTAATTGAAGAATGTAGTAGCTTATTTATAAAAAAAATGGCCGATTATGGTGCCGCTTGGCGAATTTTACGCCTACCATCTTTAACAGATCAAATTTTTATAAAAGCAACAAGAATTAGACAGTTGCAAGAAAATGATGTGCGTAAAGTAGATGAAGGTGAAAAACCTGAGTTTATAGGAATTATAAATTACGCTATAATGGCATTAATTCAGCTTGAAAAAGGAGTGGTAGATAATCCAGATTTAAGCACAGAACAAGCCGATGTGTTGTATAAAAAGCATATTAAAGTTACAAAAAATTTAATGTTAAATAAAAACCATGATTATGGTGAGGCTTGGCGAGATATGCGTGTTTCTAGTTTAACAGATTTGATATTACAAAAATTATTACGTGTAAAGCAAATTGAAGATAATAAAGGTAAAACGATAGTTTCTGAAGGGATTGATGCTAATTATCAAGACATGATTAATTATGCTGTTTTTGCCATGATTCTTCTAGATAGCTAAATTGTACTTAGGTTAAAAATAGTAGAATTTTTTAAAAATAAGAGTAATTGTTATGAAAGCATTGGTTCAAATTTCAAGAATTATAGTAGGTATCTTATTTGTTTTTTCTGGTTTTGTAAAATTAGTAGACCCCATAGGATCTCAATATAAGTTTGAAGAATATTTTTCTGAAGGTGTTTTAAATTTAGAGTTTTTAATACCATACGCACTTCCATTTGCAATTTTATTAATTGTATCAGAAATATTACTTGGCGTAATGATTTTAATTGGCTACAAATCTAAATTTACAGTTTGGAGTCTTTTTACATTAACACTTGTTTTCTTGTTTTTAACATGGTATTCTGCCTACTACAACAAAGTGACAGATTGTGGTTGCTTTGGTGATGCTATTAAATTGTCTACTTGGGAAACTTTTTATAAAAATGTTATTCTTTTAGTATTGATTCTTCTTTTAATTTTTAAAGTAACTATCATAAGACCAATATTTAAAGGTTCTATCCCTAAAATCATTACGTTTTTATCTTTAGGAGCTTTTTTATTTATAGTACAACATGTTTTAACTCATTTACCAATTATCGATTTTAGAGCCTATGCTGTTGGAAAAAATATTTCTGAAGGAATGTCTTTCCCTGATGACGGAAGCATACCGCCTGTTCACGATTTTATGTTAGAAGATGCTCAGCAAGATTTAGCACCCATCTTACTAGAAAAAGAAAAGGTAATGCTGGTTATTGTTAATGATGTTCATAAAATAGATAAAAATGGTATTCCTTTGATAAAAGAATCTGCTGCAAAAGCCATTCGAAAAGGATATACTGTATATGGTGTTTCGGCTTCATTTACAGACGATTTAATACTTGTAAAAGAAAAATACAAGTTGCCTTTTGATTTTTTGTTTTGCGATCAAACCACTCTTAAAACTATTATAAGAGCAAACCCAGGAGTTGTAGTTTTAAACAAAGGAACCGTTGTGCAAAAGAAAAATTGGATAGATGTTAATGAGTTAGAACTATAACTACTTATTTCGATGTCGGTGTTTAATTATTTCTGATAAAGACAATCCTTTTTCACCTTGTAAAAACTTATTTTTAGGGCTTCCTATTTTTTGTGAACCGTAAATACCAGAATGGCCAGAAGAAAGATATGCAGTTGTACAAGCAATCGCTATAAAAATACCAGATTCGATGCCAAATAATTCAATACCCATTATAGTACAAGCAATAGGTGTGTTGGTTGCACCTGCAAAAACAGCAACAAAACCCATACCAGCTAACAAAGGCATTGGCATAGGGATAAACCAAACCAATATGTTACCAAGTGTGGCGCCTATATAAAAAAGCGGAGTTACCTCGCCACCTTTAAAACCTGCACCCAAAGTAAAAGAGGTAAATAATAATTTTAAGATAAAATCATAAGAGTTTAATTGAACGTTAAAAGCATTTTCAATTGTTGGTATTCCTAAACCAATATATTTTGTAGTGCCAATTAAATAGACAATTATCGCTAAAATTAGTCCACCTATTACAGGTCTTAAAGGCGGATATTTGATTGTTTTAACAAATAAATTGCTCCATAAATGGGTAGATTTAGAAAATAGTCTACTAACCAATCCAAATAATATACCTGCCAGTATAGACCAAAAAATTGTAGTAGGTGTAACCGCTATAATTTTGGTAATAGAATAATGCGTATGATGAGAAATTTGCCAAACATCACAAAAATAGTTTGCAAATATTGCAGCTAAAAAACTAGGTATAATAGCATCTAATTTTAAACGCCCGATAACCATAACTTCTAAAGCAAATATAGCACCAGCTAAAGGAGTGCCAAATACTGCCGAAAACCCGGCGCTTATTCCAGCAATTATAATTATTTTTCGTTCTTTAGGTGTTAGTTTAAAAACTGTTGTAAACTGGTCTGCGATTGTGCCTCCTATTTGAACTGCTGTGCCCTCTCGACCAGCAGAGCCACCAAATAAATGAGTTAAAATGGTTCCTAAAAAGACTAAAGGAGCCATTTTAAAAGGAATTTTTTTTGTTGGATGATGGTATTCGTCTAGCAGTAAATTATTGCCCTTTACAACACTTTTACCTAAATAATGATAAGACAATCCAATAATTAAACCCGCTATTGGCAGTAGCCAAATAATTAATGAATTGGCCTCTCTGTAATTGGTAGCCCATTCTAAAGCCCATAAAAAAATTGCCGATGCACTACCTGTTAATCCTCCGATTAATAGACAGATAAAGATCCATTTTAATAAAAACAATACAATATGATATTGTTTAAATTGATGAAGATTTTTTTTAAGAATACTCATAAATTTTGGACTTCTAAAGCGTTACTTCTATCAATTGAAGAAGTTGCCTTTGCGCAAAAATAAACAAATAATAATTACTAGAATTTAATAGCTATCTATTGAAATATAACTTGCGTTAGGGATTGAAGTAGAAATCCTTTTTAGAGGAACGAATAAAAAGATTGTAACAAAAAGCCCGACCTTTAGGGAACGCCCAAGAAAAAAATAAACATCTAATCAAATCATTTTTTATAATGCTAATTTAACTGAATTCGTTCAATATCACTTTCTTTTACCTTTTGATTTAGAGTAGAAACTCCTTCTGAAAACAACGTATTTAGTTTTGCCAATTCGGCATCTATTTCTTTGGTAATTTCATTTTTAAAATCAATTGCTTGTTGCGTAGGAGCATAATTACCCATTCTTGTTAAAGAGTTTAAATGTGCCAACTTGTTGTTTAAACGAATAGGATAGTTTAAAGGATCTTGCCCGCTTTTAGATTTTGTTTGGTACAAATTTTCTTCAATTTTAGTCATGTCTTTTAGCAAGTTATCAGCAAAATCTAGCAAGTCTTTTTGTTTTTCTTTATCAGAAATAGATTTTTTTAACAAACCAATCTGAGTGCGAACTTTCTTTACATTTTTTAATGCTTTATGAATTTCGGTCATTTTGGTATTAATGTCATTTATAAAAGTAAATTGTGCTTTCATATCGCTTTCTGTAGCTTCTGAAGTTGGATTTCTTAAGATGTTAAAATCCTGTCTCATTTTTGTGTCATTTACAGTTAATTCAACCTTATAATTTCCTGGCAATGCCATTGGGCCACTTAAAGATGCCCACCAAAGAATCATCCCTTCTACAGACTCTGCGCCATCATACATCATGTTCCAATAGAAAACATTGTGCCCATCTTTTACCTGCAAGTTCTTTTCTTTTTTGTCTTTGTTGGGTTTTGTAGAAAATTTTTGGATTAGCTTGTCATTTGCATCATAAAAAGATAATGAAACCACTTCTTTTTCTTTTTGTTGTTTGATAAAATAATTAACAGCAACGCCACCAGGATGGTTTGTGCCAGCGGTTTTAGAAGTACGTCCATTACCGCCAGATAATTGATATGCTTCTTTTGGTTTGTATAAAAACAGGTCTTTTCCTGTTACTGAGGGTAATTGGTGTATGGTTGTTAAATCATCTATAATCCAAAGAGACCTTCCTTGAGTTGCTACAATCAAGTTGTCGTTTTTAATTGCCAAATCGGTAATCGGTACAATCGGTAGGTTTTGCTGAAAAGAGTTCCAGTTATCACCATCATCAAAAGAAATATACATTCCTTTTTCTGTTCCTGCATATAGCAAACCTTTTTGTTTTGGATCTGCTCTTAAAGCTCTTGTAAAACTTTCTCCTTCAATACCAGAAACGATTAATTTCCAAGATTTCCCGTAGTTTTCTGTTTTGTAGATGTAAGGTTTGTAATCTCCAGACTTGTATTTTGTACCAACAATATAGGCACTTCCTTTGTCGAAAGGATGTACTTCTATACAATTGATTAGCATCCATTCTGGCATTTTTTTAGGAGTAACGTTGTTCCATGTTTCTCCATTATTTTTAGATATATGCACCAAGCCATCGTCTGAGCCTGTCCAAATTAAACCAGGTTCTAGAGAAGATTCTGTTGCAGCAAAAATGGTTCCGTAGTATTCTACACCGGTATTGTCTTGTGTTATTGGACCTCCGGAAGATTTTAAGGTTTCTGGGTCGTTTCTTGTTAAATCTGGACTAATCAATCGCCAAGATTGCCCTTCATTTTCTGTAACATGCAAGTGATTAGAAGCTGCATATAATTTCTTTTTGTTGTTTGGTGAAAAGAAAATAGGGAAATTCCATTGAAATCGGTATTTAAAATCTTCGGCACCATGCCCCATTGGGTCATCTGGCCAAACATTTATAGCGCGTGTTTCATTTGTTTGATGATTTTTTCTGGTTAGCAAACCACCATAACTACCACCATAAACGATTTCATCATTTAAGGGATCTACAGCTATATGAGCACTTTCTCCACCTGCAGTTGCTTCCCAGTCAGATTCTGTAATAAACCTACCTGCTGTTCTGTGTGAAATTCTAACCGTAGAATTATCTTGTTGTGCTGCTAAAATTCTATACGGAAAATGGTTGTCTGTGGTAACTCTATAGAATTGAGAAGTTGGCTGATTCATATAGGTGCTCCAATTTTCTCCAGCATCAAAAGAAATTTGTGCGCCACCATCATCACCAATAATCATTCTTTGGTTATTTTCTGGTGCAATCCATAAATCATGATGATCTCCGTGTGGTGCATTGTAAGTGGTATACGTTTTACCACCATCTGTAGATTTGTGATAGCGAACATTTAATACGTATAAAATATCTTCATCTTGTGTGTCTGCATACAAACGAGTATAATACCAAGCTCTTTGTCTTAATTTACGCTCAGAATTTATGAGTTTAAAGGTTTTACCAGCATCTGTAGATTTGAAGATACCTCCGTTTTTGTTTTCTATCAAAGCATACACAATATCAGAATTTACAGGCGATACGGTAACGCCACTAATACCCCAAATACCTTCAGGTAAGCCTTTGTTTGTAGAGATGTTTGTCCAAGTTTCACCTTCATCTGTACTTTTCCATAGTGCAGAACCATCTCCGCCAGAAGACAAACTATAAGGTGTTCTTCTAACATTCCAGGTAGTAGCATATAAAATTCTTGAGTTGTTTGGATCGATAATTAAATCTACAACACCTGCATTTTCATTCGCAAACAATACTTTTTTCCAGTTTTCGCCACCATCAATAGATTTGTAAACACCTCTTTCTTGTGTAGGTTTGTATAAATCTCCTAATACACCCGCAAAAACAATATTTGGATTTTTTGGGTGAATTCTAACTCTAGGTATGTGTCTTGTGTTTTTAAGTCCTATATGTTTCCATGTTTTTCCGGCGTTTTCAGATTTCCAAATACCGTCTCCAGAAGAAACATTACCACGTACTGTTTTTTCTCCCATAACAACATAAAGTACGTTATTATCAGATTCTGCAACTGCAACAGCACCTACAGAACCACCAAAAAATCCGTCGGAAATATTCTGCCAAGTGTTCCCTGCATCGGTAGTTTTCCACACACCGCCGCCTGTTGCGCCCATGTAAAAAAGATTGGCTTTGCCAGAAACACCCGTAACGGCAGCACTTCTACCGCCTCTAAAGGGACCAATATTTCTGTATTTTACAGCATTAAAATATTCGTTAGAAACTTTGGTAAGTTTTTTTTGTGCAGTAACTTTGGCATTCGCAGATAGAAATGCACAAATTGCCAAGAAAAAATATTTTTTCATAATGGTTAACTATAATTATAGAGTTTAAAAATAAGAATTAAAATCAGTTTTTAGAATGGACATCTTGTTAAATGTTTTAGAGAATAAAAAAATAATCGAAAAAATAACAATTTCTGGTTCTAAAAGTGAATCGAATAGATTGCTGATTTTACAAAACTTATTTCCAGAAATTACTATTGAAAATTTATCAGACTCAGACGATTCTGTGCACATGCAGCATGCATTAACCACTAAAGATGAACTTATAGATATTGGCCACGCAGGTACAGCAATGCGTTTTTTAACTTCTTATTTTGCAGTACAATCAGACAGAGAGGTTGTTTTAACAGGTTCAGAAAGAATGCAAAATAGGCCAATAGAAATTTTGGTAAATGCCCTAAAAGATTTAGGTGCAGATATTTCTTATGAAGACAAAATTGGGTATCCGCCGATAAGAATAAAAGGTAAAAAGATCACCAAAGCAACAGTTGAAATCAATGGAAATGTAAGTAGCCAATACATTTCTTCGTTGTTGTTAATTGCATCAAAATTAGAAAATGGTTTAGAGATAGAATTGGTAGGTAAAATCACGTCTATACCTTACATTAATATGACGCTTAGTTTGTTAACTCAATTAGGCATATCAAATACATTTAAAGGAAATACGATTACAGTAAATCCAAAAAGAGAAATAACAAAACAAACTATTGTGGTAGAGTCAGATTGGTCTTCTGCTAGTTATTTTTACGGTATTATGGCAAGCGCAGAAATAGGAGCTACCATTCAACTATCTGCTTATAAAGAAGAAAGTTTACAAGGCGATTCTTGCTTGGCAGAAATTTACCAACATTTTGGAGTTCAAACTACTTTTGGTACTAATAATATCACCTTAAAAAAAGAGCGTTCAACACTTAAAGAAACCTTAGAAATCGATTTAAAAAATGCCCCAGACATTGCGCAAACCATAGCGGTATCTTGTTTTTCAGAAGGAATTGCTTGCAACTTAACAGGCTTACATACCTTAAAAATTAAAGAAACAGATAGGTTAGAGGCTTTACGAGAAGAATTAACCAATTTAGGAGCTGTAATTAAGGTAACTGATAAAAGTTTACATTTAGAGCAAGCAACTACAATACACAAAAATATTGCCATAAAAACCTACAACGATCATAGAATGGCAATGGCTTTTGCGCCGTTGGCTTTAAAAGTACCTATTCAAATTTTAAATGCAGAGGTAGTTACAAAATCGTATCAAAAATTTTGGGAAGATATGCAGCAATTAGGCATCAATATAACAACTATTTAAATATAAATAGGCAAACACTTGACAACGCCTATTCTCATATCGTATATTTGCAGCCTTTATAAGCAAAAAATATATGAAATTATCGCATTTTGAATTCGAATTACCAGAAGAACTTTTAGCAAAATACCCATCAGAACATAGAGATGAGTCTCGTTTAATGGTGCTAAACAGAAAAGAAGGAACTATAGAGCACAAGCTTTTTAAAGACCTTATAAACTACTTTGATGAAGGTGATGTTATGACTTTAAATAACACCAAAGTTTTTCCGGCCAGAATGTTTGGTAACAAAGAAAAAACAGGAGCTAGAATAGAAGTTTTTTTACTTAGAGAATTAAATGCAGAAAATAGATTGTGGGATGTTTTAGTAGATCCGGCAAGAAAAATTAGAATCGGAAACAAATTATTTTTTGGAGATGATGATAGTTTAGTAGCAGAAGTAATAGACAACACTACTTCTAGAGGTAGAACTTTACGCTTTTTGTTCGATGGATCTTACGAAGAGTTTAGAGCAAAATTGTTACAATTAGGCCAAACACCATTGCCAAAAGCAATTGGTAGAGACGTAGAAGAATTAGATGACGAGCGTTACCAAACTATCTATGCAAAACACGAAGGAGCCGTTGCAGCACCAGCAGCAGGGTTACACTTTTCTAAACACTTAATTAAAAGATTAGAAATTAAAGGTGTAGAGTTTGCAGAAACAACATTACACATTGGTTTAGGTACTTTTAGCCCAGTAGAGGTAGAAGATTTATCGAAACATAAAATGGATTCTGAGCAAATTATTATTCAAGATGCTACTGCAGCAAAAATAAACAAAGCTAAAAAAGAGAAGAAAAGAGTGTGTGCTGTTGGTACCACTGTAATGCGTACTTTAGAGTCTTCTGTTTCTTCTAAAGGAGAGTTAAACGGCTATGAAGGTTGGACGAATAAATTTATTTTTCCACCGCACGAATTTAGTGTTGCAAACGCAATGATTACCAATTTTCACACTCCAAAATCTACCTTATTAATGCAAGCAGCAGCCTTTGGTGGATACGATTTTGTGATGGAAGGGTACAAAGAAGCTATCAAAGAAAAATATAGATTTTCTACTTACGGAGACGCTATGTTAATCATATAAGACATTTTTAATAAAAAATTAAAAGTTGACAGTTATATATTGTCAACTTTTTTTTTGGGCGTTTCCCAAAAGGGTCGCGCTTTTCGTTATATCTTTTTTGCGCTGAACAAAAATCAGCAAAAAAAAGGATGTCACTACAATCGCTAACGCAACTGTTTGCTTAGTTCGGTAATAACTTCAAATTAAGTTGTATTTTTGCACTATCATTTTAAAACAAACAACTTGATCGAAAAGAAAGACATCAGAGCACTAACAAAAGAACAATTGAGAGCTTTTTTTGTAGAAAATGACGATAAAGCATTTCGAGGAAATCAGGTCTATGAATGGCTTTGGAGCAAGTCTTTGCACACTTTTGAAGACATGACAAACATTTCTAAAGAAACCAGAGAAATGTTAGAAGCCAATTTTGTAATCAATCACATTAAGGTAGATTCGATGCAGAAAAGTAAAGATGGTACCATTAAAAATGGGATCAAGTTACACGATGGTTTGGTGGTAGAATCTGTTTTAATTCCTACAGAAAAAAGAACGACAGCCTGTGTTTCTAGCCAAGTTGGGTGTAGTTTAGATTGTTTGTTTTGTGCAACTTCTCGTTTAAAGAGAATGCGAAATCTAAATCCAGATGAAATTTACGACCAAGTAGTAGTAATAGACAAGCAGAGTAGGTTGTATCATAATAAAAAATTAACCAACATTGTTTTTATGGGAATGGGAGAGCCTTTAATGAACTATAAAAACGTGCTAAAATCGATTGAGATGATAACCTCGCCAGAAGGTTTAGGAATGTCATCAAAAAGAATTACTGTTTCTACCTCTGGTGTGCCAAAAATGATTAAAAAAATGGCAGACGAAGAAGTTAAATTTAATTTGGCAGTTTCTTTGCACTCTGCAATCGATGAAATTAGAACCTCTATAATGCCTTTTAATACTACTTTTCCTTTAAAAGATTTAAAAGAATCATTAGAATATTGGTATTCTAAAACACAAAGAGCAATTACTTATGAATATGTGGTTTGGCAAGGTATTAATGACCGAAAAGAAGACATAAAAGCATTGGTAGAATTTTGTAAATACGTACCCTGTAAAGTAAATTTAATAGAGTACAACCCAATAGATGACGGGCAGTTTCAACAAGCAGAAGCATCAGCAATAAATAATTATATTTCTAATTTAGAAATGCATGATATTACCGTAAATGTTAGAAGAAGTAGAGGTAAAGATATCGATGCCGCTTGCGGACAACTAGCAAATAAAGTGTAGTACAAAAAATTTTAAAACGAAGGCAATCATCTATGAAACCTGTAGAGCTAATAAAATTACCGATTAAAAATGAAATGGATCTTTTTGAAGAGAAGTTTAAAGAATCGATGCTCTCTAAAGTGCCACTTTTAAATAGAATTACGTATTACATAGTTCGTAGAAAAGGCAAGCAAATGCGCCCAATGTTTGTTTTTTTGGTTGCAAAAATGGTTTCTAAAGGTGGTTTTGATGAAAGAACTTACAGAGGAGCATCTGTAGTCGAATTAATCCATACCGCAACTTTAGTGCATGATGATGTGGTAGATGATAGCAATCGACGTAGAGGCTTCTTTTCTATCAATGCGTTGTGGAAAAATAAAATAGGGGTTTTAGTGGGCGATTTTTTATTATCAAAAGGATTATTGCTTTCTATTGATAATGAAGATTTCGACTTGTTAAAATTAATTTCTATTGCGGTTAGAGAGATGAGCGAAGGAGAACTCTTGCAAATAGAAAAAGCCAGAAAGTTAGACATTACAGAAGAAGTCTATTTCGAAATTATTCGAAAAAAAACAGCTACTTTAATTGCTGCGTGTTGTGGTATTGGTGCTGCCTCTGTTGGGGCAAATAATGATACTGTTCAGCAAATGCGAAAGTTTGGCGAGTACATTGGTGTTGCTTTTCAGATAAAAGATGATTTGTTTGATTATTCTGATGAAAAAATAGGGAAACCTACAGGAATCGATATCAAAGAACAAAAAATGACATTGCCGTTAATTTATACTTTAAATAACTGCTCTAAAGAAGAGAAGTCTTGGTTGATAAATTCTGTTAAAAAACATAACAAAGATAAAAAACGCGTAAAAGAAGTTATCGCTTTTGTAAAACAAAATAGGGGTATTGAATATACCACTACAAAAATGTTAGACTATAAAAACAAAGCAATTGCTATTTTAGAAAGTTACCCAGCATCAGAATACAAAAAATCTTTGTTAACAATGATAGAGTATGTTGTAGAGCGTAAAATCTAATTACAAGGCTAACAATTCTTCGACAAATTTTCTAGAGTTAGAGAGTCTAGGTACTTTATGTTGCCCGCCAAGTTTGCCATTTTCTTTTAACCAATTATAGAACAATCCTTTTTTAGCAATGTGTATTTTAGGCAAAGCCAATGTCATGTTTTGGTACCGTTTTGCTTCATAATCAGAATTTAAAGACTTTAATGCATTGTCTAACATTTCTGTAAAGTATTCAATACTTTTTGGAGGGTTGTAAAACTCAATAACCCACTCATGAGCGCCACTACTTTTATCACTCATAAAAACCGGGCCTACGGTATATTCTAAAACAGAAGCTCCGGTTTTTTCACATGCCAATCGCAAGCCTTCTTCGGCATTTTCAATAATCAATTCTTCCCCAAAAACATTAAGATGATGTTTGGTTCGGCCAGTAATTTTTATTCTGTAAGGTTCTATTGAAGTAAATTTTACAGTATCGCCAATTAAATAGCGCCATAAACCGCCGTTTGTAGTGATTAAAATAGCATAATTAACATTTTTTTCTACCTTAGAAAGCGGAATTGCAGTAGAGTTTTCACCTGCATAGGCATCCATCGGAATAAATTCATAAAAGATGCCATAATCTAACATCAATAATAATTCTTTAGAATGGTTTCTGTCTTGAATGGCAAAAAAACCTTCTGATGCATTATAGGTTTCGTAATACTTAAATGCAGGATTAGGAATTAATTTTTTAAACTGTTCTCGGTACGGATTAAAGTTAACGCCTCCATGAAAGTAGACTTCTAAATTTGGCCAGACTTCTAAGATATTCTCTTTTCCTGTTTTTTCTAAAATACGATTTAAAAGTACCAACATCCAACTTGGCACTCCTGCCAAACTTGTAATGTTTTCATGAATGGTTTCATTAATAATCGCATCCATTTTTGTTTCCCAATCGCTCATCAAAGCAACTTCTTGGCTAGGCGCCGAGCTAAAATCTGCCCAAAAAGGCATATTTTCTATAATAATTGCAGATAAATCGCCAAAATAAGAACCATTGTCTTGGTATACTTCCGAACTACCTCCTAATCGCAAACCTTTACCAGTAAAAAGCTGTGTTTTTGGATTGTTGTTAATGTATAAACAGAGCATATCTTTGCCGGCTTTCATATGGCAATATTCTAATGCTTCATCAGAAACAGGTATAAACTTGCTTTTAGAATTTGTTGTTCCGCTACTTTTTGCAAACCATTTTATAGGAGTATTCCAAAATAAATGTTGTTCTCCTTTTCGGCATCTTTCAATAAATGGCTCAAAAGTTTCGTATTGCTGAATGGGTATGTTTGTAGAAAATTGAGTGTAATTTTTAATTTCAGAGAAGCCATATTCTTTGCCAATTGCTGTGTTTTTAGCAGAATTGATCAGTTTTAAAAGTAATTCTTCTTGTACATCTTTGGGGTATTTTAAAAACAACTCAATTTGATGCTTGCGTTTCTTTAAAAACCAAGAAATTATAGAATTGATAATCTGAAACGCCATAGAAATTCGTAAATTTGTTTAACCTATTGCCAATTACACTTTTCTTTGCGAGCCAAAGCAATCTTACTTTTTAAAGAAATAGATTACTTCGTTTGATGCGTAATGACAAAAATAATTTGTTAAAAATACTAAAATCTTTGATATGACATACAAAGGAGTTTTAAAAAAAATGATGACTGAGAATTCAGATAAAATTCAGTATTATTTAGATATGAATACCGATTTTATCAATATGAATCAGTTGTTGGAGAAAGAAATTACCATCAACTTTGTAGGTTATGAATGTTTAAATTGTCATTTAGAAAAGCAAGTTTACAGACAAGGTTTTTGTAAATCATGTTTTTTTGATTCCCCAAACGTAGGAGATTGGATACTAAAACCCGAGTTAAGTAAGGCGCATTTAGGAATAGAAGATAGAGATTTGGCTTACGAACAGCAAGTTCAGCTTAAGCCACATATTGTTTATTTAGCCAATTCTAGCAATGTAAAAGTTGGAGTTACCAGAAAAACTCAAGTGCCTACTCGTTGGATAGATCAAGGGGCGCACGAAGCTATAGAAATTGTAGAGGTACCTAATAGGTATTTGGCTGGTATTACAGAAGTTGCCTTAAAAGAACATGTTGCAGATAAAACCAACTGGCGTAAAATGCTTAAAAATGATATAGCACCAGAAAGTTTGGCTGAATGGAGAGAAAAATTAAAAAGCTATATTCCGGAAGAGGCAAAAGAATATTTTATAGAAAATAAAATAGCAACAACTTTAAATTTTCCTGTACTTAAATACCCAGAAAAACCAAAAAGTTTAAATTTAATTAAAACACCAAACTATACTGGTAAATTAGTGGGAGTAAAAGGGCAGTATTTAATTTTTGAAGATGAAACTGTTTTTAATGTTCGATCTAATGAAGGGCTGGTTGTTACAATAACTGTTTAGGTGCTTTTTAAAATTACAGATTACTTTTAAAGGTTTTAATGAATTTTGCCCATTTTTCTTTCTTGTAATTATCATTAGAAAAATACACAAGTAATTTTTCCATTGTAGCGGTGTCTAAATACCCCTGAACCGTATCAATTACTTTTTCTTCTTCTGATAAAAAAAGAGTTGTAGGGTAGGCTAATTTTCCGTCCATTAAAGCTGCTGCTAATTCGTGATACCCTCTTCTGCCATTTTTTTGATATTTAAAAACATGAGTTTTAAAGGTGATTTCATTTTTCCTTCACCATCTAATTTTATAGCATAATAATTATCATTTATCTGCTTTACAATTGTTGGGTTGGTATATGTTTGCAAATCCATTTTTTTACAATAACCACACCAATCGGTGTAAACATCTATTAATATTGGTTTCGGATTTTCTTTATTAAGCGCAATAGCTTCTTCAAAAGACAGCCAATTTATGTTGTTTTCTTGCGCTTTTATAGATATTGTTGAAATAACTATCAGAAATGTTAAAAATATCTTTTTCATATTTATATAACTGTATGATAAATAATCAAATTTACAAATAGAAATTATTTTGTGAATGGTATTAAAAAACCTCATAAAGTTAGTTTATGAGGTTTTCTAATTATTTTTTAAGCTTTTGATAAATCTTGTTCATTATCTTCTGCACCATGTGTTAACGATTTTAGCTTTTTTAAGAAAACAAAGACTAACAATGCAAATGATACACAAAAAATAGCAATTCCTGTAAATACTTTAAATTCTCCAAAAATAGCAGAAGATTCTCCTAGCATTCCGGCTACTTTATTCCCCAAACCAGTAGTAGCAAAGTAAATACCCATCATGATAGAAGCATATTTAGCAGGTGCTAATTTTGTTACAAATGAAAGCGAAACAGGTGACAAACATAACTCTCCAACAGTATGAAATAAATATGCTAAAACCAACCAATACATCGCAGAAGCCCCTGTATTTTCATACTCTGTAGCTGCTGCAGACATAAATAAAAATCCAAGACCAACGGCACCTAGACCAACAATCATTTTATATAAAGAAGAAGCTTCTGAGCCTTTTAATTTACGTTTTGCCCAGAAAGCTGCAATTGCAACCCCAAGGGTAATAATAAAGAAAGAGTTTAAAGATTGAAACCAAGTAGCAGGTACTTGCCATCCCATTAACATTCTGTCTGTTTTTTCACTAGCATAGATATTCATTAATCCGCCTGCTTGTTCAAAGGCTGCAAAAAATGCAATAATCAATAAAAATGAAATTAGTAAAACAATAATTCTGTCTTTTTCAATTTTATTAAGTGGTTTCTTATAAGCCTCTTGATCTTCTTTATTTTCAGATTTCCCTAAATAGTTACCAACATGTACTAAGTATTTCTGACCTGCTAAAAATTGAATCAATCCTAAAATCATTAAAATTCCTGCCAATCCAAAACCATAATGCCAACCATGAACTTCGCCTACATAACCTACCACTAAGCCTGATAAAAATGCCCCCAAGTTTATGCCGATATAGAAGATAGTAAATCCTTTATCTCTTCTAACATCTCCTTTTTTATACAACCCACCAACCATTGTAGAGATATTAGGTTTTAAACAACCCACACCTGCAATAATAAAACCTAGTCCTGTGTAAAAAGCCCACATTGCTTCTATAGCTAAAATACTGTGGCCAATAACCAATAATATGGCACCTAAAATAACAGATTTTTTTTGCCCTAAAAACTTATCAGCTAAAATACCACCTGGTATAGATGCAATGTAAACCAACGCTGTGTACCAGCCATAAAGCGCCAATGCGTCAACTTGAGACCAACCCAAACCATTGTTTAAATCTGTTGTTTTAGAAGTTAAGTATAGGACTAAAAGAGCTCTCATTCCATAATAAGAAAAACGTTCCCACATTTCTGTAAAAAACAAAACATACAATCCTACTGGATGTCCAAAAAGTTCTTTTTGATGTGGTAATTTAACAGTGTTACTCATAATTTTTATCCTTTTATTTTAGTTGATGTATTCGATTTGTTAATTAAATGTGTTTCTACAAAATTAGTCATTTTTGTATATAAATTTAAACGCATATTTTTTCCTTTGTAAATACCATGAGTTCTATCTGGCACAATAAACATATCAAATTGTTTGTTGGCTTCTATTAAAGAGTTAATCATTCTGTAAGAGTTTTGTACATGTACATTGTCATCACCTGTACCATGAACTAATAAGTAGTTTCCTTTAAGTTTCTCTGGATAATTTACAGGAGAATTATCATCATATCCAGCTGGATTTTCTTGTGGAGTTCTTAAAAAACGTTCTGTGTAAACAGAATCGTAAAAACGCCAAGAAGTAACAGGTGCAACGGCAATAGCTGTTGTAAAAATATCGCTACCTTTTAAGAGCGAATTTGTACTCATATGACCACCAAAAGACCAACCCCAAATACCGATATTGTTTTCATCAATATAACTGCGTTCTGCTAGCTTTTTTGCTGCCGAAATTTGATCTTCAGTTTCATATTTTACCAAGTTTAAATAGGTAGATTTTTTAAAGTCGGCACCCTTAAAACCTGTTCCTCGTCCGTCTACACAAACAACAATAATACCTTGTTGTGCCAACATGTTGTGCCAATAATCATTTGTATTATTCCATTTGTTACCAACCTGTTGAGATCCTGGGCCAGAGTATTGAAACATTAACATTGGATATTTTTTGTTAGCGTTAAAATTAGTAGGCTTTAACATCCACATATTTAGATCGTTGCCATTAATATTAATCGTAGAAAATTCTTTAGAACTCATCTTATAAGTACTTAGCTTTTCTTTTAAAGCAACATTGTCTTTTACAACTTTTAGCATGTTACCTTCTGCTGTAAATAATGAATAGATAGGAGGTATTTCTGCTGAAGAAAAAGTATTGATAAAGTAGTTTAGACTTGTACTAAAAGCAGCACTATTTTGTCCAACTGCATTGCTCAATAGTTTTTTGTTATTTCCTTTTAAATCAATAGAATAAACACCTCTGTTTGTAGACCCATTTTCTACAGATTGATAATATATGGTGTTTTTGCTATTGTTAAAGCCGTAATAGTTAGTTACTTCCCAGTTGCCTTTTGTAATTTGGTTGATTAATTTACCTTTAAAATCATAGTGATAAATATGATTAAAACCATCGGCTTCACTCGTCCAAATAAAGCTATTATCTGCTAAAAAAGTTAGGTTATCTGTAATGTCTATATACGCCTTATCCGTTTCATTTAATAATAAAGAAGTATTGGCAGTTGTTGCAGATACCTTGTGGAGTTTTAAGTTGTTTTGATGACGATTTAATGTAGTTGCAACTAATGTATTAGCATCATTAGACCATTTAATTCTTGGGATGTATTCATAGTCTCCAAGTCTTATTTTAGTTGTTCTTTTAGAAGAAACTGCATACATGTGCAAGGTAACTTCTGCGTTCTTTTCTCCTGCTTTAGGGTATTTAAAAACTTGTTGTTCTGGGTATAATTCTTTGCCAACAATATCCATAGAAAATGTAGGTACTTTGCTTTCATCAAACCTTAAAAAAGCTAGGTGAGTTCCTGTTTTATTCCACTCAAAAGCTCTTACAAAACCGAATTCTTCTTCATAAACCCAATCGGTAATTCCGTTAATTATGTTATTTATTTTGCCGTCAAAAGTTACTTGCGTAACGCTGTTAGAAGCAATATTCTTTATAAAAATGTTGTTGTTTTTTGCGTATGCAACGTTTTTATTATCCGGTGAAAAAACAGGTTCTTGAATATCTTTGTCTATTAAACTTGTTTTTTTTGTTGCAACATCAAAGGCGTAAAAAGTACCTTTGTAAGAGCGCCTGTATATTTTTTCGAAATTTGTACCTAAAATTACTTTTGTTTCATCGTTATTAAAACTGAAAGAAGAAAAATTATCAATGTTTTTTAAGTCAGTGCTACTTACTACTGTTGCTACTTTTTTTAGTGTTTGGTAGCTGTATTTATCTACAGTTTTTATTTTTGTTTCTTCGTCATAGTTAAGTATCGCATAGAAATCGCCATTCATGGCATTTAAAGAGTTCATTCTTTGGGCAGAAAAACTGCCATCCCATATTTCTTCTAAGGTAATTTGTTTATTACCGGTTAATGAGTTGTTAGAAGTTTCTGTGTTTTGTTTACAGCTTAAAAAAAATAAAAGAGGTGTTAAGAGGAGTAAGTTTTTCATTAAAGTTTAATTTTTAGTAAAATCTTTGCCAAGTTTACGGAAAAATCATCAAAACATTGTGTTAAAAATGAGAAATCTTGATTATTAAAGATTGTTTTTAGATGTTTCATTTATATTTGTTGCAGATAGTTTATAAGCATATAAATGAGTAAAATAATTTCAGGATTTTCAAAATTTACCAAAGAAGAAAAAATAGCATGGTTGTTAGAAAACTATTTTCATGATTCATCTGCAACAGAAAATATTTTTAAACAATATTGGAATAGTGATGAAGCATTACAACAATTGCATGACGATTTTATAGAAAACACCATTTCTAACTTTTATGTTCCCATGGGTATTGCCCCAAACTTTGTAATTAACAATAGAGAACTAGCAATACCAATGGTTATAGAAGAAAGCTCTGTGGTTGCTGCAGCTTCTTTAGTTGGAAAATTTTGGAGTACTAGAGGCGGATTTAAAACGACAGTTTTAGGAACTACAAAAATTGGACAAGTACATTTTATGTATGCAGGTAGTTTTAAAGACTTAGAGGCTTATTTTATTAAAAATAAAACAGAATTACATGCTGCAACTGCATCCATCACAAAAAACATGGAAAAACGTGGTGGCGGTATTTTAGACATACAATTGGTTGATAAGACCGATAAATTAGAGCATTACTATCAGTTACATGTAACTTTTGAGACAAAAGACTCTATGGGAGCTAATTTTATTAATTCTTGTTTAGAAGCAATTGCTAATAAATTTAGAAACGATGAGATTGAAATTGTAATGAGCATCTTATCTAACTTTGTGCCCGAATGTACTGTTAGAGCAGAAGTTTCTTGTAAAATTGAAGATTTAGGAGGTGAAAATCCACAGAAATTTGCAGAAAAATTTTACCAAGCTGTAAAAATAGCAGAAGTAGAACCTTACAGAGCGGTAACGCATAACAAAGGTATTATGAACGGTATTGATGCTGTTGTTTTAGCTACCGGAAATGATTTTAGAGCCATTGAAGCTGGTGTACATGCCTATGCTGCTCGCTCTGGCAACTATACCAGTTTATCACATTGTACCATAGACAATGGTATTTTTAAATTCTGGTTAGAGTTACCTTTGGCTTTAGGCACAGTGGGTGGCTTAACAGCTTTGCATCCGTTGGCAAAATTATCTTTACAAATGTTGCAAAATCCGTCGGCAAAAGAACTTATGCAAATTATTGCAGCTGCAGGATTGGCTCAAAATTTTGCAGCTTTAAGAGCGCTAACAACCAAAGGCATCCAGCACGGACACATGAAAATGCATTTGCAAAATATTTTGAATCAGCTAGGTGCCACTACCAAAGAGAAAAACGATATTGAAATTTATTTTGATGGAAAAACAGTAACGCATGCTGCAGTAGTTTCTAAGTTTGAAGAAATTAGAAAGGCTGTTAATTGGGTAGATTTTTTGGATACAAATCAGCTTAAAAATATTCTTTTACAACTAAAAACAAACACAAAACCTTTATTCGGTAAAATGAATGCACAACAAATGATTGAGCATTTAAGTTTATTAATGCAAGTATCTTGTGGAAAAATAGAAGCAAATCATTTTGTTGAAGAGGAAAAATCGAAAAGAAGAAAAACTTTTTTAGACACAGAAGAAGAGTTGCAAATTGGCTTTAAAGCGCCTTTATTGTCAGAAGAACCCACTCCGGTAAAGTTTGAAAGCATCGAAATAGCGATTGAAGACTTAGTAAGTCAAATCATTGTGTTTCAAAATCATTTTAAAACAGCACAAACTGAGAACCATCCCTTTTTTGGAGAACTAGACAAAATATATTGGACAAAGTTTCATACAAAACATTTTACACACCATTTTAAACAGTTTGGTTTGTTGTAAATTCTTTGTTACTTTACAAGCATCAACATCGTTCATAAGAATCCTTAGATTAATAAATTACAAGTAAAATATTTATAGCATTACCCTAGAAAAAATAAATTTTGAAGAATTACTACTCAAACGGAAAATTATTATTAACAGGAGAATATTTAGTGTTAGATGGTGCAAAATCTCTAGCAATTGCTACAAAATTCGGACAAAACTTATCTGTAGAAACGATTACAGAGCCTCAATTAATTTGGGGAAGTTTTACAAGTACAGGAGTATGTTGGTTTGAGGCTGTATTTGATTTAAAAAACCTACGCATTGTAAATTGTACTTTTAATTCTGATAAAGAAGGGAGTGCAGAGTTTATCGCAGAAACATTGTTGGCTATTTTAAAAGAGGCTAAAAAAATGAATCCTGCATTTTTAGATTTAACCCAAGGCTATGTTGTAAAAACAGCACTTTCTTTTCCTAGAAATTGGGGCTTGGGCAGCTCGTCAACCTTAATAAATTCTATTGCCAGTTGGGCACAAGTAGATGCTTTTACTTTGTTATGGAATTCTTTTAAAGGTAGCGGATATGATATTGCTTGTGCGCAAAATAACGCGCCTATTTTTTATCAAATTAAAGATAAAAAACCATCGGTAAAACAAGTAGCTTTTAATCCTGATTTTAAAGAGAATTTATTTTTTGTACATCTAAATAAAAAACAAGATTCAAAAAAAGGAATTGCAAAATATAGAGAAAGTGGTAAAGATTTTCAGAAAGAAATTGAACGAATTTCGGCAATTTCAGACCAATTTTTACAAGCAAAAACAATCATTGATTTCAATCAATTAATAGTTGAGCACGAACAAATTATTAGTTCAATTATAAAATTACCACCTGTTAAAGAACAATTATTTGCAGCGTATACTTTAGGAGAAATTAAAAGTTTAGGCGCTTGGGGTGGCGATTTTATTTTAGCAACTGGTACTTCAGAAACACCAAGTTATTTTAAAAAGAAAGGATATCAAACAATTCTTTCATATTCAGAGATGGTTTTATGAAAAAAGTAATCATTATTGGTGGCGGAGCTGCGGGTTTTTTTACGGCGATAAATGCAAAAGAAAAAAATCCGGAATTAAAGATCGTTATATTAGAAAAAGGAAATGATGTTTTACAGAAAGTGAAAATTTCTGGTGGCGGAAGGTGCAATGTTACCCATGCTTGTTTTGAGCCCAAAGAACTTGTTAAATTTTACCCTAGAGGAGAAAAAGAATTGTTAGGGCCATTTCATACATTTATGACTGGCGATACTTTTGAGTGGTTTGACGAACGAGGCGTTCCTTTAAAAATTGAAGATGACAATCGTGTGTTTCCAGAAGCAAATAACAGTCAGGCAATTATAGACTGTTTTCAAAAAGCAGTTGATAACTTAGGTATAAAAGTGTTTACAAATTGTGGTGTAAATTCTGTTTATCAACAAAAAAACAGCTGGGTTGTAAACACAAAAAATCAAAATTTTAAGGCAGACAAAGTGGTAATTGCTGCAGGAAGTTCTAAAAAAGTTTGGGAACTTTGTACAAAATTAGATCATAGTATTATAGAACCCGTACCTTCTTTATTTACCTTTAATATAAAAGACCAACGATTGGTAGATTTGTTAGGTACTTCGGTACCCAATGCAACGGTGGCTATTTCTGGCACAAAATTAGAGACTTCTGGTCCATTGTTAATTACGCACTGGGGTATGAGTGGCCCAGCTGTATTAAAATTATCTGCTTTTGGCGCACGTATTTTAGCAGAAAAAAATTACCAATACAATGTAGAAGTCAACTGGTTGTCTAGACCCACCGCTAAAGTTTTAAATGTGCTGTTGAATTTAAAAAAGAAAGAAGCTAGAAAAACAGTTGTTTTAAAATCTCCCTTTACAGAAATTTCTAAAAGATTGTGGGAGCGTTTTGTAATCTTTTCTAATATTAGTAAGACTGATAATTGGGCAGATCTAAATAATTTTCAGTTAGAGAGCTTGGCAAATCAACTTACAAAAGGGATTTACAATGCCAATGGCAGAACAACTTTTAAAGACGAGTTTGTTACCGCAGGTGGCATCGACTTAAAAGAAATAAATTTCAAAAATTTTGAAAGTAGAAAACATAAAAATCTCTTTTTTGTTGGCGAAGTATTAAATATTGATGCAGTAACAGGCGGATTTAACTTTCAGAATGCTTGGACAGGTGGCTACATTTGTGCAACAGCATTGGCAGAACAACACTAAAAAAAACTAAAACATGGCACTTACAGAATCTAACGAATTTAAAATAGGTACAAAAGCACCTGATTTTACACTAGTAAATACAGTTAACAATCAAATGGTTTCGCTCGAAGAGGCAAAGGGTGCAAACGGAACCTTAGTGATGTTTATTTGCAATCATTGTCCGTTTGTTATTCATATAAATGCTGCCTTGGTAAAGTTGGCTAATGATTACCAAGAAAAAGGGATTCATTGTATTGCCATTAGTTCTAATGAAATAGAAAATTATCCGCAAGATGCTCCAAAATTTATGCAGCAAGTAGCAAGACAACAAAAATACCCTTTTCCGTATTTGTTTGATGAAACCCAAGAAGTTGCAAAAGCATATGATGCTGCTTGTACACCTGATTTTTATATTTTTGATGCTGAATTAAAAGCTGTTTATCATGGTCAGCTAGACAGTTCTAGACCGCAAAACGACATTCCTGTTACAGGTAAAGATATTAGATATGCTTTAGACAATTTGCTTGCCAATCAACCTGCTTTAGAATATCAAAAGCCAAGTATAGGTTGTGGTATTAAATGGAAATCTTAGATTTAAAAAAGTTGATTTTAAATCTAAGATTTTACTTTTTTTGGATTAAAATTTATTTTGTGGCTTTTTTATGTTAAATATAAAACTGAACTCATGAGAACCATTATTAAAATTAGAGTAGCTAAATGTACTTGTATCATAGGTATATCCTACCTTAATAGATTCAGTTAAGCGCAATTGAAATAATACTGATACAGAAGTGTTAATTCGATGTGATAACCCAAATTCTAATTTATCTAACCATAAAATATTTGCAGAAATATCTGTAGATACTGGTACTCCTTCTACGGTTCTTAACATAATAGATGGGCGTATTTTAAAGTTTTCATTCAAATCGAATAAATAACCAGAAGAGAAGTAAAAGACCATTTCATCTGAAGCGCTAGAAATGATATTGTTTTTTTTATTATAATGCTTTGTTTCTAATAGATTGAGGGTAGATAAACTTGCATAAAAACGATTTGAAGATAAATACATACCTGTACCAATATTAGGATTAAATGTATTTATATTTCTACTAAATAAAACATCGTTTTCGATGCCTAAACTTAGCAAGTTTACATTTAAAAAACTACCTCCAGCTTTAATTCCAAAAGCTAACGTATACATTTCTGATAATTTAACTACATAAGATATATCTGCATATAAGTGTGTTTCATCTAAAACAAAAACATTGTCATTTATAATAGACATACCAACCCCTAAACCATAGCCAACAGGCGTATGAAATGAAACTGATTGTGTTTTTGGCGAACCGACTTCACCAGACCATTGACTACGAATGTTTGCAGTTGCAATAAAAGATTCTTGGCTACCCGCATAAGCAGGGTTAATTAGATTAAAGTTATTATAATATTGAGTATACAAAGGGTCTTTTTGGGCAAGACTTTTAAATGCTATTAATAAAATAACCGTAAGTACTGTATTTTTAATTATGCTTTTCATATTATTTCTTAATAATTAATGTAAACCCATCCTTTAATAATTCTATTTCCACCATTTATGCTTAATACATAAAAGTATGAAGCGGCTGGTAGTTTTATGTTTTTTCTAGAGGACATACCATCCCAATAATTCTGATAGTCTTTAGATTCGTAAACAATACTTCCAAATCTGTTAAATACTTTAAGACTGTTATTGGTGTAATTATGCAAACCATTTATAATAAATTCATCATTAACACCATCACCGTTAGGAGAAAATCCTTTAGGAATATTTAAGTCGGCATTATCACACACATCTCCAATTCCATTTCTATCTAAGTCAGCTTGATCTATATTAGGAATTAACGGGCAATTGTCATTTGTGTTATTAATACCATCACCATCAATATCTATATCACAAAAATCTGCAATACCATCATTGTCATAATCTGAAGCAGTAAAATTGACAAAAGCAATCTCTGAAGCTAAATTGCCTGAACTATCTTTAACTGTTAGGGTAACTTGAATAGAATTCTGTAAATTAGGACAATTAAAAGTATCAATATCTATGCTCATATTATCGATACTACACGCATCATAACTACCATCATCTATATCTTGTGGGCTAATAGTAGCATTTCCATTATCATCTAATTGAACAGTAATATTCTTAGTAATTACTTCAGGTGCTACTTGGTCTGTAACCGTAACGGTTGTACTACAGCTGCTTATATTGTTATTTGCATCTTTAATAGTTAATGTAACAGTATTGTCACCAATATTAGAGCAGTCAAAAGAGGTTTTATCAATACTAACTTCAGTAATAGCACAATTATCTGAACTACCATTGTTAATTTGATTTGCAGTAATAGTTGCGTAGCCAGTATCATCTAGTTGAATACTAAACGGACTCACACAATTAGCAGTTGGGGCAATTACATCCTTAACAGTTACTATGGCAGTTTTAGAAGTTTGATTTCCGTGAATATCTGTTACAGTTAAATTCACAGTATTTTCTCCAACATTCGTGCAATCAAAACTTAGCGTATCTAACTCGTAGGTGTCAATTTCGCAATTATCAAAAGAACCATTATTTATATCAGCTGCTGTTATGCTAGCGGTCCCATTAATATCTAAATTTATAGTAATATCTTTAGTATTTATTACCGGTATTGTAGTATCTACAACAGTAATAATAGCTGTTTTGGAATCTTGATTTCCACTAGAGTCTGTAACTGTAAGTGTTACTGTGTTTACCCCTGAATTGGTACAATTAAAAGTATCAATATCTATGCTCATATTATCGATACTACACGCATCATAACTACCATCATTTATATCTTGTGGGCTAATAGTAGCATTTCCATTATCATCTAATTGAACAGTAATATTCTTAGTAATTACTTCAGGTGCTACTTGGTCTGTAACCGTAACGGTTGTACTACAGCTGCTTATATTGTTATTTGCATCTTTAATAGTTAATGTAACAGTATTGTCACCAATATTAGAGCAGTCAAAAGAGGTTTTATCAATACTAACTTCAGTAATAGCACAATTATCTGAACTACCATTGTTAATTTGATTTGCAGTAATAGTTGCGTAGCCAGTATCATCTAGTTGAATACTAAACGGACTCACACAATTAGCAGTTGGGGCAATTACATCCTTAACAGTTACTATGGCAGTTTTAGAAGTTTGATTTCCGTGAATATCTGTTACAGTTAAATTCACAGTATTTTCTCCAACATTCGTGCAATCAAAACTTAGCGTATCTAACTCGTAGGTGTCAATTTCGCAATTATCAAAAGAACCATTATTTATATCAGCTGCTGTTATGCTAGCGGTCCCATTAATATCTAAATTTATAGTAATATCTTTAGTATTTATTACCGGTATTGTAGTATCTACAACAGTAATAATAGCTGTTTTGGAATCTTGATTTCCACTAGAGTCTGTAACTGTAAGTGTTACTGTGTTTACCCCTGAATTGGTACAATTAAAAGTATCAATATCTATGCTCATATTATCGATGCTACACGCATCATAACTACCATCATTTATATCTTGTGGGCTAATAGTAGCATTTCCATTATCATCTAATTGAACAGTAATATTCTTAGTAATTACTACAGGTGCTACTTGGTCTGTAACAGTAACGATTGCATTACTTTCTGCAGAATTACCTATGGTATCTGTAACTGTAAGGCTAACGGTGTTTTCTCCAATGTTTGAACAATTAAAGTTTGATTTATTAATAACCATTGTAGCAATACCACTAGGATCATTAGAGCCATTATCAATGTCAGTAGCCTCAATTGAAGCAGTGCCATTATCATCTAAATAGATAGTAATATTTTTGGTAATAACTACCGGAGGAATATTATCTAATATTGTTAAGATACCTGGTTGATAAATTATAGAATAATTGTTTGATGAATACCCTAAAGTTGTAATAGCATATTCTCCTATTGCCTCACCTGTTATTCTCGAAAATGTTAAAGATCCTACTAAGACAGTTTCATCTTCGTTATTTACAAAACCATCATAAGTAACATTAAATTGTGGATCTGAGCTTCCGAAAATTTTCTCTGTATCTGCAACCTTAACAGTTAGTTCTACAGGTGCTATTTCAAAAGTTTTTGTAATCTCTCCTTTATAATTTTGAATTCCAACTATTTTAACACTCGCACTACCTGAATTTATATTGTTAGTATAACTTAAGTTAAAGTCTACGTCTTTTATTAAACTAGTAGTGCCATATAAAATAGTTGGTACAGGTTTTTGTTCTAAACCACTATAATCAACATCAGAAAAAGTAGAAATTGTAAATTGACTTAAATCAATTTCTTTTCTCTGTATTGTAAAATTTCCTTCTAGATAATTAATAGTATAGTTTGCAGAAGCTGCGTTACTTGCATTTATTTTATAAATACCAACAGATTCGCCAGTATCTCTGTTAATCGAAACAGGTGCTGTTAAGGCGGTTTCATCCTCACCGAAAACAAAACCTTCATATCTAACAGTAAATGTTGGGTCATTTTCTCCGAACACTTTTGAGAGATCTTCAGGGATCACTTTTAATTCAGTTGGCTTTATCTCTAGCTCTCCTTCTATGACATTAATTGTGTAATTTGAAGCTATAATGCCTGATACATCTATAGAATATGTAGCAACATTTTCTCCAATAGTTCTGCTATATATCTTAGAACCTGTTAAAACACTTTCATTTTCACCTAAAACAAAACCACTATATGAAACTGTAAATACAGGGTCTGATTCACCGTAAAACTTAGACTTATTAGCAACAGTTACTTGTAGTTGTGGTTTATCAACCTTAATAGTAATAGTTGTGTTAGTAGAGCCTCCGGTATTTATAGCTGTAATCGTAAAAGTTGTTTCACTTAATAAAACTTCTGGAGTTCCGCTTATAATTCCTGTAGAAGCATTTATACTTAAACCTAATGGTAATGCCGGATTTATTTGATATGTAACAACACTACCTCCGTTAGCTGTTGGGCTAATTGCGGTCATTAAAGATCCTCTAAGTAAATTTTGTGCCCCATTGTATGTTAAAGAACTTGGCGCAACATCATTTACACGTAACAAGAAATCTGTCGAGGTGTTACCACCTGTATTTTCTGCGGTCACAGTGTATGTTTTTTCAGCTTCTATGTTTACAGGTATTCCGCTTATTATTCCTGTCTCAGAATTCATAGAAAGACCTTCAGGAAGGCTTGGCGAAATAGTGTAATTAACAATTGCACCACCAGCTGAAGTTGGATTTAAGTTAGACATTACAAGTCCTTTTGTAAGGCTATTTGGCGAAGCATATACCAAACTACTTGGGGCTACATCAATTACTTTTAATTGAATTTCAAAACTGTCTGTTCCAACAAAATTACTTGCGGTAATTGTGTATGTTGTAGGTACACTTAATTCTGTTGGTGTTCCAGAAATAACACCAGTACTTGTGTTAAAAACAAGTCCTTGTGGTAACGCTGGCGAAATAGTATAAGAAGTTGGTGCTCCTGCAGAATTTGAAGGGTTTATTGATGTAATCTCTTGTCCTTTTGTAAATGTTTCTGATGTAGAATACGTTGTTGATGGAGCAGAATCATTTGAAACAAATTGAACTGTAGTTTCTACAAATCCAGAAGCATTTTCTCCTTTAATAGTAAAAGTTGATAGGTTAAATATTTCTGAAGTTGTTCCCGAAATTTCTCCTGTAACGCTATTCAAACTCAAACCTGTTGGCAGTGCAGTACCAATTACAGAAAATGCAGTTATTTGACCTCCAGTAGTTATCGGAGAGATAGCTTGCATTGCAATGTTTTTAGATAGAACATTTGGTGAAGGGTACACCATTGTTAACGGAGCAGTATCTATCACTGAAATGGTTACATCTGTATTTGTGCTACCACCAGAATTAATTGCATGAATAGTATATGCTGTAGCTGAAATTATTTCATTAGGTGTTCCCGAAATTTCTCCTGTTAAGGCATTAAAGTTTAAACCTATTGGTAAATCAGGTGAAACCGTATAAGAAACCGGTGATCCTCCGGCAACAGTTGGTTTTAATGAAGCTATTTCAGAACCATTTGTATAAATGTAAGGCCCCGCATAATTTAAACTTGTCGGTGGAGCATCTATTACAGATAATCTAAAATCTGTTTCATAAATACCACCTAAGTTTTTAGCAGTTACTTTGTAGCTTTCTACATCTTTAATAACATTTGGAGTCCCGGTAATTTCTCCTGTTTCTTGGTTTAAAGTTAATCCAGGAGGCAATGGAGGCCATACAGAAAAATCTCTGGTTGCTCCTCCTGTATTTGTCGGGCTAATACTCGTTATTAATTCATTAACTTCTAGGTTTAATGTATCTTCATATTCTAAGGCCGGTTTAGCAGGTAAAGTTACAGTAAGTGTAGCCTCGATAACAGCAGCTTTATATAAGAAACTTTCTTGTTGATAGGCATATATTTTTGTAGTGCCATTCTTTTTTAGTGAAATTACATTCCCATTAATTGTTGCAATTTCTTCGTCTTGAATAACGAAGTTAAATGCTGCATCACTTAAACTATTAGGTGTGTTAAGTGTAAAATCTGCATCAGTTACCACTTTCTCTATATCTTGAAAGCTAGATAAGTTTGGTGTTTGTTTGTAAGGGTCAGAAACAACAAGTACTGTTTTTGTTTTTCCAGCATTATGCGTGTCTGTTTCTTCTTGAATAGCTGTTAAAATAGCAATTCCATTACCCGAAATAGAAACGGTTTTGTTATCAATAGTAGCTACTTGTGGGTTGCTAGAAACATAAGTAAAATTACCTTGACTATTACTTGTTGGTTTTGGTAATAAGAAAGAAACATCATCTAAAATTTTATGTTCACTTTCTATCCAGTTTATTTCTGGTTCTTCTTTATTCTTGTCTTTTACAATTAAAACACCTTTTGCAGTAGCCTCTAAAAATGTTTCTGAAGCTGCTTGTGTAGCATTTACAACTGTAAATCCTTTTGCAGCGGTAGCAATTGTTGCCCCAGATAAAGTTGCTACATTTAGGTTTGAAGAGGTATAGCTTATTGTTCCATTACTGGTCGAGTTTACTGTAATATCTCCTGGTGTGTCCTCTAAATAAACTGTTTTATCTGCTACAGTTAGTGTTGGGTAATCTTTAACTGATACTTGTACTGTTTTGGTTGCACCTAAATAGTTATCTGTTTCAGCTTGCTTAATTGTTAAAGATGTGGTACCTGTCCCTAAAAACTGTATGGTTCCATCTTCATAAGAAGCAACTCCATTATCTGAAGGTAGACTTATATTAATAGCACCATCACTCTTTGATATTGGTGTATTAAAACCAATTTCTCTATCAGAAAGTAATGCCTCTATAGGTAAAACTTCGGCAAGGCTAGGGTCTTGTTTTGTAGATCCTATAATTGTTATTGCATCATTTGTATCTTTAAACTCTGAGGGAGTTCCATCATTACTTGAAATAGATGAATGCCCTGTTCTAAATGAAACTTTTGCAGATGTAGAATAATTGTTATAAACATATAAACGAATTTCAACCTCTTCGTTGGCAGGTACTATTTCAGTTGAAGAAAGATCTATAGAAGTATATCTCCATCTAGAATAATATGAAAATGATACAAATGAGTTAAAATTATAAAGACTTAAATCACCTAGTGAATTTTCAAAATTATCTCTAGACCATCTAACTTGCACTTTTGAATTATAAGAAGTGTGAATCCCTTGAATAACTAGTCTATCAAATTTAACAAAGCTCTTATTTGTTAATTTTAAGCTTATGTAGGGAGTTGTTGACGTGTTTATTGTTGACGAATTTGTTGTTTGAGGAGAAAATGTCATACGATCACTATCTGAACTGGTATTTAAACCAGTAAAAGTTAATGTAGCATCAGAAATTGCTCCACTTCTATAGGTACTCGCTTGGTAAGCGCTTGTTAATGTATCTGTTTTAGCCGGATACCAAGAAACAATACTTGCAGCATCCGCTAAGGGAATGCCTATTTCAAAGCCAGTTTTTGTTGCGGTTCCACCTTCTGCAGAAACTTCAACAGAGCCAGATACAGCCCCTTCAGGTACAGTCGCAACTATCTGCGACGCAGAATTAACTCTGTAAACTAAAACATCTGACCCTCCAATTTTAACACCCGAAACATTTGTAAAATTAGAACCGTTAATGGTTATAGAATTGCCAATTTCTGTCTTATACGGAGAAAAAGACGTAATTTCTGGTGCTGATTTATAGTAAAAATATCCTTTATTAGAAGTGCCTCCTGCAGTTGTTACAGTAATATTACCATTATTACCATCTGCAACAACTGCAGTTATTTGTGAAGTACTATCTACAGTAAAAGAAGTTGCAGCTACACCGCCAAACAATACTTCTGTAGCTCCAGTAAAGCCTGTTCCTGTAATAACAACTTCCATATCAGTTCCCGCATTTGTAGGGGTAAAGCTTGAAATACTTGGCGCCGCGTTTTTAATGATAAAATACCTTGCTTGATTTTTTAAAACACCTTTAAATCCTTTAATAGTTATAGAATTGCCATCTACCTCTAAACTTGAATAATAAGATGTAGATAACGTAGACCAGTTAGAAGGATTTGCACTACTAGACCAAAAAATCATTGGTTCTACTAAAGAACCACTAACCGAAGCTGCATCCCATTCAAAAGTAATCTCTAAATTTGTTCCTCCAGAGGTTGTGTTGTTTTCTTTTTGAATTTTCCAAGTTTTCTTTAAGTAATCTGTTACACCAGATCCTGGGTTTACAACATCCTCCGCAACGGCAACAGAAAATACTTCATCTGTACCTAAATTGTTAGTAATGGTAACAGGAGCGTATGAAGTTGTTGTTCCGACAGGAAAAACTTTAGCTGAGTTACCTACCAAAGATTTTAAGTATCCGGTACCTGTTGTTTTTATATAGGCATCAGAGCCATAATCTTGTATGGCATTTACAGTTGCATTTTTATCACCTAAAATTAATGAATTGTTATTTAATTTTAATGTTCCTTCGTTGGCCCAATCTTCAGCAATAGTATAATTTGATGCGCTATTTTTTAAGATAAAAAATTTACCTTCGGCAAATGCAGTAGGTACAGAACCTGCAGAACCATTTTCATTAACCGTCCAAGAAGCCAAGGTTTCTAACTCGTTAACCTTTGCTGTAATAGGGTAGTATGGTGTTGTTTCTAAGTTAACTAATACTTGTGTACTTACAACACAACTATTAGATTGAGTTGCTGTTAAACGATAGTATGTTGGTGTACCGTTCGTATAATTTGTAATTGTTAAATTCTTAGTAGTAGCTCCAGAAATTGCGCCACTGTCTGTTATGTTAGTAAAAGTGCCATCTGTTGGCTGGGTACTTTTACTCCATTGATAACTTGTAATAGATTCATCTACAATAGCATTTGCAACACTAGAAAGATTTAAATCTGTACCAGAAAGTATGTACTTTTCTGTTGGCAATGCTTTTCTTATATAGGGTACTGTTTCATAACCACCTCCTAAAAAGGTTATTTCTGCCAAACCAAAAGAACCATAATCTTGAGATTCTTTTCTAAAACGAATGTACCTGGCGTTAATTTCATTTAGAGCAATTGTTTGCCCATTTACAGGTAATTCTGGGATAGCACTAATTTGACGAACCCAAGTGGTACCATCTAAACTAGATTCTATATAACCACCTGTAAAACTAGAAGATGAGTTTGAAAAATTAACCAATCTAACACCATTTATTGTTTTAGAAGCCCCAAAGTCTGCAACTATATCTGCAACATTTTTGGTGTCTTCAATATCAGAAACGGTAGACCACTTTGAACTATATGTGTTAAAATTAAAATTATTTAAAGTACCATTTGCACCATTACCACTCATATCTTGCAGTGATGTGCCTTCACCTTCCATAAATTTATAGTTGGCAATTAATCCAGCTTCACCAATTACATTACTTGACATTGATTCTCTAATTTCTAGGTCGGTTTTAGCATAATTCCAAATACGCACCTCATCCATAAAACCCGTATATCTTCTATCATCTTCTTTATGATTACCTCCAAGGACTAAATCTCCTCCAGTACCTAAAGTGGAAAATTGACTATTATATTCAGAATAGTCTAAATATCCATTTTTATAAATTTTTAATCGTCTAGATGCTGCGTCATAAGTAGCGGCAATATGAGTCCATTCGTCTATTGGTATATAATTTGGAGGAGAAATAACACTGTGATTTTTTGAACTATTCATAACGGTGAAAGCTAATATACCTCCTTTTTGTGCAGGAAAACAGTATTCATATCCATAGTTATAGCTACAGCTATCTATTACTTTTGAGCCAAGCCTTAATCCAAATTGTCCGTCTTTTTCTACAACAGGAGCTTTGTAAAAGAAATTTGTTTCATTATAACTTCCATTTGTATTTCCCCACCATTGTGGTTTTACCCAGGCTTCCACTGTAATTGAAGATGTTGCCGCCTGAACAGCTGCAGGTTGACCTATAGAAACAATATCATCATTACCATCAAAACGTAAAGAACTCTTTATTGTAAATGATTTTGCGTTTTCTGCAGTAAAACCAGTTGTCGTGTTTTTATCTGACACTTGAGTTTGATCTGCAACATACGTATTACTAGATCCACCACCTGTAGGAAATATTGTTGCAGTATAATTATCTACACTAACTGCACCGGTATCACAAGCACCGTAAACATCAGCTACTGTAATGCTAGAAGTATTTGTAATGATGGTATGACCGTAAGAAGTTCCGGTAAGTTTAAGACGGTATTGAAATCCGTGTAATTTTTCAGCGGCTTTAGAAATAAATAAGGTGCTACTATTTCCTGAAGTACCTGTATAGCCAGTGTAGGTAATATCTGCATCTAATGAATTTGCATTACTACTCGAAATTGTTGTCCAAGTAGCACCGTTATCATCAGATCTTTCCCAATCATATTTAGAAAAGCTAGCTAACCCTGTTGCTTTTATTGGTACATTTTCTTGATTTGTAATTGCAAATGTATTTGCTAATGCATTAAAAACTGGTCCACGATAGTTAATTCTTACTTGCCTAGGTGCACTTTGGCAACCCGTAGTAGGATCAGTTGCAATGGCGTAATAATCTGTTGTTTGAGAGATGTTTGGTGTTGTAAACGTACGGCTATTAGCTAACAATAATTGGGTAGCACCGGCATCTTGATACCAGCTTGTTGTTGTGCCTGTAGGCTCAGTAATCCATAAATTTATACTTCTTTCTCCATAAATTGTTGTTGTTGCAGAATTTGTAATTACTGGAGAATTAGTCATTGTTACCTGTACAGGAGTTCTTGGGCTTTCGCAAATAACACCATTTACACTAATAGATGCCGAAACATATCTAGTAGTAGTTGCATTTATATTTGAAATAGAAGCATAGGCAATGTTAGGTGTGCCACCAACTGCGGCATTGTACCAATTTAAGTTTCCTGCAGATGCTTGTGCTGTTAAAACAACATCGCTATACTGACAAGTTGTTACACTAGCAGCATCAGTAATGGTTGGTGTTTCTATAACCGTTAGTAATATAGCAGTTCTAGTAGAGGAACCATTGCAATTGTTTGCTTCTGCATAATAGGTTTTGTTGGTTGAAATAGTTGGAGTTGTAAATGAGTTTCCTTCTCTTAACAGCGTGCCGCCAGTAGCAGTATCGTACCATTTTATAGTGGCTTCTGCGCTAGTGCTTGCTGTTAATGTAAAGTTTGAAGCATTACATTTAGTGTCATCAAAAACACCTAAGGTAACTGTTGGTATTGTAGTGTTTACAGCAGCTATTACTGCTTTTCTACTAGCAGATACACATCCGTTAGCACTTTCTGCTTCTGCATAAAAAGTGGTGTTTTCTGTAATTTCTGGAGTATTAAAAACTTCGTCTGAAGCAGTTCTTTCAATAGGTTCGCCACCAGTTTCTGTGGTGTACCAATTTACAAAAGAGGTGTTGCCAATAGAAGTTTCGGCTGATAAAGGTACAGATCCAGTGCCACAAATAGTAACATCTGCTGCATTTACGATTGTAGGCAATTCTTCTAATGTTATTTTAACAGGAATTGTATAATAAATAGCAGTAGGAGTATCACTACTTGCAATACCTCTTCTAAAATAAGTTGTTTCTGAAATTAAAGAAGGCGTTAAATTTAGTTCACTTTCATCTGTAATTACTGTGTATCCAGAAGTTGCAGAACTAGTTGATTTTTCCCATGAATATTCAATATTACCAGATACTACAGTTCCTGCTTTTTCTGAACTAATTTCAGATGCGTTATCACCATTACAGATAGTTTGACTGCCAGTAATACTACCCGATTCTAACACTCTATTTCTAAGTACCTCTAATTTTTGATTGGTTGCATCAACTGCTAAAATATCTGGTTTTTGATCGCCATCAATATCTACCAACTCTATTTGTTGGTATGTATTAGACCCTTTGTGGATTAATACAGCAGTTTTAAAAGTAACTGCGTTTGTAGAAGTGTTTTCTAGATAAGAAATTTCAGACCCAACACCATTTACATAGCTAGAAACGATAAGATCTGCTTTTCCATCACCATTTAAATCTCCTATTGCTAAACCTACTGAATTTTGATGTTCTGGTAGTGTTATGTCTATTCTTTTTGCAGTTTTAAAATCAGCACCTGTGTTTTTCCAGATATGAATTTTATTAGCGGCATTATTGGTTGCTATAATATCTAAAAAACCATCATTATCAATATCAAAAAGCTTTACGTTGTATGCAATTCCGTTATCAGAAGTAGGAAGAATCTGTTTTCTAAGAAAATTAAAGTCTTTTTCATTAGGGCTTCCAATTTTGGTCTTGTTTTCTAACAAAACCACAAAATTACCCGATCCATAAGCAACGTCTTTAAGTCCGTTACCATTTAAATCACCATAATCTCCACCATAAGCAGATGTAAAATCAAATGTATTATAAAAAAGTGCTGTACTAAAGCTAAAATTATTAACTGTAGTATTGTTTTTAGAAAAATAAGGTTTTACTTGTCCTTGATTAGAAGATAAACCAAAAATATCTATTTTACCATCTTTATTAATATCCAAAGGTAAAAAAGCAGCATTTACTTTGTAAGTGTTTTCTTGGGTAAGTAAAGATACACTTTGTCCTAAAGAAGCAGTTGTTCCAGAAAATGTGTTTGGAGTTACAAAACCACCATCATTTACATTGTTAGAAACGGCAAAATCTTGAATACCGTCATTGTTAAAATCTCCAAAAAGAGTTTGTCTTGATGAATTTGGCGAATACGTTGGTGATATTCCGCTGAAAGTAGCAACACTTTCAAAAGTAGTTGCGTTTACTTTACCTGCAGTTGCATTGTTTTTTAAGACTCTTGGTACTCCATCACTGCCATAACTTAAAACATCTACTTTGCCATCTAAATCTACATCTACTAGATTTATTTTTTGATCTAGGCTAGACGAAAATCCACTAGAAAAAGAAACTGGATTTTCAAAAGCATTGTTTGTGTATTTATAAGACTCGTAAACAGCTTCTTGTAATGAAGGGTTTGTAGGTGTAAATTTTTGATTAGAAACGGTTGTTAAGTTTGATGTTAAATTTGTTACCGAAAAATATCCAACCGATGCATGGGTTGGCACTTTAACAGTAAGTGTGTTTTTTGTAGCAACAACTATGTTACATTTTACACCCTTAAGATATACGGTGTTTTTAGCAGGGTCTTCATCAAAGTACTTTCCGTTGATAGTAATTGAAGTATTAACTGCGCCTGATGTTGCGCTAAGGCTTGTTATTTCTGGAACCGGTATGTAAGTTAAGGCAACTTCATCTAAAGCAAATAACCCGCCATTTGTTCCATTAAATTGAAAGGTTGGTGTTGGTATTATATATTTTAACCTTGTCGTTTGAGTACCTGAAGTGCCTAATGGGATAAAAGAAGTCATTGTTTTGGTTCCTTGTCCACTTTGAATAATACTTCCACCCTCTATAGACCATTCAATTTCATAATTTGTACCATCTTCATCATATTCTAACGTATGCGTATTTGTTGTTCCAGGCGTGTATGTTTCAGAATCTGAAACGATTCTTCCGTTTTTAGGAAATGTAGTAATCGGAGATGTTTGTGTATAACTCCCTTGATCTATTGCTTTCCATTCAAAAACAATTCGGTAACTTTTACCTGGTTTTAACACCTTAGAGTTATAGGTAACTACTCTGTCTTGTACTAATGGTTCAGGGTTTGTATACGATTCCCAATTACTTTTATTTGCTAAAACAGTTGTTAATGTTGCGTAATCATTAAATAACATATTATTTTGAAAATTGAACGGGAACTGAGCTGTTTCAGAGAAAAACACTCTTGGAGGGCTTGTGGTATTAGATTCGTTTTTAAATTTAAACGACAATGAAATAGAAGATGCATTATTAGGTACTAAAACATCTTTATACAAATAAATAACCCTATTCTGGCTTTGTGGCGAAGTAATGTTTTGTGTAATAAGGTTGTCTGATACAAAAGCACCCGAAGCCCCACTAGATTTTTCGGCATCACCAATTACCCATTTGTTTTCAGCATCTGCTGCATTTACAATCGTCCAGCCATGATTGTCTTCAAAACCACCATCTGTGGTTGGATTAATCAGGTACTCTTGGGCGTTTAATTGAACACTAAAAAAAATAAAAAGGATGAGTAGGTGTAGTTTTTTGTTTTTCATCAGAATAAAATGTTAGGGGACTTTTTTTAGGTGTATTTGTATCTTAACCTAAATTTTAAGTAGCATTATTTAAAGAAAAAGATAATGGTTGCTTATTGTAACTTTAATGAGATTAGTAATTGACTAAAATTATTTTTTTAGGAGTACTAAAATTTGGGCATCAAACTTTTTACTATTGATTACAGTGTCTCTTTTTACTACTTTAACCGATAAAATATCGTCTTTAGATATCGCTTTTAGTTCTTCGTTTCTAAAGAAGACTCCGTTAACTAAGTAGGCAGTATTACTAGGAATACTAGACTTTTGGTTGTTGCTTATTTGAGCTATCTTTTTTCTAGTATTCTTTTTTGTAGAAGAATAGTTGTCAGTTTTTTTTGAAGCTTTTAAAAGTGTGTTTGTAGTATTCTTTGTCTTGTTTAAAACGGAAGCTTTTACTTGTGCAAAAGCAACAGGATTTATAGTTAAAAATAAAAAGAATAAGACGAAATTTAAAAAATAGAATTTGTTTTTATTAAAATAATTATAATCTGTCTTATTTTTAGGAAGAACTTCTTTGAGTTTTGATAGTTCTATTTCTGAAGTAAGTAGTAGCATTTTAGGGGGTGTGTTAATTAGGGATTTCGTCGGCAAATATACGCTACTTTTCTATTTTACAAAATATTAAATCATCTAAATTTTAGTGTTTTATGTTGAGTTTTGGTTTCATAAAGCCCTTTTCTTGAAATAAAAAAAAATTATCAATAATGCAGTCTGTACAAAAAAGAACTGAATGATATTTTATGATGTATAGTCTTAGTTTTTGATATTTTAATACTAATGTTCGATTGTAATTTATAAGGTTGATGAAAAGGTTTGTAAGATTTATAACTTTGTTTAGTGAAGGGTCTAATCTAACTTACTATTTTAATTTAAAAAGGCTTGATGAATTTAAAATTAGTACGTTAATTTTAGGATATTATATTTTTTCTAAGGTTGTTTTACTAAAAGTAAAACCCAATAATAAATTATTGGGTTTTTACATTCACTTTCTCTTTCTTTTTCATTGTAACAATAATCCCTAATGCTAACAACAATGCTCAAAATTAGTAAAGAGTGTACTTTTTTTTGTTTTTTTTAGGTAAAATAGGTTTAAAAACCAATATAACAATTTTAATATTTTTAGTTATTATTTTGACAATCAATGTGTTTTAGTAGCTAAAATCAGTATTAAATTGTTCAATTTAACCAAACATAAATTTAGGTATAAATAGGTTTTTACCTATTTATACCTAAATTTTTAAAAACTAAATCAGTGATAAAGTGCTGATAACATTATTGTTATCAAAAAAAAGAATTCTTTTTATTTTGAAAACTATTCATAAAACAGCTATTTTAGCGTAAAATAATTCCCTAATAATTTATGATTCTTAAACAACTATTTTTATCACTAATACTTTTTACGCAAAGTCCAGAAGTAATAATTTTAGATGATAATGGAGTAACATTAAAATGTTCGTCTCTTGCAGAAGTGGGTAAATTTTATCAGTTTAATGATAAAGATTATTTAATTGTTGATAATGAATTATTAAAAAAGTTAGTTAAAGACAAGAAGCCTTTAGAGAATGTGATTACTACTTTTGTTACAGACATGAGTTATCTGTTTTATAAAAAAAAAGATTTTAACGATAATATAGGTCATTGGGATGTTTCTAATGTAACCAGCATGACTTGGATGTTTGGTTTCTGTGACGAGTTTAATGCCGATATAAGTAATTGGAATACTGAAAATGTTATTTTTTTTAATGACATGTTTCATGGTACAAAAAACTTTAATGTAGACATTTCTAAATGGAATGTTGGTAACGGTATTCTTTTTAATGGGATGTTTTTCGAAAGCTTCTTTAATAAAGATATTAATTCTTGGGATGTTTCTAAGGCAACTAATTTAAGTGGAATGTTTGATAATGCAATGTCTTACAATAAGCCACTATCTAATTGGGATGTATCCAATGTTAAACTAATGGGAGGCATGTTTGCAGAAGCAATTGCATTTAATCAAGATATAAGTATGTGGAATGTAAGTAAGGTTACAGACATGACAAATATGTTTAGAAATGCGGTTACATTTGATCAAGATCTATCCTCTTGGAAACCCAGAATCTACGAAACACCAAGAAATTTTAATTTTAATAGCGCTGTTATTGGACCTAGTTTTAAAAAATCATCCAATGATTACCAATATTGGCTTATTTTTATTTCGATATTACTATTGGTCTTTATTTTTCTTTATTGGAAAAAAAACTCTCAAACATCAAAGCACTCCAGCGAACAAGACATTATTATAGAGAAATTGAAAAGTCTTGCAAAATCTAAAGATTACATTTTAAAAAGTGAACTAGACAAAGTTTTTAATATAGAAGATTTAGACTACGAAAAGCAGAAAGTAAAGAGAGCGATGATGATACGAGATATTAATGCTTACAACAAAAACTTGATAAATAGAGAAAGAGACCCAGATGATAAACGCTCATTTTTATATAGAATAAACTACTAATGATATACCTCGTAGTTTTCTAGTTATAATTGAAATAAGCTTCTTATTTTGAGTTTTTCTTTTATTGTGTATGCTCCTGTCTAAATTAACAGGCTTTAGAATAAAAATAAGTTCCATCACTTTTTCCAAGTTCCGCCATACGTATAGTTCGGATTGTCTTTTTTAACTTCTAAAAGGCACTCTTTACAAACAAACACCCATTCTTTTGGATTTTTATATTGTACTCGGTACATGGTAGAAAAATCTACTTTACAAATGGTGCAATGTTTAATTCGTTGTTTCATATTTTACTAAAGTAATAAGTAATTTAATTTTTAAGAGTTTTCTAGAACATTTTTATACCTCTTAGTTTCTTTTGGTACAATCTTTAATTAAAATGAAAAGCCAGTCTAAACAGACTGGCTTTTTGTTTAAGAGTAGGTCGTTACTAATAAATTAAATCGAATCTGTCTAGTTTCATAACTTTATCCCAAGCAGCTACAAAATCTTTTACAAATTTTTCTTTTGCATCTTGGCTAGCATACACCTCTGCCAAAGCTCTTAATTCTGAGTTAGAACCAAAAACTAAGTCAGTTCTTGTTGCCGTGTATTTTAGATCGCCAGAAGCTCTATCTCTACCTTCAAATTCTTCTTTTGTATCAGAAGTAGCTTTCCATTCTGTACTCATATCTAATAAATTTACAAAGAAATCATTAGTTAGGGCATCTTGTTTGTCAGAAAAAACATCTTTCTTAGAATTATCATAGTTTGTATTTAAAGAACGCATACCGCCAACTAAAACAGTCATTTCTGGGGCAGTTAGTGTTAATAATTGCGCTTTGTCTAACAACAATTCTTCTGTAGAGATTGTATATCTTGTTTTTTTCATAGAAATAAAAATTTAGTTATAATTATAAATCATCTGATTGCATACAAAAATACCAAAGTATTTAGTTTAAATGTAAAATATTATGAGTCTTTAAAATTTGAGTTTTCTATAATATCTTTCAGTCTTTTTGCAGCCAACTCTGCAGTAATATCTCTTTGTGGTGTTCCAAACATTTCATAACCTACCATAAATTTCTTTACGGAAGCACTTCTTAGTAAAGGAGGGTAAAAACTCATATGAAAATGCCAATGGTTATTGTCTTCTTTGTTTGTTGGTGCTTGATGAATGCCTGAAGAATAAGGAAAAGAACACTCAAACAAGGCATCATATGCTTTTGTAATTATAGAAATACATTCTGCATAAGCGATACTTTCTTTATCCGAAAGTTGTGTAATATCTTTGTGCTTTTTTTTAGGAGCAATCATTACTTCAAAAGGCCAAATTGCCCAAAAAGGAGTTAACAATAAAAAGTAATCATTTTCAAAGATAATTCTTTCTTTAGCTTCTAATTCTTGTGTTAAATAATCACCTAAAAGACTCTTTTTATTTTTATTGAAGTATGCTTTTTGTTGACGATCTTTTTTTTGAACTTCATTAGGTATCGAAGATTGACTCCATATTTGACCATGAGGATGTGGATTGCTACAACCCATTACAGCTCCTTTGTTTTCGAATATTTGCACATTATTTACAGTGTCAATTGCGCCTAGTAATTTATATTCTTTTTGCCAAATGCTAATAACTTTAGTAATTTCAATAATAGACATATCTGCCAAGCTTTTAGAATGATCTGGACTAAAACAAATTACTTTACAAATACCTGTTTCACTTTCTGCTTTTAACAATCCGTCGTTTAGTTTAAAAGTAGGAGATTCTTTTTGAAGTGCTGCAAAATCATTTGTAAAAACAAAAACATCCTTATAGTCAGGGTTTATTTCTCCGTTCATTCTCTTATTATTTGCGCATAAATAACAGTTAGGGTCGTGTGTTGGTCTTATTTCTTTAGAAACAGTTTCGTTTTGTCCTTGCCAAGGACGTTTAGCTCTATGAGGAGAAACTAAGACCCATTCTGAGGTTAATATATTGAATCTCTTATGTGAATAATCTTGTAAGTTTGTGTTCATTGTTTTAATTTTTTCTAGAACTCTCAGCTTTTAAAAAACATATGCAGTTATTATTTTGCTTGTTACTTTTATTGACTACTGATAAAACTAAACCTTTCTTGTTCCTTTAGATAATTTTACACTGTATATAGAACATTCTTTATTAAACTCTTTTTGGTATAACTTAGAAATTTCTTTTTTGAATTTTTTAACTTCACTTTTTAAAATCAAATTAATTGTACATCCGCCGAAACCACCACCCATCATTCTTGCTCCTAAAATATTTGGATTTTCTTTGGTGCTATCAACTAAAAAATCTAACTCTTTACAACTTACTTTATATTGCTTGCTTAAACCATTATGAGATTTGTATAAATATTTACCCAAAGCAGCATTATTATTGTCTTTAATTGCTTTAGAAAATAAGTGTACACGTTCATTTTCTTGAATTATATACAAACATTTCTGATAATCTTCCTCAGAAATATTGCTTTTTATAAAGTCGAGATCTGCTTTGGTGGCATCTCTTAAGGCATTAATTTTTAAAAGACGAGATACTTTTTCGCAAACTTCTCTTCTATCGTTATATGCGCTCTCAGACAACTCATGTTTTACATTTGTATTAATTAATAATAACTTATAATCTTTAAAATCAATTTTAAAAGTGTTCGATTTAATCGTTCTACAATCTAACAACAAAGCACTTTGTTTTTTACCAAACATACTTGCATATTGATCCATGATTCCGCATTTTACTCCTGCATAATTATGTTCTGCATTTTGTGATATTAAAATCATTTCTTTTTTAGAAAAACCTAGTTCAAATAAAGAATTTAAACCAAAAACAACACTATTTTCTAGAGCAGCAGAAGAAGACATACCGGCACCACTTAGAATATTTCCTGCAAAAACAGCATTAAAGTTTTCTAAAACAATTCCTTTTTTTTGAATTTCGGCAACCACTCCTAAAATATAATTTTGCCAACTTGCATTTTTTAAAGGGGTAATAGCATTTAAGCTAAATTCATGCATTTCTTCTTTATTTAATGCATATATGTTGCTTTTTTTTGAGTTGTTTTTTTGAATTGCAAAGACTATTCCTTTGTTAATGGCTGCAGGAAAAACAAGACCTTCATTATAATCGGTATGTTCGCCAATTAAATTAATTCTGCCTGGAGAAAAAATAATGAGTGGTTTGGTTTTAAAATGGCTTTTAAAACTTTTTTTAACTTCTTTAACTAGCTTTTTATTCATTTAGTTGAGCTTTTTTAGAAAAAGTAACATTCCAATTTGCCGTAAACTCTTCATTAGCATGTAATATTTGCAAGCCTTTTTTATTATTAAAACTATCACAAATACCTGTCATAGGTTCAATGGCAATTTTTTTTCTATTTTCTGGAGTATAAATTTGTAAAAAATTTTCTTTTGTATCAGAATCTAATTTCAGGCTATATAAAGGTGTTGTAAATTCGATTAAATTACTATTCAAAACATAAGAGTCGTCTAGTTGAATGTCTCTTATTTGAAGAGAGTTTTCTAAGTTAAATTTAGTAAAACCGGTTGTAATTAAATTTTCATCAAACGCGATTTTTTCAGAACTATCAAAATTTAAAAAACTACTATATAGATTACTACTTTCAAAATAAGGATGCCAACCCAAAGTAAATGGAAACGAGCTGCTGTCTGAGTTTTTTATTTTTATAGAAACACCAATACTTTTTTCTTTCAATGTGTATGTTACATAGATTTTGTAGTAAAAAGGGAAACCGATAGACTTTTTTTTCTCTTGATATGATAAAGTAACTGAGCAATAATTAGTATTTAATTCATGTTTTATCAGTTCGAATTTTTTATTAAAAACCAACCCATGCAAAGCATTGTTTCTGCCGTTTTCGTTACAGTTAAATTTATATTCTTTGCCTTTAAAAGTGTACAGTCCGTTTTTAATTCTATTAGCAAACGGAAATAAAATTGAAGATGCGTATGTGTCTTCATATATTAAAGAAGGTTGTTCTTTAATTATAGAAATACCGTCAAATTGTAGGTCCATCAATCGTCCTCCTTCATCTAAAGAAATTCTTGCTTTTGCAGTTTCTTTTGTGTTTTTCATTTCTAAAAAAGAGTGCTCTTTTTTAACAATAGTATTTATTTTAAACATCTTGTAATAATTTTACATTTTTTAATTTATTAAATGCCATTTATATCGTATTTCCAGAAAAATAATTTGTTTTTTTGTTAATTTAATAATGGTAATTTGCTGTCTATATTGGGCTTCACTTAGCAGTATTAACTTTAAAACATGTAATTTTATATTTAATTTTTGTTGCTTTTTTTTGAAAGAAATTAACTTTACAAATATAATAAATACCAACTAGCACTTACTACTTGTTTTTTCTGATGTAAAATTTTTCTTGTAATAGTATTTGTGACGATTTGGATAACTCAATAGCGAATGATGTATTATAGATTATAAAAGTGTTGAGTTTCAATTTTAGCTAGAAGTTTTAGATATTACATTTTATATACTTGATAAATGTGTTTTTGAATTAATAAAACTATTTCTACTCAGTTAGTTTCATTAAAATAAATACAAAAACAAGATAGTACAGGACATTAAATTAATAAAACTAATTTACATTTACTTTTTTAAACTTTCAACAAAAAAAATGGGTAAAACAATTGTATTAACAGGTGCAGGAGGCGTGCTTTGCAGCACAATGGCAAAAGCATTAGCAAAGCAAGGTAATAGAATAGCAGTTCTAGATCTTAGAGAAGAAGCAGCAAACAAAATTGTACAAGAAATTAAAGATGAAGGCGGAGTAGCAATAGGTGTTGCAGCCAATGTTTTAGAAAAAGATTCTTTAGAAAAGGCAAAACAAATAGTAAATGATGCTTTGGGTAAAGTAGATGTTCTAGTAAACGGAGCGGGAGGTAACCATCCTTTAGGAACTACTTCTAATTCTTTTTTTGCAATGGAAGACTTAAAAAATACAGCAGAAGGTTTTAAAACTTTTTTCGATTTAGACCCTAAAGGAGTAGAATTTACTTTTAATCTAAATTTTTTAGGAACCTTAATTCCTACACAAGTTTTTGCTACAGATATGGTTGGACGTGAAGGGTGTTCAATTTTAAATATATCTTCTATGAATGCATTTACACCGTTAACAAAAATACCAGCATACAGTGGTGCAAAAGCGGCCATTTCTAATTTTACACAATGGTTGGCTGTACATTTTTCTAAAGTAGGTATTCGTGTAAACGCATTAGCCCCAGGATTTTTCTTAACAGATCAAAACCGTGCATTGTTAACAAATGAAGATGGAAGTTTAACACAAAGAGGACAACAAATTATAGACCAAACACCTATGGGGCGTTATGGTACTCCAGATGATTTAATTAGCGCTATAAAATTTTTATGTGATGATGCATCTGCATTTGTTACCGGAATTGTAATACCTATTGATGGTGGATTTTCTGCATATAGTGGTGTTTAAAAAAAATAAAATATGAAACAAAATTTAGAACAAACTTGGCGATGGTACGGGCCTAACGATCCGGTTTCTTTATCAGATATAAAACAATCAGGCGCAACAGGAATTGTATCTGCATTGCACCACATTAAAAATGGAGAAGTTTGGACAATTGAAGAAATTCAAAAGAGAAAAGATATTATAGAAAATGTCGGTTTAACTTGGTCTGTAGTAGAGTCGGTGCCTATTCATGAAAATATTAAAACCAAATCTGGCGATTATAAAAAGTATTATGAAAATTATAAGCAAACATTACTCAATTTAGGAAAATGTGGGATTGATATTGTTTGTTACAACTTTATGCCTGTTTTAGATTGGACACGTACTAATTTAGATTATGAAGTTGCAGATAATTCTACAGCATTAAGATTTGAGGCAGCTGCTTTTGCTGCTTTTGAGCTGTATTTGTTAAAAAGGCCAGGTGCAGAAAATGACTATTCTGACTTGCAGAAACAAAAAGCTGCTGAGTTTATAAAGAACACATCAAAAGAAGATCAAAAAAAATTAATTAGAAATATTATTGCCGGTTTACCAGGTGCAGAAGAAGGCTATAGCTTAAAAGAGTTTAATGCTATTTTAGCGACTTACAAAGAAATTGGTCCAAAAGAATTAAAAGCAAATTTATTTTCTTTTTTACAAGAAATTATACCTGCAGCAGAACAAGCGGATGTGTTAATGTGTATTCATCCAGATGACCCTCCATTTCCTATTTTAGGATTGCCAAGAGTAGTTTCTACAGAACAAGATATTGTAGATTTATATACTGCTGTAAAATCTCCGAACAACGGATTAACTTTCTGTACAGGTTCTTTTGGTGTAAGAGCAGACAATGATTTGGTAGGAATGGTTTCACGTTTAGGGGATCGAATTCACTTTATTCATTTACGCGCAACAAAAAGAGATGCAGAAGGTAATTTTCATGAAGCAGATCATTTAGATGGTGATGTAGACATGTTTGGTGTGCTAAAAGCATTGGTTTTAGAGCAGCAAAAAAGAATTGCAGCTGGCAGAAAAGATGTTAGAATGCCTTTTAGACCCGATCATGGTCATAAAATGTTAGATGATTTAAAGAAAAAAACGAATCCGGGTTATTCTGGTATTGGACGCCTAAGAGGCTTAGCAGAACTAAGAGGTCTAGAATTAGGAATTAGACGTTCATTGTAAATAACAAAATTTAATAAAGATCTTACAGGTTTTAAAAACCTGTGAGGTTTGAAAATCAAAAAAAATATTATAAAATGGCAACAACTTTCGAAACAAGATATGCTTCAAGTCCGCAAGCAGTAAAAAAATACGATACACAAGAATTAAGAGACGAGTTTTTGATTCCAGATTTAATGCAACCAGGAAGTATAAAGTTTGTGTATACTCACTATGATAGGTATATGGCAGGTGGAGCTGTGCCAACATCAGAAGCATTAACTTTAGAAACAATAGATCCTTTAAAATCTGAAAACTTTTTAGATAGAAGAGAATTAGGGATTATCAATGCGGGTGGAACAGGGACTATTATTGCAGATGGTAAAAATTACAAAATGTTACACAAAGATGCCTTGTATTTAGGGAAAGGTGTAAAAGAGGTTGTTTTTAAGAGTGATGATGCCAAGAATCCTGCAAAATTTTATATGAACTCTGCACCGGCACATACTTCTTATCCAACAAAACAAGTTACTAAAGCAGAAGCAAATAAAATTGAATTAGGTAGTTTAGAAACTGCAAACCATAGAACCGTTAACCAAATGATTATTGGAGGTATTGTAACTACCTGTCAATTGCAAATGGGAATGACAGAATTAAAAACAGGTTCTGTATGGAATACAATGCCTGCACATGTTCATGACAGAAGAATGGAAATTTACTATTATTTAGATATTCCAAAAGAACAAGCAGTATGCCACTTTATGGGAGAGCCTCAAGAAACACGTCATATCTGGATGCAAAATGATGAAGCTGTAATTTCTCCACCTTGGTCTATTCACTCTGGTTCAGGTACCTCAAACTATACGTTTATTTGGGGTATGGCTGGTGAAAATTTAGATTATAACGACATGGATGTTTCAAAAATTACAGATTTAAGATAATAATTATGTCTCAAACATTATTTGATATTACAGGTAAAGTAGCTTTAGTAACTGGTTCTACACATGGTTTAGGCATGTCTATGGCAATGGGTTTAGGAAAAGCTGGTGCTACTATTGTGGTAAATGGAAATTCATCACAAGAAAAAATAGATAAAGCAGTTGCTTTGTATAAAGAGGTAGGAATTAATGCTGTAGGTTACAAATTTAATGTTGCTGATGAAGCGCAAGTGATTACTGCTATCAATAAAATAGAAGGAGAAGTTGGCAAAATAGACATTTTAGTAAATAATGCTGGAATTATAAAAAGAACACCACTTGCAGAAATGGAAGTAGCAGATTTTAAACAAGTGATTGATATTGACTTGGTAAGCCCTTTTATTGTTTCTAAACACGTTATTAAAGGAATGATGGAACGTAAGGCTGGTAAAATTATCAATATTTGTTCTATGATGAGCGAATTGGGTAGAAATACGGTTGGTGCATATGCAGCTGCTAAAGGAGGTTTGGTGATGCTAACCAAAAATATGGCTACCGAATGGGCGCGTTTTGGGGTACAGGTTAACGGAATTGGACCAGGATATTTTGCAACTTCACAAACAGCACCTATAAGAGTTGATGGACATCCTTTTAACGATTTTATTGTGAATAGAACACCTGCAAAAAAATGGGGAGATCCAAATGATTTAGCCGGAGCTGCAGTTTTCTTGTCATCTAAAGCAAGTGATTTTGTGAACGGACATATTTTATATGTAGACGGAGGCATTTTGGCAACTATAGGAAAACCTTCTAATGAAGAATAAGTAATTATTAAAATGACCCTTTAGGCTTTAAAAACCTGAAGGGTCTGAAATATATATGTAAATGAAAAAAATAATCTTTCTTTTTTTAACACTATCTTTTTTAATCTCTTGTAGTAAAAATGTTGAATTAGTTTCAACAATTGAAGTCAAAAATAATTTAAACATTGATAGAGAATTTGAAACTGTTGAAATCGATATTTCTAATATTAATTTGAGTAAAGTTTTTTCATTTATCGTTCTTAATGAAACTACCAATGATACAATAATTTCTCAAGTTGTAGATACAAATTTAGATGGGAAAAATGATGTTATTCTTTTTCAGCCAAATATAAAAGCGAACGCAATTAATACATACAGATTGTTAATTTCTAAAGAAAAGAAAGACTCAGTAACTGCATATTGTTATTCGCGTTTTGTACCCGAAAGAACAGATGATTATACTTGGGAAAACAATAAGGTTGGCTTTAGAACTTTTGGGCCTGTTGCTCAGAAAATGGTTGAAGATGGTTTAAAAGGAGGTACTTTATCTAGCGGAATTGATGCTTGGTTAAAACGTGTAGAATATCCTATCATAAATACTTGGTACAAAAGAAATGATTTAAAAAAAGGCGCATACCATAAAGATCACGGAGAAGGTTTAGATAATTTTCACGTTGGGGTAAGTCGTGGTATTGGAGGCACTGCTGTAAAAGTAGATACTTCTTATTACTTCTCTAGAAATTTTATATCTTACAAAACCATTACAACAGGGCCTTTAAGAACTAGTTTTGTATTAACCTATGCAACATGGGATGCGAATGGAAAACAAATTGACGAAACCAAACATATTTCTTTAGATTTTGGTCAGAATTTAACACGTTTTGAGATTGATATAAAAGGGACAGAAACTATTTCTTCAGGCATTACTTTACATGATAAGAAAGGTGTTACAAACCAAAATGATGCTAATTTTTGGGTTAGTCATTGGGAAACACTAGATGATTCTAAGGTAGGAACAGGAATTGTAACTACAAAACCTTATTTTTCAGGTTCAGAAAAATATGTTACTTCTAGAAAAGATGAAAGCAATTATTTTTTACATTTAAATGTAATAGATAGTAAAGTTGTTTTTTATAGCGGTTTCGGTTGGGTAAAGAGTAAGCAGTTCGATAATCAGCAAGATTGGGAAAATTATTTGACCGATTTTTCTAAGAAAATAAATAGTCCGTTAATTGTGACTAAAAAATAAATTAACCTAAAAAAAATGAAAAAAACTCACTTTTTTCAATACCTATTTGTACTAACCCTTTCGGTATTTGTTTTTGGATGTCAATCAGAGTCATCAATTACCACTTTACGATTAGGACATGCTTTAGATACACAACATCCTGTGCATAAAGCTATGGTAATCTTAGGGCAAGAAATAGAAAAACAATCAGAAGGAAAATTAAAGTTAAACATATATCCGAGTGGGCAATTAGGAGGAGAAAGAGAATGTTTAGAATTGTTGCAAATTGGTAGTTTAGATATTACAAAAGTTTCTGCGGCAGTATTAGAAAATTTTATTCCGGAGTATAAAGTATTTAGTGTGCCTTATATGTTTAGAGATAAAGCACATACATTTAGTGTTTTTGATAGTGAAATTGGAGAAAGTTTGCTGCTAAAAGGAGAAAAATTTAGGTTAAGAGGTCTTACTTTTTATGATGCAGGTAGTAGAAGTTTTTACATGAAAGAAGCGCCTATAAAATCGCCTTTAGATTTAGTTGGAAAAAAAATTAGAGTTCAAAAAAGTAATATGGCGGTTGCCATGGTAAATGATTTAGGAGGATCACCAACACCAATTTCTTGGGGAGAATTGTATACAGCATTGCAACAGGGTGTTGTTGATGGTGCAGAAAATAATCCGCCAAGTTTTTACACCTCTAAGCATTATGAAGTGTGTAAATTTTATTCTTTAGATGAGCATACTTCTGTACCTGATGTTTTGTTAATTGGTACAGATACCTGGAGTCGTTTAAACGACCAGCAAAAAGAATGGGTAAAAAAAGCGGTAAGAGTAAGTACAATAGCTCAGCGAAAATTGTGGGCAGCTTCAGAGACAGCATCATTAGAGGCTGTTAAAAAAGCAGGGGTGCAAGTATTATATCCAGAGAAAAAACCTTTCGAAGAACAAACCAAAGGTATTTTAGAGATGTTTAAAGATGATTTAGCAATGAAAGCCTTAATTACATCCATAAAAAATAAGCAATAATGAGAGCAAGAATAGATAGTATTTTAGAAAAATTAGTACTGTTAATTTTAGTGTTAATGCTAGCAAGTGTGGTTTGGCAAGTGTTTTCTAGATTTATACTAAAAAACCCAAGTACCATTACAGATGAGGTTTCTAGTTTTTCATTAATTTGGGTTGGTCTATTAGGTGCAGCATATGCAGCGGGCAAAAATTTACATTTAGCGATCGACTTAATTCCAGAAGATTTAGTAAAAAAAAGACAAAACTTGTTTAACGGAATTGTATTTATATCTGTGGCAGTTTTTGCATTTACAGTGATGATTATTGGTGGCTTTAGATTGGTTCAATTAAGTTTTCAATTCGGACAAACCTCTGCAACACTAGAAATTCCTTTAGGTTTTATTTATATGGTAGTTCCTATTTCTGGAATATTAATATGCTATTATAGTATAGACACACTTTTAAATCTAAGAAAATTAAACAAAGCATAAATTATGAATTTAGTAGAAGTCCTTATTTTAGTAGTTAGCTTTTTAATTTTCTTATCCTTAAGAGTGCCTATTGCATTTGCTATTGGTTTAGCGGCTTTATTTACACTATTAAGCGCCATGCCTTTTTTACCAAGTGTTACCACATTGGCTCAAAGAATGGCAACTTCTTTAGATAGTTTTACTTTATCTGCAATACCGTTTTTTATTTTGGCAGGACAAATTATGAATAGAGGAGGTATAGCTGTTCGACTTATAAACTTTGCAAAGGCTATTGTTGGTCCGTTACCAGGTGGATTAGCTTTTGTAAATATAATATCTTGTATGTTGTTTGGTGCCATTTCTGGTTCTGCAGTTGCAGCAGCATCAGCTATTGGAGGGTTTATGAATCCTATGATGGAAAAAGATGGATATGACAAATCATTTAGTGCGGCAGTAAATATTACAAGTGCAACCACAGGTTTAATTATACCGCCAAGTAATGTTTTAATTGTATATTCTTTAGCAAGTGGTGGTGTTTCTATAGCAGCTTTATTTATTGCGGGTTATGTACCTGGTTTATTAATTGGTTTAGCGTTAATGATCGTTGCTCTAATTTATTCAATCATCAAAAAGTATCCAACAGATAAAATGGTTGGTTTTAAAGAATTTTTTAAAAGATTTATTGATGCTTTTCCTAGTTTAATGTTATTAGTGGTTGTTATTGGTGGTATTGTAGCCGGAATTTTTACTGCTACAGAAGCATCTGCAATTGCAGTAATTTATACCTTGGTGTTAGGTTTTGTTTACAAAGAAATTTCAGTAAAAGATATCTCTCCAATTTTGTTAGAAACCATAAAAACATCTGCAATTGTATTGTTGTTAGTTTCTACCTCTATTGCAATGTCTTGGGTAATGAGTTATGAGAATATTCCACAAGAAATTAGCAATACATTATTATCTATTAGTGATAATCCAATTGTAATTTTAATTATCATTAACTTAATATTATTGTTTGTTGGAGTATTTATGGATATGACTCCTGCAGTATTGATTTTTACACCAATATTTTTACCAATTGTAACAGAATTAGGTATGAATCCAATTCATTTTGGAATTATAATGATTATGAATTTATGTATTGGTTTGTGTACACCACCCGTTGGTTCTGTCCTTTTTGTGGGTTGTAGCGTTGCAGATTTAAAAATTCAGCAAGTAATAAAACCCCTTTTACCTTTGTTTTTAGTGATGATAGGTGTACTTCTGTTGATTACCTATTTTCCAGAATTAACACTGTGGTTACCAAGACAATTTGATTTGTTGTAAAATAATTTCTAATATTACACACTTAAATAATTTGATGAATATCAAATAGTTTTTCTATGAACACAACTCATTTTATTACAGACACTTTTTTATTGCAATCAGAAATTGCAGAAACTCTGTATAGCAAATATGCAAAAGACCTACCAATTATAGATTATCACAATCATTTATCACCACAAATGATTGCAGAAGACAAGCCTATAAAAAATATTACTGATGCTTGGTTAAATGGAGATCATTATAAATGGCGCGGAATGCGTGCAAATGGCATCGATGAAAATTTTATTACTGGCAAAGAAACTTCAAAAAAAGATAAATTTTTAAAATGGGCAGAGACTGTACCGTTTACAATTAGAAATCCTTTATTTCATTGGACTCATTTAGAGCTAAAACGTTATTTTAATATTGATGAGATCTTAAAGCCATCGACAGCGGAGGATATTTATGAAAAAACAAATTCAATTTTAGAGCATAAAACTCCTGCCCAATTATTAGCTCAAATGAAAGTTGAGGTTATTTGTACTACAGATGACCCTATTGATAGTTTAGAGTATCATAAAATTATAGCTGAAAAAGATTTTTTTACAAAGGTACTGCCTACATTTAGACCAGATAATTTACTCTTAATTGAAGCTAATAACTTTATAAGTTACATTCAGCAACTATCTGCTAAAGTTCAATTTTCTATTTTAAATTTAGCAGATTTGTTAAAGGCAATTCAAAATAGAATAGATTTTTTTAATGACTTAGGCTGTAGAATATCTGATTACGGCTTAGAACAAATTTTTTCTGAAGATTTTACCCAAGAAGCAGCAGATGCAGTTTTTAAAAAACGCTTAGCTAATTGTAAGTTATCTAAAGAAGAAGCCAAGTTGTTTTCATCTTGTATTTTATATAACTTGTGTAAAATGTACGACAGCAAAAATTGGGTTCAACAGTTTCATTTAGGGGCATTAAGAAATAATAATAGCAAACTATTAGATCAAATTGGTTTAGATGCTGGGGTAGATTCTATAGGAGATTTCAATCATGCAGAAAAGATGTCGAAATTGTTCAATAAATTAGATTCAGAAAACAGTTTAGCCAAAACAATTACCTATAATTTAAACCCTTCTCAAAACGAAGTTTTTGCAACTATGATGGGTAACTTTAATCAAGGTGGTGTACCCGGTAAAATGCAATGGGGCTCTGGTTGGTGGTTTTTAGACCAAAAAGAGGGTATGGAAAAACAACTAAATGCACTTTCTAGTATGGGTTTATTAAGTCGTTTTGTAGGAATGCTAACAGATAGTCGCAGTTTTTTATCGTTTACAAGGCATGAGTATTTTAGAAGAATATTATGTAACCTCATTGCAGAAGATGTAAAAAATGGTCTTATACCCAATGACCTTGATTTTCTTGGAAAAATTGTACAAGACATTTGTTATTACAATGCAATTAATTATTTTGAATTTAAAAAATAATAATAACATTATTTTTTAAAAATCTTTACTTTAACCATCTAAGGTAAAATATAATACTTTTTGGTTAAAATAGTTGAGGTTTCAGTACAGTACAGGATACTGAATTTATCTAATGTTTGTAAAATTGCTTTAATTAACAAAATTTAACATTTTATTAGTTATATTAAAGTACTATTTTTATTTAAAACTAAAATTTAAACATGAAACAAATTTTCAAAAAAAGAAATCCATCCTTAGGAATTTTGCTTATGCTTTTCCTTTTGTTCTCGGGTTTTACAAATTTTAATATACAGGCGCAAGAAAAAATTTCTGGTGTTGTAAAGGACCTTGAAGGATATGTTTTGCCAGGTGTAAGTATTTTACAAAAGGGAACAACCAGAGGAACTTCTACAGATTTTGATGGAAATTATTCTATTGAGTTAACATTAGGTCAGAAGACTCTTGTATTTTCTTATTTAGGTTACAAAAAATTAGAGGTGCCAGTTAATGGTAAGAGAATTATTGATGTAACTTTAGAGGTAGAATCTGAAAGTTTAGATGAAATTGTTATTGTTGGTTATGGAACTCAGAAAAAAGAAAGCGTTGTTGGGGCTATTACTCAAGTAAAAGGTGCTGATTTATTAGATAGAGCTGCAGGTATAACTAATGTAGAGGAGGCTTTACAAGGAAATTTGCCAGGTGTTACTGCTATACAGGGTAGTGGTACTCCAGGAGAATCTAATATGAAAATTTTTATTCGTGGATTAAGTTCATGGAATGGTGAAGGAGGTCCTCTTATTTTAGTAGATGGTGTTAAGAGGTCTATGAGTGATATCGATATGAATGACATAGAAAATTTGTCTGTATTGAAAGATGCTTCTGCTACGGCTGTTTTTGGTGTAGAAGGAGCTAATGGTGTAATATTAATTACAACCAAGAGAGGGCAAACAGGTAAGGCTCAATTGTCATTAAATGTAAATTCAACCATTAAAATGGTTTCTCAATTACCTGAAAAACTAGATTCTTATGATGCTTTAAGGCAGGTAAATAGTTCTATCCTTAGAGGGTTAGCTGTTGTAAATAAATGGTCTGATTATACACCTTTATCTATTTTAGATAAATTTCGTAATCCTTCTAGTTTAGAAGAGAGTTTTATCTATCCTAATATAAATTGGGAGGATGAGTTGTTAAAAGATTTTGCTCAAGATTATAGAATTAATTTATCTGTTCGTGGAGGTAATAAAACGGCTAAATATTTTGGTAGTTTGGCTTTTCAAACCGTAAGTGATATTTTTGATGGTGGTAAATATGATAATGGAAGAGGGTATACAGGTGAGTATAGATATGATAGATTTAATTATAGAACTAATATCGATTTTAATGTTACAAATACTACAGAATTGTCTGTAAATCTTTCTGGTTATTTAGGGATTAGAGAAAAACCGAGTAATATAGGAAATGTTGCAAATGGTATCTATCAAATACCACCAACTCTTTTTTATCCTGTTTATCCTGATGGTGCCTTTGGAGATCCAAATGGTGTGAACATTTTTCAGAACTCTGTTTTAAATTTATCGAATGGTGGATACCAAACCTTTACCAATTTTCAGGTAAATTCAGATTTTATATTAAAACAGAAATTAGATTTTATAGCCAAAGGCTTGTCTTTTAAAGGACGCTTTTCGTTGGATAACAATATGAGGAGTCTTCAAACTTTAAGTGAAGATGGAGATGTTATCGAAAAACGTTATGATAGAATTACTGGCGAAGAGATTGTAGATATTCCAGAAGGTGTTAATGGTTTTGATTTTGTTAGAGATCCATGGACTCAAACTGCTTCTAGTGTAGAAGAAAATCAGAGAGAAAGAAGATTGGTTTACGACTTTTCTTTAAATTACAATAAGACTTTTGCTGAAAAACATAATTTTACAGCTTTGTTTTTATTTAGACGACAACAGAGTGCAAAAGGGAGTGCTTTTCCAAGATTTCGTGAAGATTGGGTAGGAAGAGTAACTTATAACTACGATTCAAGATATTTCATAGATGTTAACGGTGCTTACAATGGATCTGAAAAATTTGGGCCTGGGTTTCGTTTCGACCTATTTCCTTCTGTAGCGTTAGGATGGACACCTACTAATGAAGCTTTTTTAGAAGATTCTGATTGGTTAAACAAACTTAAAATAAGAGGTTCTTATGGTGTGGTTGGAGATGATAATTTTTCAGGTAGATGGAAATATGTAAGTCAATGGGGATCTAGTGGTTCTGGTTATTTGGTGCCAACCTCAAATTCAGGAAGGTCACCTTATACTTTTTACAGGGAAGCTAGTGTTGGTAATCCAAACCTTCAATGGGAGACAGCTGAAAAATATAATATTGGTACTGAGTTCTCTATATTTAATGGTTTGTTAAGTGGTGAAATAGATTATTTTGCTGAAAACCGTAGTAATATTGTTATTTTGGGTGCTGATCGTGCTGTGCCAGATTGGTTTGGGCAAACAGCACCAGATCTTAACAAAGGTGAGGTAGAAGTAAGAGGTTATGAAGTAGTTCTTGCATCTAATTATACTTTTGGTAATGGTTTAAATCTTTATGGAAACTTTAATTTTACGCAAGCAAAAGATTTAGTGATAGAAAGAGATGATCCATTATTTAGAGATAAGCACTTAAAACAAGCAGGATTTCGAATAGGTCAATCAAGAACAGCTATTCCTGGGGATATAATAACTAGTTGGGATGATGTATACATGTCAACTCCAAGAAATAATTTACAACAACAAACACGAATAGGATATTATGATGTGATTGATTTTGATGGTGATGGTATTTATAATGGCGAGTTTGACAATGCACCTTTTGGGTATGCAAACAACCCTCAAAGAACATGGAGTGCTACTGTAGGATCTCGTTACAAAGGTTGGAATGTTTCAGCACAATTTTATGGAACTCAAAATGCTACCAGACAAATTGCTAACCAAGTGTTTACTAAAGATTCGCCCTTAATTTTCACACACGATTTAAATTATTGGACTGTAGATACACCAAATAATACCGACACACAACCAACATTTGGAGATGGTACTCTTAATTCTAATCCTAGAGATTCTTGGGTAGATGCATCTTTAACTAGGCTAAAAGCAGTTTCTGTATCTTACGATGTCTCCCAAAAAATGTGCAAAAAATTAGGTCTTAAAAAGTTAACCCTTTTTGCTAATGGTAATAACTTGTTCTTATGGTCTAACTTACCAGATGATAGAGAGTTTAATACAGATGGAACACGTAGTACTGGGGATTACCCTACATTAAAAAGATTTAATCTTGGGTTTAATATGAATTTTTAAAAAAGTTATAATGAAAAACTATAAAATAAAATTAATAATATTAGTAGGACTCTTATTGGCATTTTCGTGCGAAGACTATTTAGATCAAGCACCAGAATCAGTATTAGATCAAGAAGAGGTTTTTTCAACCTTTAAAAATACACAAGGTTTTGTGGAAGAAATGTATGCCTTAGTGGTATCTTATGAAACACAAAGCCACACTTTTCAAGATTACCTTTTGGGAGATGATGGGCATGTAATTAGGCCTTCTAAAGCAAGTGGAAAAATTGATGCCGGAGATTTTTTCGGGGTAATATCATATAATTATACTTATTTAAATAATCACGGTAATGTTGATTATGGAAATAATACTGGAGGTTTACAAGCTAATGTTACTAATGATAATGCTTTTAATAAGCAAAGACCTGGGTTATGGGATGCTAGTATGTATGGTATACGTAAAGCGAATCTTGTAATTCAAAATATAGATTTAATGGTAAATGCCACTCAAGCAGAAAAAGATGTTATTTTGGGGCAAGCATATTTTTTCAGAGCATTTTTTCATAATGAGGTTATGAAATTTTGGGGTCGTTTTCCTTATATTACAGAAGTGTTTGTTGGAGAGGTAACAATACAACGTCCTGAAACATATAAAGAGGTTGCTTTATTAGCTAATGAAGATTATAAGAAAGCAGCAGAGCTACTACCAGTAGATTGGGATGCTGAAACTTACGGACAAAGAACATTAGGTGATAATAAGAACAGGCTTACTAAAAGTATAGCCTATGCTTTTCAGGGTAAAAATTTGCTTTTGGCAGCAAGTCCATTAATGAGGGCTAATAATGGAGCTTTAGGAAGTACTTATGATTATGATAAGGAACTTTGTGATATGGCTGTAGATGCGTTTACAGAAGTTTTGAATTCGGGTAAATATCAATTAGAATCTTGGGAAGATTATGATGAAGTCTTTTGGAAATCACCTACTCCAAGTGCTTGGCCAGGAGGTACAGAATTTATTTTTGCTGCTACTGGGGGTAATGCATCTAGTAACCGTAGATTTATGGCAGCAGGAGTAAGTAGAAATGCCTATCATAATGAAGCGTCTGAAAACATCTCTCCTACACATAATTATATTCATTATAATTTTGGAATGTCTAACGGCCTATCTACAGATCACCCAAATAGTGGTTACAATCCAGACAAAGCATTTGATAACCGTGATCCACGCTTTTACAGATGGCATATTTTAGATGGAGAAGTAGTTGACCCAGGAGAATCTGGTGCGGATAATAATAGAACAGCTAAACTTTGGTATGAAGGCGTTACCAGTAAAGGTAAACACCGAGCAAGACCAGGTAATGATGCTGACAAAAATCTATCGACTACAGGGTATATGCAAACCAAATTTTACCCTAGAAATGACGTTGGATACCATACTCTTAATAATCCTATTATGAATGGATTTACAGCTATGCGTTTACATATGCGACTAACAGATGTGTATTTAATGTATGCAGAGGCATTACATGCCTCTAAAGGTGCCACTACGCCAGGTCCTTTTGGTTTGACTGCTGAAGGAGCTATTAACAAACTAAGAAATAGAGTTAAACTACCAGATGGAAACCCACTTCCTAATGTACATCCTAGTATAGTTTCATCTCCAAATGAATTTATGGATGAATTGAGAAGAGAAAGAGCCGTAGAATTGAGTTACGAAGGACATAGATGGGTGGATATTCGTCGTTGGGGAGTAGCCCATTTGGAAAAATACAGACAAAAAACCTCATTAAAATTCCCAAAAAATCATCGTACTGTTGGTGGATATGAGCCAGAAGAAATTATTATGAGAGTTTGTGAGTATCCTAAACATTATTGGTTGCCATTTGAGACTAAACAAACACAAATTTACGAGGGTTTCCCTCAAAATCCAGGATGGTAGTCTTGTACCAAATTCGTTTTAATTAATATAAAGAAAAAAATGAAGATAAATAAAATATATAAGCTGTTTACGCTAACTTTATTAATGTTTTGCTTTTGTAATATTACAATTGCGCAAACAAAAGGTTTAAATGTAAAAGCAACTGTGGTTGATAAAGAAGGTAACCCTATAAGTGGCGTTAGTATTTATGCACCTAATGGAGACAAAGCTTCTACGGGTGTTAATGGAACTTTTGAAATTGTATCACCTGATGATGAATCTATTGTTTTAGAAAAAAGCGGGTATATAACTAAGTTAGTTAATCTTGCAGATTTATTAGATAACATTACTTTAGAAAAAACTGACTTCCTTGATTCAAAAAAAGATGAAATTAAAATGGGAGTTGCAACTAAAAATCGTCGTGAGATGGTTGGAGCAGTTTCAACAATAAATACAAAAGATCGTTTAACTTACGATAATACACAATTTGTTAGAAATTATATTAATGGATTGATGTTAGGGGTAAGAGGTTCAGATAATATTAGAGGAATAGGGAATGCTATTTTTGTGATTGATGGTGTAATAGGTCGTGATCCTAATATTCTAAATATGGAAGAGGTAGACCAAATAACAGTTCTTAAAGACGCTAATGCAGTTGCATTATATGGTAGTCAAGCAAGAAATGGTGTTATTGTAATTAATACAAAAAGAGGTAAAGTTAATAGAAAAGAGGTTAAATTGAATGTGCGTTCAGGCTTTAGTGTGCCTATTTCATTACCCAATTATTTGAGCTCTGCAGCGTATATGAATCTTTTTAATGAGGCTCTAGATAACGATGGTGCAGCAGCAAATGATGGAAGAAGGTTTTCAAACAGCCTTATTAATAATACAAGAAGTGGTACAAATAAATTTCTATATCCAGACGTAGATTTGTATTCAAATGAATTTGTGCAACCTTTTACTCATTCAACAAGTATTATTACTGAGTTTTCTGGTGGAAATGAAAAGAACCAGTATTATATAAATGCAGGATGGAATACAAATAGTGCATGGGTTGATATTAATGATGATATTAATGCAGGTACTAATCGTTTTAATGTAAGAGGTAATATAGATTTTAAAATTAATGATTGGATTACGAGTAGTCTTGATGGGATTGCGATTATAAGTACTACAAAAAGTTCTAGAGCTAATTTATTAAATGTAGCTACTACATTTAAACCTAATGCGTATTCACCATTTTTGCCTGCAAACTTAATAGATACTAGCAATCCAATTGTTGCTGGCCAATTACTAACAGCACGTCAGTTTAATGGGAATATTTTAGGAACATCTACTACTTTACAAAATGATGCTCCAATTGCATTGGCTATTGCTGGTGGATATCAAAATAGAGTATTTCGTTCTACCCAATTTAATAACTCAATTAATTTTAATTTAGATAAAATTACGAAAGGTTTATCTGCAAAAACCTATTTGAGTTTTGATTTTTACGATTCGTATGATTTAACAATAAAGAATCAATTTAAAACATACGCACCAGATTGGACAGGAGATAAAATTACTAGTTTTGGACAGGATCCAGTGAACCCTACTATTTATGGAGAGGACCTAAAAGATTTAACAGAAAATGTGAGTACAAATGGTTTTGTATCTAGATTTGGTTTTTATGGTTTGGTAAACTATCAAAAAACAATTGCAGAAAATCATTCTTTAAGTACCACTTTATTAGCGTATTATAATTCACAGAATTCTAACAATGTTATTCAAACAGATATAGACTCACACTTTGGATTTCAAGCATCTTATGATTATAAGAAAAAATTATATGTTGATTTCAGTGGGACTTACGCACATTCAATAAAATTACCAGAAGGAAATAGAGGAGGTTTATCGCCAACAGTTGGTTTAGCGTATGTATTAAGTGAAGAATCATTTCTAAAAAACCATGATTTTATTAATTATTTAAAAATTAAGGCTTCTGGGGGTGTAATTAAGTCAGATGTCGGAATTGATGGTTATTATTTATACGATGAAAACTATTCTCAAGGAAATAATTTTAATTGGGCAGATGGTCAAACAAACCGTATACAAAATCTTTCACAAGGAGCAAACCCAAATTTAGGTTTTGAAGAACGTATAGACTTAAATATTGGTGCAGAAACTTATTTAATGAACTCACTTTGGTTAGAAGCTAATTATTTCAGAACAGAATTAGATAAACAGATAACATTCTTGGCTGACCAATATCCTTCTTATTATAATACTTTTAGGCCTTATGATAATTTTAATAAAAACTTATATACTGGTTTTGAATTGGGTATGAATTTTAATAAAACCTATAATGATTTTTCTATAACAGTAGGTGCAAATATTTTGTATAGTCAAACAGAAGCATCAAAAAGATCTGAAACTAATGAGTTTGCTTATCAAAACAGAGTAGGAAAAGAATTGTCTACTATATTTGGTTTAGTTGACCAAGGATTCTATACAGTATCAGATTTTACTATAGATGGAGATGGGAATTATGTTTTGAATAATAATTTACCAGTTCCTAGCTTTGGTTCTGTTCAACCAGGTGATATCAAGTATAAGAATCAAAACAATGATAACGTTATTGACAATGATGATAGAATAGATATAGGTCAATCTAGTAGCCCTTTATCCTATGGTGTAAATTTGAACTTAAAATACAAAGCATTTAATTTATTTATTCTAGGTACAGGACAAACAGGTGGTTCTGGTAATAAGCTAAGTAGTGGTTTTAATAATTACTATGGAGTTAATGGTAATGATAAGTACTCTGAAGTTGTTTTAGGGCGTTGGACTCCTGCTACAGCAAATACAGCAACATTTCCAAGATTATCAGCCAATGAAAATCAAAATAATTTTAGAACATCTACATTCTGGTTATATGATAATAGTTTCTTTAGTATTAATCGTGCTCAGTTAACGTATGAATTTGATGACGCTTTATTAAGAAAACTTAAGGTTAAAGATTTAAGTATAAACCTTTCAGGAACAAATTTATTTGAGATATCTAAAAACAAGGATATACGTCAATTAAGAATCGGAACTAATCCTTTAACTAGAGCTTTTACTTTTGGTTTAAGAGCATCATTTTAATTCAATTTTAAAATTACATAAAAAAATGAAAAATTTGATAAAAAATATATTTATTGTGTTGGTTTTTGCTGGCATGATTGGCTGTGAAACCTTTGAGCCAATTGACGAAAACAGGTTAGAATTTGAAGATGTTAGTATTTTTCCGGCAAGAGCAGAAGGAATATTATTAAATGGATATACAGGTTTAGTAAATCAGTATTCTTTTTCTGAAGCAGCAACTGATGATGCTGTTAATAATCAATTAGATAACAGTTATAAAAGAATTGCACTTGGTGAATTAAATGCTCAATTTAACCCTGCTTCACGATGGAATAGTTATGAGAAAGTGTTTTGGGTGAATAAATTTTTACAAATTGTAAATGCTGGTGAAATAGCTTGGAGTAGAGACGAAGTAGCAAACAAGTTGTTTAATGATCGTATGAAAGGTGAAGCTTTGGCACTTAGAGCATTGCATCACTACTATGTGTTACAGGCACATGCAGGTAAAAGTGCTTCTGGTGAGTTATTGGGTATTCCATATTTTACAGAATTTATTGAATCTGATGGTAACTTTAATGTTCCTCGATTATCATTTACAGCTTCTGTTGAAGCTATTATGAAAGATTTTGATGATGCTTTGGTGTTATTGCCAACAGATTATACTAATAGTGCTATAGATGATAAGTATGATGGTATAGATCCAGATCTTTATAGAAGAGTAAACGGATCACTTTATAATTTAAGAATATCAGGAAGAATTGTAAAAGCATTAAAAGCTAGAGTTGCACTTTTTGTGGCAAGCCCCTCTTTTTTAAATGGTCAAGGAAACTATTATAATATGGCAGCAGAAAATGCAGCAGATGTTTTAAGCCTTATTGGAGGTGTTAATGGATTAAATCCAAATGGTATTGAGTTTTATACATCAGACAATAATGTAAAAAGTGGTGAAATGTTGTGGCGTAGCTCTATAGGAGGTAATAGTTCTGCTATTGAAAAAAGAATGTTTCCACCTACTTTAAATGGTAGAGGTGAGATTAATCCGACTCAGAATTTTGTAGATGCTTTCCCAATGGAAAATGGTACGCCTATAACTGAACCAGCTTCTGGCTACAATCCTCAAGATCCATATACAGGTAGAGACCCTAGATTAGAGAAATATGTAATTCGTAATGGATCTTCATATGGGGGCACAGTAATAAATACAGGTTTTGGCGGAAAAGATAATAGATTAGATTCTATACCAGAACGTTCTACAACTACAGGATATTATCTTAAAAAACTATTACAACCAGAAGTTAGAATTAATAATGATGGAACTACATCTGGTAAGATTCATGCTAATGTATATTTTAGATATACTGAACTATTTTTAATACTGGCTGAAGCAGCTAATGAAATTGGTGGCCCAGATCAGGAAGTTCAAGGTAACTTTAATTCAAGTTCTATTTCTATTACTGCTCGTGATGTAATTGCTGCAATTCGTAAAAGAGCAGACATTACACAACCAGATAACCATTTGGCATCTATTAATACAAAAGAGGCTATGAGAGAATTGATTAGAAATGAACGACGTATAGAACTTAGTTTTGAAGGACATAGATTTTGGGACCTTAGAAGATGGGGGGCATCTTTAAATGAAACAGCTAGAGGTTACTTTTTTAACGGTACCAATTATCAAGAAATACCATCTGTAGAAATCAGAAATTTTCCGTCTAATTATATGCCTATTCCAAATTCGGAAGTAGTAAAATTTTCTGAACTTGAGCAAAATAATGGCTGGTAATCAGTTTTGAATTAAAAAAATAAAACCTTAAAAAATGAAAATAAATAAAATAATAATATTCGTTTTTGCAATTGCATTGATTTCTTGTGAAAATCAGGAAATTTCATTTCCTGATTATGGATCAACTTCAGTCTATTTTCCATTTCAAACACCTGTAAGAACGTTGATTCAAGGAAAATATGATTTAGGTAACAATGATAACGATAATCTTGGTAGATTTGAAATAGGAGTTATTATGTCTGGAGTTTATGAAAATGCAATAGATAGAAAAGTTGACTTTATAGTAGATCCTGATTTAATTGATCCTACAAAACTAGGTGTTCAATCGGTTAATTATATTATAGGAGAAGGAGCTAATAAAATTGTTAACCCAATTCAAATATTGCCATCATCATATTATACCATTGATCAGAGTCCTGTAACTGTTCCTTCAGGTTCTACTAAAGGACGTATAGGAGTACAGCTTACTGATGCATTCTTTGAAGACCCGCTTTCATTCGGTGAATTTGGAGCTGTTAATTATGTAGTTCCTATAAGAATTACAAATTATGAAGGATTTGATGTTCTTTTAGACGGAGTTCCAGCAGATGGTATTACAGACCCGAAGAGATTAATCGCTTCTGATTGGAGTACTTTACCTAAAGATTATACACTTTTCGGAATTAAATTTATAAATAAATTTGAGGGTATTTATTTACGTCGTGGAGAGGATAAGGTTGTAGGTACATCTCAAACGGTTGTAAATAATAGATTTACAGGGGCTCTTATATCAGCAGGAGATGTAGAAAATATTGATGATTCTACCGTTTATAGAGCTGAAAATGTTGTTCAGGATGAAGATACTAAAGTGATAACAGCAGGAAAAAATAAAGTAATTTATACAAATAATGTTAGAAGACCAGGTATTGTTAGTAGTGCTACTCTTTCTTTAGAATTGGCATTTAATGATAATGAAGAAATTACAATAACAAATGCTGATACAAATAGTCCATTTATTGTAACTGGAACAGGTCGTTTTTTGGAAAATGGAGATCAATGGGGTGGAGAAAATCGTGACGTTATTTATTTAGAATACGAATACCAAGACAAGGAAGTTAATGAGTCTATACAAAACTTTATTGAACGTCACACATCAACACTTGATTTGACGCATACAGTAAAAGATACTTTAGTAATAAGAAACAGAGATGTTAAGTTTGAAGAATTTATTATTAATTTAGAATAAAATTAATACTAAAATGTATTTATTATTAAAAACCCTTCATTATAATTATAATGAAGGGTTTTTAATTTTTATCTTGTTAAAATAAATTTGCATTACCTACTTTAGTTTGTGTTAAATACTAGGAAATTGGAATTGTATGGTTTTGAGATAGATTTAAATTAGAATGAAACAAGAACTTAACCGTCTTAGAAATGTTTTTACAGACAATACATTTTAATTTTATTAGTCACTATTATAATATTTTTTAGTAATTCCTTTTACATACAATCAGTAAAAGTTTTCAGGACAGGACAGGATACAATAGCTTACCTTTATTTTTACATTTATCAGTATCAATAATTTTGCAAGAAACAAAGTCAGTTTATTAATATTTAAGAGAATATTCTATGTTTAAAAATAGTTTTTTATTAGTTCTAATTTGTTCATTATACAGTTTTAATACTGTAACTGCACAAAAAAATACAAATTCAGAAAAACCGAACATCATCTTTATTTTAACAGATGATCAACGTTTTGATGCCATTGGTTATGCAGGAAATAAATTTGTGCAAACTCCAGAAATGGACAATTTAGCAAAGGCAGGAACCTACTTTAATTCAGCCATTGTAACAACACCAATTTGTGCAGCAAGTAGAACTAGTATTTTAACAGGTTTACATGAAAGAACTCATAACTTTAATTTTCAAACAGGAAATGTTAGAGATGAATACATGGATGCTTCTTATCCAAGATTGTTAAAAGACAACGGATATTATACAGGTTTTTATGGTAAATATGGTACTAGATATAATGATTTAGACAAGCAGTTTAACGAATATGAATCTTATGATAGAAATAACAGATTTAAAGACAGAAGAGGCTATTATTACAAAACCATAGGAAAAGATACGGTACACTTAACTAGATATACAGGGCAACAAGCCATTGATTTTATTGATAAAAATGCCGATAATAACCAACCTTTTTGTTTATCGTTAAGCTTTAGTGCACCTCATGCACATGATCCTGCAGAAAAACAATATTTCTGGCAAAGTACTATGGATGCAATGTTAGAAAACACAACCATGCCAAAGCCTGCATTAGCAGACGATAAGTACTTTAACGCACAACCAGAAATTGTTAAAAAAGGATTTAATAGATTTCGTTGGACTTGGAGATACGACAATCCAGAAAAGTACCAACATAGTTTAAAAGGGTATTATAGAATGATTTCTGGAATAGATGCAGAAATTACTAAAATACGCGCGAAGTTAAAAGAAAAAGGGCAAGACAAAAACACCGTTATCATTGTAATGGGAGACAATGGTTACTTTTTAGGTGAAAGACAAATGGCCGGAAAATGGTTGATGTATGACAATTCAATTAGAGTACCTTTAATTGTTTTTGATCCTAGAGAAAACAGTCATCAAGACATAGATGATATGGTCTTAAATATCGATGTTACACAAACTATTGCAGATTTAGCAGGTGTAAAAGCGCCTAAATCTTGGCAAGGAAAAAGTTTAATGCCAATTGTAAAACAACAAAAGAAATCTATTGAAAGAGATACTATTTTAATAGAACATATTTGGGACTTTAGTGAAATTCCACCAAGTGAGGGAGTGCGTACTAAAAAGTGGAAGTATTTTAGATACGTAAATGATAAGACTATAGAAGAGTTGTATGATTTAGAAAAAGATCCACAAGAAATTAAAAACCTTGTTGGTAAGAAAAAATACAGAAAAGTTTTAGCAAATTTAAGAGCTAAAACGGATGAGTTAATCAAAAAGAACAGCAATCACTTTAGAGCAGC